>ERZ773233.501-NODE-501-length-26336-cov-6.360603_pt1 | contig 26336 bp, 20 predicted proteins | sample MGYA00580991_ERZ773233 | MGnify/ENA primary metagenome ERZ773233 (study PRJEB29015, sample SAMEA2738178) | human oral metagenome | biome: human oral; feature: human-associated habitat; material: saliva | place: China | collected 2161 ...
TCCTCCCCCTTTCCGTGTTCTTTCAATCCGCTCACACGCCCCTTACATATTTGCCCCACTTCAGTTGCGAAATAAAAGCAGCGTTCTTAGTCTGCAATCACAATGCTATTGTCCCCTCATCTCAACGACATTGCGCATCAATAGCAGTCCTTTTCAACCCCTCTCTCAGAACAAACTCTGTATAAGAGAGTTATCAATCTGCCCCACATCGCATTTTATACGACATAATTCACTATGAAAAAGGAGTATTTTTATACGAAACTTCTTATTTTAATATATATTATTATTTTTTACGCAAAAATGAATTCCAATATTACAAAACACCTTTAACTTTGCAAAAAGTTATTGAGAGTTCTGTACGAACAACACTTCAATAATATAATTCTACATAAATAAAAGACATACAACTAAATAATTTCAGGATAGTTGCTTCCATTAAAGCCTCTTTTATAAACGATTGAAATAATATTATTACTTCGATAAACAATAAAACACAGAACAACGGTTCTGCAAAGAGCAAATAAACGGCAACTAAACGCCATAAAAGATATGGCAAAATAAAAACAAGAGAAGAACAATATTTATAACACTATAAAAGGAAGAAAGAATGAAACGTAACGTTATTGTAAAGAGTGTCATGGCACTCATGTTCCTCTTAGGAGTATTTTCTAAGGGTTACGCACAAGGACAAGACCACAATTATCAATGGATAGGTAACGACGTGTCTTCTGTTATCAACAACAGTAATGCAGACATGAACACCATTTATCTATATAATGTTGGCACAAAAAAGTATCTTAACATTGGTTCTTACTGGGGAACGAGTATCTCTGCACAAGAAGTGGGTATGCCTTGCAAAATCATCAACAATGGAGATGGCACCTACACCCTACAAGGAAGCTTGGCAACTTCAGACGGAAACATCTTAGGTTTCCCTGATGCTCCCAGCACGCCAACTGCTGAAAACAAGTCTAACTGGGATCGTGTTTATTGCGATAGAAAAGCAGAAAACGCCAAAACCAAATGGACTTTGGAAGCAGTAGGAAACAATAACTATAAAATTTATTGCAACAACGGAGCTGGTATCACTCTAAATGGACAAACATACTTAGACGGAAATCGTTATTTAGTGGTTGAATCGCAAACAGGTTCTAATCGTTTCAGCTACACTTATCCTCAAACTGTAAGCAATAGTAACACCAACGGCCTATGGAAGATCATTACTCTACAAGACATGAAAGATGCTTTTAAAGCGCAATTTGCATCAACCGAGGCTCCTGCCGACGCCTCTTTCTTAATTTCAGACCAAGATTTTTACCGCAGTAACAACAAAATTGATGACTGGGCTGTTACAGGTTTCAACTATAAAGCAGAAAAATTTTATTCTTTTAATCAAGGAGCTGGCTACACTTATTATGTAGGTATGGGACAAAAAACAGCATACAACGATGGTTACCAACGTGTGTATGGAAGCTATTGGTTGGGTTCTATCCGAAACCTTGGCAACAACAGCAATGCCAACGGCAAGCTAACTCAATCGGTAACAGCCCTTAAAAAGGGTTGGTATAGAGTGTCTTGCGATGGCTTTTACAGTGCCAATGGCAACAGCAACCTATCTGCAAGCATCTTTGCAAAGGTAGAAAACACAACTGATGGACGCTCTAACGTGTCGGCAAAGCTCAACTCTTTCGGACAAGAATTTACCTATACCAAAGAAGACCTCACCAAAATATACGGCTCAAGCGATACACTAACAGAGAGTCCATACGTTAAAGCTGCTAAAATTTTCGAGACTGGAGCATATAATAACTCTATTCTTGTTTACGTTCCTGCCGACAACACCAAAATAAATATTGGTATTCAGGTAGAGAATTCAACTGCAGAACTCGACTGGACAGCCTTTGATAACTTCCAAATGAAATATTGTGGCGACAACGATATGGTGTTAGACGAAGGACAAGAATCGCTCGACTATATCACCAAACAACAACTTGTGCCTACCAATGCCTACACACTTATCTTGAAAAGAAGCATGACACCAGGCCAATGGAACTCTATCACACTTCCTGTTGCGCTCACTGCAGCACAATTTAAAACTGCTTTTGGCGACAAAGCAAAGCTTGCTAAGTTGAAAGGACAAGACCCAACACTTCGCACTCGTATTGCTTTCGAATCGGTAGATCTAAGAAATGATGCAGCAATTGTTATCCAACCCAACAAACTTTACATCATGAAGTCTACCCGTTCGGCAAGTGTTACCGAGGGAGAATATAGCAAAACGCTCAGCGATAACTCTATTTTAAAGGTAAAAGCTCCTTATTTCACAATCAACAACGTTGTTTTGGATCAAACACCAAGCGAAACTTTTAAAGAAGATCCTAAATCAACAACCACCGAATCGAACAAAATTCAGTTCTGCGGAACCAACATTCGATACACAACACCTATCGTTCCTGCTCAATCTTACGTGTTAGGAGGAAAAGATGGTAAATGGCATCACACGGTTTCTGCTCTACCAATAAAAGGTTTCAGATGTTGGATTGCCACCAATGTAACCCTTCCAAGTGCAGGAGCTTTCTTAACTTTCGCCATCGATGGCAAGTTAGAAGGTACTCTAACAGCAATCAACGGTTTAGAACAAGATCAGTCTACAGCACGCATCAAAGATGCCGTTTATAACCTACAAGGTCAAAAAGTGGCTTCTAACGCTACAGAGATCAATTCTTTGCCTGCTGGAATTTATATTGTAAACAACAAGAAGATTTTTATTAAATAACGAAAATATGAAAAAGATATATTACCAACCAGAGATCAAGATCCACGCAATAAGCTTGGAAGAATCTGTACTTTTCAATTTTTCGAGGGCAGATAACGATGGTGATGGCATCACCGATCAATACCCAATAGATGACGATAATCCTGAAGATAACGACATTGGATAGAATAAATATATTTACATATTAAATCAACAAAAGGCAGACGGGCTTTTAGCTGGTCTGCTTTTTTTATACTACAACCACTCATAAACATCTCTTTTTCACTGAACAACCAACGCACAGCACCTATTTATCTCCTGCTATTCCACATTACAAGACCCTTAAAAGCAGCCTTCTTAGTCTGTAATCACAATGCCATTGTCCTCTTATCTCAACGACATTGCGCATCAATAGCAGCGACATTACGCACCGCCTGTATACAAAGGGGTTTCAAGGGGTTTTGGATTTGAAAAAGAAGGAGAAAACTGTTCGGTTAAAAAGAGATGTTTTTAGGGCATAAAAAGAAGTGATTTAGGGCATAAAAGAGGTGATTTAGGGAATAAAAGAGGTGATTTTAGGGCATAAAAAAACCGCTTACACTTGCTACACAGCAAATATAAGCAGTTGTTTTATGTTTTTCTGTTGTCTGTTTCCACGGCTATTTGGCTCAAAGAGGAACCATTGTGCGGTTAAGAAAGACTCTTATGTCGCACCACTTTGCCCCATCTTGCCCCTTAGCTGTTAACAACTCCAAGTCCTTTTCTTAGAAAGGAAGGTCGTCGCTACTTTCCTCTTGTGTTGCAGGTTGTGCTGGAGGGAACGGAGCAGTCGATGCTGTTGCTACAGAAGCTGGTTGTGCTGGCGCTACATAAGGAGCACCTGCGCCCATCACTCCCACAGAGTTTGGATCGAGAACACGCACGTCAAAGGCTCTGATATTGTTGAACCAACGACCGTTATATTCGTGTGCATCGATGTCGAAAGACACAGTAACTTCTTGTCCAACTTGTAAATTAAAACGTTCTAAGCGGTCTGCACCAAACACACTAAACACCATTTTGCGTGGGTATTGGTCGTGAGTTTCTACCACAAAGTCTTGACTTTTCCACTCACCTCTTGCAGAAGTACCGCTTCTTGGTTCAAGAGCTGCAATAATCTTTCCTTGTAAATCCATTTTATCTGTATTCTTTTTAAAATTTAATGCTTATTAATTTCAATATCTATTGAATTGCGAAATTAAGAAAATAGTTTCAATATATAAAACTTTTCCTTCGTTTTTTTGAAGTTCAAGATGTTTTTCGTATTTTTGTAGAACATAGAAATTAAAGAAAACAACATATAAAAACATATCGCAATGAAATTCAAATTATCGAGCACTTCCCTCAATAATAGCCTTCAAACTCTTGCAAAAGTTATTGCAAGTAAGAACACTTTGCCTATTCTCGAGTCGTTTTTATTCGAAGTAGAAGGCAACGTTCTCACCATAACAGGTAGTGATAACGAAAACGTTATGCGCACCACTTTGCCATTGTTAGAAAGCGATGGAAACGGAGTGATTGCCATTCCAAGTCGCACAACCCTTGATGTTGTGAAAGAATTGCCTGAGCAACCACTTGCGTTCGATATTGATACAAATACATTCAACGTTGAGGTGACTTATCAAAATGGTAAGTATAACTTCACAGCTCAAGACGGAACAGCTTATCCAAAGCCTGAAGGTGTGAGCGAAGGAACAAGTGTTATCACCATTCCTGCAAACATCTTGAATGCTAACATCACTCGTTCTATGTTCGCAATTGGTAGCGACGACATGCGTCCTGTGATGAATGGACTCTACTTCGACCTACAAACTACAGGCTTATCTATCGTTGCAAGCGATGGACATAAATTGGTTCGCAACGTCATTAGCACCATAACAGGCGCAACACCCGCTGCTTTCATTCTTCCAAAGAAGCCCGCAACACTTCTAAAGAACGTGCTTCCAAAAGACAACAGCGACGTGGTTATCAAGTTTGGAACCAACAGTGCAGAGATAATCTTTGCGGGTGGAACACTCACTTGCCGTCTTATCGAGGGTCGTTATCCCAACTATAGCTCTGTAATTCCAGAGAGCAACCCCAACCAACTCACCATCGATCGTTTGTCATTGCTTAGCGCATTGCGTCGTGTTTTGCCCTTTGCAAGCGAAAGCACACAGCTCATTCGTTTCAAATTAGAGGCAGGAAAGCTCGAAATATCATCAGAAGACATCGACTTTTCTACAAGTGCTAAGGAAGCAGTGAACTGCGATTACACAGGAAACAACATGAGCATTGGTTTCAAAGGTGGATCAATGACCGACATATTAAATAGTCTTGAGAGCGACGAAGTGACCATACAACTTGCCGATCCCAGTAGAGCTGGCTTGATTCTACCATCAGTTCAGCCCGAAAGTGCAGATGTATTGATGCTTCTAATGCCCATGCTATTAAACGATTAATTATGAAATTAAACCTTCAGAGACCCCTCATCGTCTTCGATTTAGAAACCACTGGGCTCGATCTTGTTAACGATCGCATCATTCAAATATCGTATATCAAGGTGCACCCAGATGGAAAAGAAGAGCGAGAGAATCTCTTTATCAATCCTCAAAAGCCCATTCCTCAAGAGGTAGAAGCACTCACTCACATCACAAACGATATGGTGAAAGATGCTCCAACCTTTGCAGAAATAGCCCCAAAGCTATACGAAAAGTTCACAGGTTGCGACTTTGCAGGCTTCAACTCGAACCATTTCGACATTCCAATGCTTGCCGAAGAGTTCTCAAGAGCAGGCCTTAGCTACGATTTTAGTCGTTCAAAGCTCGTCGATGCACAAGTTATTTTCCACAAGATGGAACGCCGTAACCTTGCAGCAGCATACAAATTCTATTGCGGACGCAAGATGGAAGACGACTTTAAAGCCCACCGTGCCGATGAAGATACAGAGGCAACCTATCGTGTTTTGATGGGACAAATAGAGCGATATAGCGCAGAACAGCAACAAGATCCAGACCGAATTCTACCCAATGACATTGGTGCTTTGGCTGAATTCTCGAAGAATAACCGCAATGTTGACTTCGCTGGACGCATCGTTTGGAAAGAAGTTCTCGACAAAAACAATAAGCCTTTGCTCGATAAAAATGGCGAACCCGTTTTGCAAGAGACCTTCAATTTCGGCAAATACAAAGGCCATAGCGTAACAGAAGTGCTCAACAGAGACCCTGGTTACTATAGTTGGATGCTCTCAAGCGACTTCACCAACAACACAAAAGAAGTGCTTACACGCATTCGTTTGAAAGAATTCAACAGCAAACAATAAACATCATAGGTGGCAACAAATGGGCTTTAAAAGCGTTTGTAACGCCGCAATACAGAATAAGTGACAAGAGATGAGCCCCTCATCTCTTGCTTCATTAAATAGAGATAAAAAGCAATCGCATTTCTAATAACCATTATTTGCAAAACAAAATGCTAAAAGGAAAGAAGATAGTATTAGGCATAACGGGCAGTATTGCTGCCTACAAGGCTTGCCTCATCATACGAACACTCATCAAAAAAGGCGCAGAAGTGCAAGTGGTGATCACCCCTTCGGGCAAAGAATTCATCACCCCTGTAACCCTTTCGGCACTCACTCAAAAGCCAGTTGTTAGCGAATTCTTTTCTCAAAAAGATGGTTCTTGGCACTCACATGTCGACCTTGGACTGTGGGCAGACGCCATGTTGATTGCTCCTTGCACCGCCTCTACACTCGGAAAGATGGCCAACGGCATTGCAGATAACATGCTCATCACCACTTATCTCTCGATGAAAGCACCCGTTTTTGTGGCTCCTGCAATGGATCTCGACATGTATCAGCACCCCACAACCGCTGCTAATATCCAAAAAATAGAAAGCTTTGGCAACATCATTATCGAGCCAGGAAGCGGCTTTTTGGCAAGCGGTTTAGAGGGAAAAGGACGCATGGAAGAGCCCGAAGCGATTGTAGAAGCTCTCGAAAACTATTTCATCACCCACCCCACTAACAGCGAAACCACCTCGAATCTCTTTGGAAAAGAGGTGTTGATCACCGCTGGTCCTACCTTCGAAAAGGTCGATCCCGTTCGCTTTATCGGTAACTATTCGAGTGGAAAGATGGGCTTTGCCCTCGCAGAAGAATGTGCCAAACGAGGCGCAAAGGTCACTCTTGTAGCTGGTCCTGTGGCTCTTTCGGCCTCAAAACGCATCGAACGCATCGACGTTGAGAGCGGAGAAGAGATGTACCATGCAGCCAACAAGGCGTTTAAAACAGCTGATGTGGCTATTCTTTGCGCTGCCGTTGCCGACTACAAGCCCCTAAACGAGGCGAAGGAGAAGATAAAACACAGCCAAGGCAATATGCAGTTGGAATTGATTTCGACTCGAGACATCGCAGCAGAGTTAGGCAAACAAAAGACCAACCAACAGCTTTTGGTGGGCTTTGCGCTCGAAACTCAAAACGAAGAGTTCCACGCTAAGGAGAAATTAAAGAAGAAAAATCTCGACTTTATCGTCCTCAACAGCATGCGAAACGAGGGCACTACCTTTCAAACAGACGACAATCAAATCAACATTATCAGTGCCACTGAGAACAAAGCCTTTGAAAAGAAGCCTAAAACGCTCGTGGCAAAAGACATCATCGACGAGGTAGAAGCACAGCTACAACGCAAGAAGTAGACTTACAAACCTCTCTCATCGATCAGCAACTCGTGCGCTTTTAGCTCACAACAGCAGTGCTATTGCACCCTAAAGGAATTGCTTTAAGCACTCTATATCAATACATTTTCGTTGCCAACGCTAAGCACCTCGCCCACAAGCGTTTACACTTGGCAAGGCAACATCAACCACAAGCACTTTAACGACATGAAGTTTCACATTTTCAAACTATCGCTTTTAGCTCTTTTGGCAATCGTCTTGCCTCACAAAGCGCACGCCCAAGAACTTCGTGCCCGCATCGTTATCAACCACAATCAAATACAAGGAACGGACGTTAGCGTGTTCGACAACCTGCAAAAAAGTCTCGAGCAGTTTGTGAACAACAAGCAATGGACCGACTTGCAGTTCCGAAAAAACGAGCGCATTCAATGTGTGTTCAACATCACGGTGCAAGAATACGACAACAGCTCGAATCTCTTTAAATGCAAAGCGTTGATACAAGCCAACCGACCTGTGTTCAATTCGAGCTACAACTCGGTGTTATACAACAACTACGACAACAACTTCGAGTTTACTTTCGCACAGTTCGACCAGCTCGAATTCAACGAAGAAAACGTCCAAAATCAGCTCACCACGCTCTTTGCATACTATGCTTATCTCATCATTGGCATCAATCTCGACTCGTTTTCGATGCTCGGTGGCGACGACATTTTGCAGCGTTGCATGAACTTAACCAATGCTGCTCAAAACCTAAACTACACGGGTTGGAAGGCATTCGACAACGATCGCAACCGCTTTGCGCTCATCAATGAATACTTAGATCCTGCTATGCGACCCTTTAGAGAGTTTCAATACAACTACTATAGGAAAGGACTCGACGAGATGGTGACCAACCCTGAGCGGGGAAGGGTGAACATTTCGCAAACCATTGAAGAGCAATTGGCGAAGTGCAAGGAGAACAAACCGCTGTGCCAATGGCCCATTATATGGAGCGACTACAAAAAAGAAGAATTGGCAAACATCTACCAAGGCAAGGGAACGCCTAAGGAAAAGGAAACGATATACGACATTTTCTTTAAAATAAACGCCAGTCAAAGCAACTTTTGGGACCGCATTAAGGAATAAAAATGAGTCCCTTTTTCCATCTAAAAAGATATTTATCAGTCAACAAATAACAACAAACGGCAATAAAGATGTTAAAGCATTTATACATTAAGAACTTCACTTTGATAGACGAACTCAATATTGATTTCTTCCCTGGATTCTCTGTTATCACTGGAGAAACGGGCGCAGGAAAGAGTATTATCGTTGGAGCTGTGGGACTATTAAAAGGTAATCGTGCCGACATTAAAAGCATCAAGGCGAACAGAGACAAGTGTATTGTTGAAGCAACATTCAACATCTCTGCCTACGACATGAAGTATTTGTTCGACGAATACGATATTGATTACGACGAAAACGAGTGCATCATTCGCCGAGAACTGAACAACAACGGCAAAAGTAGGGCGTTTATCAACGACATGCCTGTGCCTTTAACCACCATGAAAGCTATTGGTGAGTGTCTTATCGATGTGCATTCGCAACATCAAAACTTATTGCTTAATCAAGAAGATTTCCAATTAAACATCATAGATATCATCGCTCAAAACCAAAAACAATTGACTCTTTACACTCAAGCCTACAACCATTATCGTGAAGCCAACAAGCAATTGGCTCTGTTTAAGGAGGCTATTGAAAAGAACAACGATAATAAAGACTTTATGAGATTTCAGCTCAACGAGTTGGAAAACATGCAGATTAAGGAGGGAGAGTTAGAGAGTATTGAGCAAGAGGTGGACCTATTGGGTCATGCCGAGGAGATTAAAGGGGCGTTATACGATGCCTATTCGAACCTGTCGAACGACGATTCGGGCGTGGTGAACAACCTTAAAGCGGCTCTAAAACGTGTGGAAGACATTGTGAATGTGTATCCCGACTTGAGCGATACCTCTGCCCGTATGGAGAGTTGTTACATCGAATTGAAGGACATTATGCAAGAATTGGGTAGAAAGGCGGACGACATCGAACACGACCCTCAACGTCTTGCCTCGCTAACCGAGCGTTTAGATGCGCTCAACAACATTCTGCATAAATATCATGTAACATCTGAAAGCGAGCTATTGGCTATTCAAGTCGACCTTTCTAAGCAGCTCTCTATGATTGATAATGCTGATGAGGAATTGGCTGAACTGGAGCAAAAAGCGAACGAATTGCTCAAGAAATGCACCGAACAAGCGGCTCTGCTCACTCAACAACGCACAAAGGCTATTGCCGAAGTGGAGCAGAAAATGCTCGAGAAGTTGGTGCCACTGGGTATTCCTAACGCTCGTTTTAAGGTGAACATCGAGGCGAAACCGCTCTCGAACGATGGTTGCGACAAAATCACTTTCTTGTTTAGTGCCAACAAAAGCACCGACCTTCAGCCTGTAAGCCTCGTGGCTTCGGGTGGCGAAATCGCTCGTGTTATGCTCTCGTTAAAGGCTCTTGTGAGCGGTGCTGTGAAGCTTCCTACTATCATTTTCGATGAGATCGACACGGGTGTGAGCGGTAGTGTGGCTGAAAAGATGGCGCAAATTATGTATGAGATGGGTCAAAACAACCGACAGGTGATCAGTATTACGCACCTACCTCAAATCGCTTCGATTGGTAGTAACCATTATAAAGTGTTGAAGGAGGAGACTGCTGAGGGGACAACGAGCACGATGACGCTCCTCAATATGGACGAACGTGTGGAGGAAATTGCGAAGATGCTCAGCGGAAGTAATATCTCGCAAGCGGCTATCGACAATGCTAAAATGCTCCTCGCCCATACAATGCGGGATTAAATATCGCCGTCCGTCGTACGGACCCTCACACGATGGGGGGCGAAAGTAGCATAAACATGCTATATTGCTTCTTCTCTCAAACAGTATCTCTGTAAGGAATATAATATCAGGCATATATTTAGGGCAATGGGAGAAAATCAAGAAAATACGAGACCTAATAAAGAAAAATTCAATCAACAAAAGAATTTCAGAAAATAAAAGAATGATATTACAGCATAAATAACTACATTTGTAGTTGTGCACTTTTGTTTGACAACGTACAATCAATCGGGGAACAAAAAAAAGAACAGTATATAAACATATCAGGGTTGACTGTTGGACAGGCACAAGAAAAACGTCCTAAAAAAGTAGCACAGAATCCTCGTGTCCAAGACGCTCTTAAAAGGCATTGAAGTATTGATGAAAAAAAGAAGCATAACGGTTCGCTATAACGAAGAGGGGATCCCGTATATTACACCCAAGTCAGGTTGTTATCTTTCCTTTCAGATCTCACCTATAGGAGATGAGATTGAAATTTTGGGTAATGAAATCGGATTACAGCTTCTAGCAAGGAGCATCTTAGGTATAGCTAAAATGGAGGAGGTGGATATGACATATCATATCCACCTAGATGAATTGTACTCCTTAAATAAAGAAGGTAAGAGTTTTGTTCTTCGTAAAATAGAGAATGACGATCTTAAATGAAGAAGTATGGAGAGTAGTAAAATTGCGACTTTCTATAACGACAAGGTGATAATAAAAAAATGAGGTTCATCCGACATTTGGAGTGATGCGGCAATCGTGCAGCGCAGACACTTGTGATGATACAATCCCCAAGCATGATATAGAAAACTGCTGTTCATGGCTGCATATTGGTTGGTGCTAATTCAAATATACAATTGTTCAGCGGTTTTCCTCTTTTTAGAACCCCATCACTCCAAATGGCGGATGAACCCTTTTTTTGCAACATTTCCCCACGAAGACGGCAGCGACTCCAAAATAATTTATTATTTTTGCTCGTATAATCGCCGGTGGGCTTAGACAGTACGTCTTTGTCCACATTAAATGCATACGTAAATATGAAGACACTCCGAGTCATCATCAGCGGCGGCGGAACAGGCGGACACATTTTCCCCGCCATCGCCATCGCCAACGAGGTGCGCAGCAAACGGCCTGACGCAGAGATCCTTTTTGTGGGCGCTGAAGGCCGCATGGAGATGCAACGCGTGCCGGCAGCCGGCTACCGCATCGAAGGTTTACCCGTCGCCGGTTTCGACCGCAAACGCTTGTGGCGCAACTTCGGCGTCTTGATTCGTCTGTGGCGCTCGCAACGAAAGGCACAACGCATCATTAAGGAATTTCAACCTCAGGTGGCGGTCGGAGTGGGCGGATATGCCAGCGGCCCCACCTTGAACGTGTGCGGCAAAATGGGCATCCCCACTTTGTTGCAAGAACAGAACTCGTATGCGGGTGTGACCAACAAGCTCTTGGCGAAGCGCGCGCAGCGCATCTGCGTGGCCTACGACAAGATGGAGCGCTTCTTCCCCGCCGATCGTATCCTGCTCACCGGTAATCCGGTGCGACAGAACCTGCTCCACCCCACCCTCTCGCAGGCCGAAGCACGCCGGGCGCTCGGTTTGCGTCCCGATGTGAAAACCATTCTCGTCATCGGTGGTAGCCTTGGCGCCCGAACGCTCAACGAGAGTGTGCTCAGCGAGCGCTCGCTCCTCGAAGCCCACCCCGAAGTGCAAGTGCTTTGGCAAACGGGCAGCTATTATAAAGAGGCCATCGCCGAAAGCCTCAAGACGGAGGGGCATCCCGACAACCTCGTGGTGACAGACTTCGTCACTGACATGGGTGCGGCCTACACGGCGGCGGATCTCGTGATCAGCCGAGCCGGCGCTTCGAGCATCAGCGAATTGGCGCTGTTGGGAAAACCTTCCATTCTCGTCCCTTCGCCCAATGTGGCCGAAGACCATCAGACACACAATGCCTTGGCACTCGTCGAGAAAGACGCCGCACTCTATGTGAAAGACAGTGAGGCGTACGACGAACTGATGCCCCTGGCGCTGGAAACGGTGGGCGACGAAGCACAACTAGAAAAACTCTCGCACAACGTGCGACAACTGGCGCATCCTGATGCAGCTTCGCGCATTGCCGATGAGGTGATCCGCTTGGCCGAAGCAGCGCAAGGCGCCCAATAACCCTTATTCTCCGCAACTGATTGCAATGCAATATACTTCCGTTTTCTTCCTCGGTGCCGGCGGCATCGGCATGAGCGCTCTCGAACGCTACTTCAAACAACTCGGCTGCTTCGTGGCCGGCTACGATCGCACCCGCTCCAATCTGACCGACGTACTCGGCGAAGAAGGGATTGCGCTCCACTTTGAAGACGACCCCGAACTCATCCCCGCAGCCTGTCGTGACCCGAAAAACACACTCGTGGTCTATACGCCGGCCATCCCCGCCGACAACCGCGAATTGCAGTGGTTTCGCGAGGGCGGATTCGAGATTCAAAAACGCGCACAGGTGCTCGGCACGCTCACAAAGACCAAGAAGGGACTTTGCGTGGCGGGAACGCATGGCAAAACGTCGACTTCGGCCATCACCGCGCACCTGTTGCACGAGAGCGCGGTGGATTGCAACGCGTTTTTGGGCGGCATCACAAAAAACTACGGCACGAACTACATCCTCGCGCCCGAAAGTGATTTTGTTGTCATCGAGGCAGACGAGTTCGATCGCTCTTTCCACCACTTGCGCCCCTATGCCACGGTGATCACCTCGGCCGATGCCGACCACTTGGACATCTACGGCACAGAAGAGGCCTATCTCGAAAGTTTTTCGCACTACACCTCGCTCATTCAACCGGGCGGAGCGCTCATCACGCACCGCGGTTTGCGCTTCACCGAGCGTTTGCAACCGGGAGTGCGCCGCTATGACTACGCGCGCACCGAAGGCGACTTCCATGCGGAGAACATTCGCATCGGCGGCGGGCGCATTGTCTTTGATTTGGTGTCGCCTTTGGGCAACATCAGCGACATCGAACTCGGCGTACCGGTGAGCATCAACATCGACAACGGCATTGCAGCCTGCGCTTTGGCGCAAATTGCCGGGGTTTCGGCCGAAGAGATTCGAGAAGGCATGCGCACCTATGCCGGCGTAGATCGCCGCTTCGACTTCAAAATCAAGAACGACCGCTGCGTTTTCCTCAGTGACTACGCTCATCACCCCGCAGAAATCCAACAAAGCATTCTATCCTTGCGCGAAGTCTTCGACGGCCGCAAGATTTCAGCCATCTTCCAACCCCACCTCTACACCCGCACGCGCGATTTCTATGGTGACTTTGCCGAAGCACTCTCCTTGCTCGACGAAGTGATCCTGCTTGACATCTACCCTGCGCGCGAACTGCCGATTGAGGGGGTGACTTCACAACTTATCTACGACCGCTTGCGTCCCGACATGCAACGTCGAATGGCGCACCTCCAAGATTTGCCTAAAATCGCCGAAGAAGAAGACTTCGACGTTCTGGTGGTGCTCGGTGCCGGCGACGCAGACACCTATTGTCCCCAAATCGCAGATATCCTTCGGGCGAAATATCAGATAGAAGCCTAAATTGTTTTCGCTCGACTGAGGCCTTTCGTGTTCGCAGCGCACCACCGCGGCACGACAAATGCCCACTCCGCGCTGCCGATCCACAACACGTATTGTTTTCCTCGTTCGTACCTCGGTCTCTCCACCTACAGTGCCCCCGCTATGCGCACGCTACTCAAACTTATTCTGCTGTTTTTGGCAGTTGCTTACCTGATTTTCGCCACAGTGACCTTCTTGTGGCGAAAAGATGACACACCGTGCCGCACGGTGAGCATTGTCATTGCCGACAGCGCGCAAGCCACACTCATCACACGCGATGCGGTGGAGAAAATGCTACACAAATCGGGGCACTACCCTGTGGGGCAAAGCATGAAAGACATCAATTTGCTGGATTTGGAACAGCAAATCAAGAAAAATCCCTACATTAGCGAAGTCCTTTGCGTGAAAACACCGGGAAATTGTGTGCGCATTCACGTGTCACAACGACTCCCCTTGCTCCGCATTATGAATGAAAAGGGCGAAGACTACTATGTAGACAACAAAGGAGTGCGCATGCTAGCCAAAGGTTATGAAGCCGATGTGGCCATCATCACCGGACAGGCTGACGAACTCTACGTGCGGAGACATCTTTTGCAGTTGGGGATGATCATGCACGACGACGAATTTTGGAACAGCCAAATCGAACAAATCAATGTTTTGCCCAACGGCAATGTAGATTTGGTGATGCGCGTCGGGAACCCCTTGGTACATTTAGGCACACCCGACAAACTCAACCGCAAACTGCGCAACCTGCGCGCCTTTTACGAAAAAGTGCTTCCCAAAGTAGGATGGCACAAATACAGAGAAATCTCCGTCGCCTACGAAAATCAGGTGATCGGTATTAAATAACGCTTTCAAAGATCCTCCCTTATATGTTCACAGACCCCAACAGTCCCTTTTATGCGGCCATTGCCATCGGCTCTACCAAAGTCACCGGCATGGTCGGACGCGTAGACAGCGAAGGAGCTGTCAATGTGCTCTCGTATATGGCCATTTCATCTACCGACTTCATTCGCAAAGGTCGTGTATATAACGTAGATAAGATGACGCAGTGCCTCAAGAGCATTCGCGAGCGCATGGAGAATCAGCTCAATTGCAACATCAAACAAGTCTATGTTGCCCTCAACTGTCAGGGCATGCGATCGACGACACATCTTGAAGAGCGCACTTTCCCGCAAAGAATTACGGTGCAACAAGAGTTGATCGAATCGCTCAAAGCTGACAACCGCGATAAGATCAGCCAAGACCAGATCCTTATCGATTCGCTTCCGCTCGAATATACCATGGGTACTTTCTCGACCAACGAGGCTGTGGGCGTGATGACGGATCGCATTCGTGCGCAATTCCTCAATATCATTTGCAATGCCGGCGCCATCGAGACCATCGAGTCCAGTTTCCGCAAAGCCGGTCTGCCGATTGCACGTCATACGATGGCCGCCGATCGTTTGGCCAACGTGATGACCGACGAAAAAGAGCGCAGCACCGGTTGTGTCTTTGTGGACATGGGCAGCGAAACCACCACCGTTGCAGTCTATCGCGGCAAATTGCTCCGCCACTTTGCCGTTCTTCCGCTCGGAGGACTGAACATTACGCGCGACATTGCGGGCATTTTCAACTGCGAAGAGAGCGAAGCTGAAGAATTCAAGCGCACTTACGGTTATCCCGAGGCGAATCGCACCGACGACAACAGCGAAGTGATCCATCTTCGTGACGGCGGTCGCGCACGTCCCCTCGCTGAATTGTATGATATCATCGAAGCACGCACTTCGGAGATCGTACAAAACATCAAAGCGCAGATCGAATATGCCGGATATGACAGCGACACGCTCGTCAATGGCCTCTACATCACCGGAGGTGCCGCGCAACTTCCGCACCTCAACGTGGCCTTTGCCCAATACTTCCCCAACTGGAACGTGCACTTCGACCGCCTGCCGAACGCACTGGCTATTCGTTGCAACGAAACGCTCTTCAACGAGAATGCCATCTACAATGTCGTGCTCTCGGTCATCCGCAATGCCGATTCCAACTGCAACGCCGGCGCACGAGCACAGACTGAAAAAGAACCGGTACTCTTCAAAGACGATCCCGATCCCTCGGTTGAGCAGACCGTAACTCCGGAAACTAACATCACAACTCCCGAGCAGGTAAATCCTCAAGTCACCCAGAACGAGGAAACCACTCCCAAGGAGAAGAAGGAAGAGAAAGAAGAACAGAAGGAGGAGAAAAAGCAACCTAAAGAGAACAAGGGAAAGAATTTCCTCAAATCACTCAAAAGTTTCCTCAACAACATGGTTACCGACGACGAGTAATCGTTGCGGTCGCTCCGCTTTCCCTCCCTTTTTGCTCGAAATACCTCCCCGCGCATGATTTCACAGCCTTGAAATTAGCCCGAGATCACGCTTTGCCGCTATCTGTCCACGTCTTCTACGCCCCTTCTCAGCGCCTAAATTCTATTCCCCACGTCCGTCATGCCATCTCCCAAGCGCGAACGCAAAATCTTGATAGACCTCGACGCACAACCGATGCCGTTACCCGACATCGTGATCTCCGACCGGCCGGAACTCGTGGTCGATTTGGGCAATCTCCGCCAACCGTCGAACATCAAGGTCATGGCCATCGGACAAGGCGGCATCAAAGCCGCGCAGGTGCTCATCGAAAAGGGATATACCGGCGTAGATTACATAGCCTGCGACACAGATGCCGCCCTGCTTGCTGAATCGAATATCCCCATTCGGTTGCAATTAGGAAATTCCGGTATAGGTTCGGGCAACAATCCGGCATTGGCGCGTGACGAAGCCATCGCTTCCACCGACAAAATCATCAGATCACTCGCCGGAGAAACGATGATTTTGTTCCTATTGGCCAGTTTCGGCGGAGGTGTCGGCACCGGTTGCACACCGGTCATCGCACGCATCGCACGAAGCCTCGGCATTACCACAACAGCTGTCATCACCACACCATTTCTCTTCGAGGGCATCGAACACATCGACCGCGCGCTCGACGGCATTCAGGTCTTGGTCGAAGAAGTCGACAGTCTTCTGGTGATCAACAATGAGAAACTCCTCATTACCCACCCCGAACTCACGCTGCAGACCGCCTTTGCCAAATCCGATCTCGCACAAGCCGAACCTGTCGCCTCACTTTCGTCTATCACGGTCAACACCACCGCACCCGTAACCATCGGCCTTCGCCAAATGCGCGATTTTCTCGGGCGGGGCGGCGTAAGTTTTCATTCGGTCGGCTATGCGCGCGGCCCCGGACGCTTGACCCGTGCCATAGAAGACGCCCTGCGCTCCCCGCTCGTGGCCGACTATGACATCTATCGCGCCAAGTGCGTTGTCCTCTTTGTCCAATACAGCGAGCAACCCGTCGCCGGCAACGGCGAACCTCAAGAAGGACTCAAAATGGACGAACTTTCGGAAGTGAATCGCTTCTGCGATTCGCTCTCCAATGAGACCGATTTCCTCTGGGGATTGGCACCCGACGAGACGTTAGGCGAATATGTCAGTGCCACGATCTTTGCCGGCGGTTTCAGCCTCGAGGACATCAGCGGCATGCGCGAACATATTGATGCAACCACCACGGCTCGCGACCTCGTTCGCGCCAGAGAAGAAGCCATTCGCGAGCGAAGAAGGGCAGAATTCTACGGTCTCAGCGACCCTTCCCCCCTGCCCTATCGTCGCCACGCCGTCTACATCTTCCAACCCGACGACCTCGACAACCCGGAAGTCATTCGCATGGTCGAATCTTCCCCCACCGGTCGTCGTTCTCCTGAGCTACACGCGCAAATCGTGCGCCGATCGCTCATCCCCCCTCCCCAATCATCCACCTCCGATTCGGAACAACCTCACCAACATGTCTGATAACGCCTCCCATCCCAACGAAAAGAAACACTTCGAGCCCCTTGTGGAAATCACTCCCACCAAGAAACCCGAAGCCCCCGTAGCCATCATCAAAGTAATCGGTGTCGGTGGCGGCGGCGGAAACGCCGTTAGCAACATGTATCGCGAGAATGTCGAAGGCGTTCGCTTCCTCGTCTGCAACACCGACGCCAAAGCCCTTGCAGACTCCGCCGTCCCCAATCACGTACAACTCGGTCCCGGTCTCGGCGCCGGCGGACGTCCCGAACGCGGTCGTGCCTTGGCAGAGGAAAATGTCGAATCCATTCGCGAAGCCCTCGAAGACGACCTCAACATGGTGTTCATCACCGCAGGTATGGGTGGGGGTACCGGAACCGGTGCCGCCCCTGTCATTGCACGAGAAGCCATGGCCAAGGGTATTCTCACCGTCGGCATTGTCACCATCCCCTTCCTTTTCGAACAAAAGCTGCAAGTCAACAAAGCACTCGACGGTGTTGAGTGCATCAGTAAGGAGGTGGACGCCCTGCTCATCGTCAACAACCAGCGTCTTTTCGACATCTATCGCGACCTCACGGTGAAAGATGCCTTCAAAAAAGCCGACGACACCCTCACCGACGCCGTGCGTTCCATCGTCGAAATCATCAATATGGGCGGAAGCGGCAGTGTAAATCTCGACTTCAGCGATGTCGATACCTGCTTGCGCAAAGGTGGAGTGGCCGTCATGTCCACCGGGGTGGCCACCGGAGAGAACCGTCTGCGCAAAGCCATCGATGCCGCACTCGAATCGCCCCTCCTCAACGATCGCGACATCCAAGATTCCAAGTCGCTTCGCCTCGCCGTCTTCAGCCCCGAAGATCCGGTTCACACGTTGAAGATCGATGAAATGGATCACATCGACAAGTTCATGAAGGACATCAACGCCAATGTCGATTTCAAATACGGCTTGGCCACCGATCCCACCCTCACCGACGACCAAGTACGCGTCATTGTCCTCGCCTCCGGCTTCCGTAATGTCACCGCCCACCTCACCGAAGAGGACAATCATCCCCTCACCGAAGAGGAAACCGAACGCATCAACGCCGAAAATGAGCGCATCAGCAACTACTACGGATGCGAAAAGGGCGAACGCACGCGCTACACCCGCTACTATGTCCTCAAACCCGAAGACCTCGACAACGAAGTGCTCATTTCCGACATCGAGAACATTCCCACCATTCGCCGCACCGACGGCGATTTGCGCCGCATCCGCCAAAACAGCAACAGCGCAGAGCCGGTGGTAGCCCCCACCCCCGAAGAGGAAGCCCCCCAAACTGAGCCCAACGAATAATACAGACCGTTCGCACGACCGCAAGAAATGGGTTGCCCCGACCGCATTTTGCCCAAAGGCAGCGACGGACGTGGCAACACTCCGCAAGCACTGCGAACTTCACACCCCTACCACTATGCTTTTCGACCAGATCAGCACCGACATCATGTCGGCCATGAAAGCGCACGACAAGGTGCGCACACAAGCCCTCCGCAACGTCAAGAAATATTTCATCGAAGCGAAGACCGCTCCCGGCAGCAACGGTGAACTCACCGACGAAGCCGCAATGAAGATCCTCGCCAAGCTCGCCAAGCAGGGACGCGACACCGCCGCCCTCTACACTGAGCAGAATCGCCCCGACCTCGCGGAGAGCGAACTCGCCGAAGTGGCCGTGATCGAGACCTACTTGCCCAAAGCCCTCACCGACGAGGAACTCACCGCCGCCCTCCGCGACATCATTGCCGAAGTCGGCGCCGCTTCGCCCAAAGACATGGGTAAAGTCATGGGCGTGGCTTCCAAACGCCTCGCCGGACGTGCCGACGGCCGCGCCATCAGCGAAAAGGTAAAGGCGCTCTTGGCTTAAACCACCGCAAAAACAGAAAGCGGCGACAGCAATTCGCCCCACTTTCCCCATTCACACACGGGATTTGTCTTCAATCGCGAAGACAAATCCCGTTTTTTCGTACCCATCTGCCGGCTATTCGAAGCGCCTCGGGCACCCCGTTTTCGAAACACCACGACTTTCGCCAGAAAGTTCACAACTTTCGCACGAAAGCCCCCTTGTTTTGCCTGAAAGGGGACGAGAAAAACGGCATACCACTGATTTTCTCTGTTTTTTTGGCAAAATCAACATAGAAGAAACGGCCGCCTCCAAAAAATATGCGTATCTTAGCCTATCGATCTGTTTCGTGCGACAAATCGCGCGTCACCGGGTTGCGCAGCCCCTTGCTCGACTGCGGGAACGCGCACGCCGATACGGCACACAGCGCCACACATTGTGCCCGCTGTTTCCGCGCCCACTCACGAAAGGCCGCAACCCCGATCGACAAACACGCCAAGCCCCTCGCAATTATGACCTACCAGTGGAACTACGTCCCCGCCCCTCCCGGCGAAGAAGCCGAAGGCCGAAGACTCGCCGAAGAATTGGGCATGCACCCCGTCTTCGGGCGCATGCTCCGCGAGCGTTGCATCTACACAGCCGCCGCCGCACGCCGATTCTTCCGCCCGCAACTCACCGACCTGCACGACCCGTTCCTCATGAACGACATGCAGGTGGCGGTCGAACGCCTCAACCTCGCCATCGCGCGCAAGGAGCGCATCATGGTCTACGGCGATTATGACGTCGACGGCGTCACCTCAGTGGCACTGGTCTATCGATTCATCAGTCGCTATTACAGCAACATCGACTACTACATCCCCGACCGCTACGAAGAAGGTTACGGGGTGTCGAAACGCGGTATCGACTATGCCGCCGAAACCGGTGTGCGCCTCATCATCGTCTTGGACTGTGGCATCAAGGCCGTCGAAGAAATCACCTATGCCAAGGAGTGTGGCATCGATTTCATCATTTGCGACCACCACGTTCCCGACGAGGTCTTGCCCCCGGCTGTGGCCATTCTCAATCCCAAGCGCCGCGACAATCACTACCCCTACACGCACCTCTCGGGCTGCGGCGTGGGTTTCAAATTCATGCAGGCCTTTGCCGCTGACAATGGCATTGAGTTCAACCGCTTGCACGAGTTGCTCGACCTCTGTGCCGTGTCGATTGCATCGGACATCGTGCCCGTCACAGGCGAAAATCGCATCCTCGCCTACCACGGCCTGCGGCGCCTCAACTCCAACCCCTCCATCGGTTTGCAAGCCATCGTGGAGGTGTGCGGACTGGCCGACCGCGAACTGACGATGAACGACATCATTTTCCGCATCGGCCCCCGCATCAATGCCTCCGGACGCATGCAAAACGGCAAAGAAGCCGTCCAACTGCTGGTCGAAAACGACTACTCCACCGCCCTCAATCAGGCTTCGCACATCAATCTCTACAACGAGGCGCGCAAAGATCTCGACCGCAAGATGACCGAGCAAGCCACCGAACAGGTCAGCGCCATGAAGGGTCTCGAAGAGCGTCGCGGCATTGTCATCTACAACGAGGAGTGGCACAAAGGCATCATCGGCATTGTGGCCTCGCGCGTCACCGAACAATACTATCGCCCCGCTGTGGTCTTGACCCGATCGGGCGACATGGCCACCGGTTCTGCGCGCTCCGTCACGGGATTCGACGTCTACAAAGCGGTGCAAAGCTGCGCCGACCTGCTCGAAAACTTCGGCGGACACACCTATGCCGCCGGACTCACGCTGCGAGTGGAGAACGTGCCGGAATTTTCGCGACGTTTCGAAGCCTACGTGGCCGAACACATTCTCGACGAACAGACACACCCCTCGCTCGACATCACCGCTGTGCTCGACTTCAACGAAGTCGATTTCGAATTCTACAAGCAGTTGCGCAAATTTGCCCCCTTCGGGCCCGGCAACGAGCGCCCGCTCTTCTGTACGCCCCGCGTCTATGACTACGGCACCTCGAAGGTGGTGGGACTCGGGCAGAAGCACATTCGCCTCGAATTGGTCGACAACAAATCGAACGCCGTGATGAACGGCATCGCCTTCGGCCAAAGTTCGCAGGCACGCTACATCAAAACGCGCCGCGCCTTCGGCATCTGCTACGCGGTGGAGGAAAACTCCCACAAACGCGGCGAGGTGCAGTTGCAAATCGAAGACATTCGTCCCTGTGAGTAAGACGATCGACCACTACACCCCACCACTCGGCCAACCCGACGCGACCGACCAAGCCTTGCAGGACATTTGGGGCGAACCGATCTCGCCGGAGGAGGAGTTTCTCCCCGACACGGCGACATTACCCGCCACGCAACTCGCCACAGAGACGCCGGTCGATCGCAACGATCCGCGCGCGGTGTTGCAAGCCGGCTGGGGCTACGCCGATTTTCGCGGCATCCAACGCGAAATTATCGACAGTCTGCTCGCCGGCCACGACACCCTTGGTCTCATGCCCACCGGCGGCGGCAAAAGCATCACCTTCCAAGTGCCGGCACTCATGATGGAGGGCACGTGCTTGGTGATCACACCGCTCATTGCGCTGATGAAAGACCAGGTGGAGAACCTCCGCCGGCGAAAAATCCGTGCCACAGCCATCCACTCGGGGCTGTCGCGCGAAGAAATCAACCGCGAGCTCGACAATGTGATCCTCGGCGAATACAAATTTCTCTACCTTTCGCCCGAACGCATCCACACCGAGCTCTTCCGCTTCAAACTCGCTTACATGAAAGTGAGTTTCATCGCGGTGGACGAGGCACATTGCATCTCGCAATGGGGCTACGACTTCCGCCCCTCCTACTTGCAGGTGCGCGAAATCCGCCACCTCCTGCCCACCGTGCCCATCTTGGCGCTCACCGCAACGGCCACAGCCACCGTGGTCGACGACATTCAGGCGCAACTGGGCTTCCGCGAGCGGCGCGTCTTCCGCATGAGTTTCGAACGCGCCAATCTCACCTATCTCGTGCGGCAGTCCGAAGACAAACTCAGCGACCTCATCGCCCTACTCCACCAAAGTGAAGGCTCGGCCATCGTCTATACGCGCTCACGCGGCGGAACGCGCGACACAGCCCTCGCCTTGCAGAGCGCAGGCATCCCCGCGCTCTACTACCATGCGGGACTGCCGACAGAAGACAAGAACGCGCGCCAAGAAGCGTGGCAAAACGACCGCACCCGCGTGATGGTGGCGACCAATGCTTTCGGCATGGGCATCGACAAACCCGATGTGCGACTCGTGGTACACCTCGATCCGCCCGATTCTTTGGAAGCCTATTTCCAAGAAGCCGGACGAGCCGGACGCGACGGCGCACCGGCCGAAGCCATCCTCTTGACCCATCCGCGAGACGTGCGACTGCTCTCCCAACGCATCGCACAAACCTTTCCGCCGAAGGAGAAAATTCGCGAAGTCTACGACGATGTGGCCTACTACCTCCAAATTCCGGAGGGCGAAGGCGAGGAGCATTCTTTCGAATTTGACCTCGAAGAGTTCTGTCGCCGCTTCCGCTATTTCCCCCTCACCGTGGTCAGCGCGTTTGCCATCCTCGAACGAGCGGGCTATCTCCTCTATACCGACAAACACGAGCGGCGTTCGCGCCTGATGATGATTGTCAAGCGCGAAGAACTCTACCGCGTGCACAATCGTGTGGCCGAAGGCGACAAAGTGCTCACTGCGCTCTTTCGCACCTACACCGGACTGTTTGCCGACTACGTTTTTATCGAAGAAAAAGCCCTCGCCGCCGCGTGCGGCCTCAGCGAAGAGGTGCTCTACGAGAAACTAATGGCACTGAACCGCGCGCGTTTGTTGCACTACATCCCGCACAAGAGCGTGTCAACGTTGCGTTATCTCACACGGCGCACCTTGGGCGAACGCCTCAACATCGGCGCGGACGCTTACGAGACGCGTCTCGACCAATACACACGCCGCATTGAAGGCGTGGTGCGCTACTGCACCGACCGAGACACTTGTCGCAGCCGAATGTTGCTCGAGTATTTCGACGATCCCGCCGCCCACGATTGCGGACGCTGCGACGTTTGTCGGCCGACGCCCGAAGTTTGCACGCCCGATGCCCAACTGGAAGCGAATTTGTTTCAACTCTTGGCTGACGGTCGTCCGCACACGGTCGCCGAATGGCACGTTGCGCAACTCGATGCCGAACGTGCCGGCCAACTGCTGCAACAATTTCTCGACGAGGGACGCCTTCTTTTCGACGGGGCACAACTCACGTTGCCCGCTGCACCGACTTCGCCCGAAAACTAAGCCCGTGGCGCGGCCGAAATGCTCCACTTTTCACACCGCGTGCCCACTTTCACTTTTTTCCTCCTCAACCAACTGATTTCACACCGTGGTACTCAATTATATTTGGATCGCTTTTTTTCTCATCGCCTTCGTTATTGCCGCCTTTCGCCTCGTGTTCCTGGGCGATTTCGACGTCTTTCCGGCCATTATGAACTCGACTTTCGAAACGGCGAAGACGGCTTTTGAAATTTCGCTCGGACTCACCGGCGTATTGTCGCTTTGGATGGGCGTGATGAAGATCGGCGAACGCGGCGGTGTCATCCAGTTTGTGGCGCGACTCCTCGGGCCGGTGTTCAAACGCCTCTTCCCCGAGATTCCGGAAGGGCACCCTGTGGTGGGCAACATCTTTATGAACATCTCCGCCAACATGCTTGGTCTCGACAACGCCGCCACACCACTCGGACTCAAGGCGATGGAAGGACTACAGGAGTTGAATCCACAGAAAGAGCGCGCCAGCAACGCGATGATCATGTTCTTGGTGCTCAACACCAGCGGACTCACGCTCATTCCGGTCTCGATCATGGTCTACCGTGCCCAACAAGGAGCGGCCAACCCCACCGATGTGTTCATTCCCATCCTGCTGGCCACCTTCTTTTCTACACTGGCCGGTGTGATGGTCACGGCACTTTTTCAGCGTATCAACCTCCTGAACCGCACTTTGCTGCTCACACTCGGCGGCGCTTCGCTGGTCGTTGCCGGCATCATTTGGGGTTTCGCCTCGCTCGACGCCGAAATGATGAACCGCGTCGGCACAACGAGCGCCAACGTCCTCTTGTTCACGCTCATCACCGCCTTCATCCTCGCAGGACTTCGCCAAAAGATCAACGTCTACGACGCCTTTGTCGAAGGGGCGAAAGCGGGTTTTGAAACCGCCGTGCGCATCATCCCTTATCTCGTAGCGATGCTCGTGGCCATCGGCGTGTTTCGCGCCAGCGGCGCGATGGATGCGCTCATCGACGGCGTGTCTTGGGCAGTTCAGCGCTGCGGCTTCGACGCACAGTGGGTGGGTGCGCTGCCCACCGCCTTGATGAAACCACTGTCGGGCTCCGGCGCACGCGGAATGATGGTCGACGCGATGACCACCCACGGAGCGGATTCGTTTGTGGGGCGCTTGTCGTGCATTTTCCAAGGCAGCACCGACACCACGTTCTACATTCTCGCCGTTTACTTCGGCAGTGTGGGCGTTCGCCACACGCGTCACGCCGTGGCCGCGGGCTTGCTCGCCGATCTGGCCGGCATTGTGGCTGCCATCGCCATTTGCTATCTCTTCTTCGGCTAAGTTCCGCGCATGGGCGACGCGCCTTTCAGCAATTTGCGCTTAGAGAAAAAAGCCGCCCCTGGTTCCGCAGTCGAAATTAGACAACGACAGACGAACTGTTGGCCACACAGCATAGAAATAAGCCATTATTGGTTCATCCCACATTTGGAGTGAGGCGTCAACTACCGGAAGCCCTTTCTCGAAAGTGCACCGGCCTCCCACTTCATCCCCCCAACGCGCACGCGTAGCGCGCGCGTCCGCTGTTTTTCGTTTTTTGCCTTCACCTCTTCACCTTTTGCCCTCAACTCGTTGATAACCTGCACGATATGGGTGAAGGCTTCACCCTCGCAGCCTTCACCCCTTTTTGTGATTTTCCCCTTCACCCTTGCCTTCACCGCAACGATTTGTGAATCAGTAGATTAGGTCGCATGGGTCGGTGAAGGCAAAAAGGTGAAGCCTTCACGCGTAACTCCTTGTTGCATAGTAGTTTGTCGGTGAATGGGCAGCAAGGTGAAGGCAAAAATCGTAAACTCGCTGATGCGCGTACGCGCGCGCGAGGGCGATTGCCTTCACCTCATTCTTTCCTTCATCCTCCCTTCGTCTTTGCCGAAAAAGCGCGCTGCTTTTCGAGAATAGTTGTGGAGTATTTTCGGAAAGTAGACGAGTTGTAGTTAGAGAAGGAGAGGTTGTTGTTGTGATTTGCTGGAGGTTTGCAATTTTGATGTTCGGATGAGTTTCTTATATTCTGCAAAGACCAAACTCAAATTCGAGCTTCACATACGTTGTGAAGCCTGAATTTTCTTTTATTGGCACGGCATTTTCTTCAAATGCCGTATAGGTTGCGGACGATGAGCCACATCATCAGAATGGAGGCATAGGCGATCACAGCCGGCAGGGAGGTGAGGGGGTGATAGAGGGGGCTTTTTCGCCAAGTGAGGAAAGCGAGGGTGCAGAGTAGCAGGGCGATGAAAGGCAGCAGGTAGTTGAAGTGCCAGGCCGTGAGCGGATCGCCGTGCAGGAGGGAGAAAAGGGCGCGCTGCGTGCCGCAGGCGGGGCAGGAGAGGCCGGTGAAGCGGCGGAAGAGACACGGGA
>ERZ773233.504-NODE-504-length-26282-cov-13.264765_pt1 | contig 26282 bp, 21 predicted proteins | sample MGYA00580991_ERZ773233 | MGnify/ENA primary metagenome ERZ773233 (study PRJEB29015, sample SAMEA2738178) | human oral metagenome | biome: human oral; feature: human-associated habitat; material: saliva | place: China | collected 2161 ...
CATTTAACTCAAGAAGAACCATCATAACATAAATTCCAATTCTTTTATTTCCATCTAAAAAAGCATGATTTTTAATAAAACTATAACATAATCTTGCAGCTTTTTCTTCTATTGTTGGATATTTTTCAACTCCAAAATAAGATTGATAAACATTATTTATTGAACTTTCAATTAAACCTTTATCTCTAACTCCATCAATTCCTCCAAATTTTTCTACCAGTTCAGAATGAAGTTTTAATATTTGCTTTTCAGATAAAAGAATCATTTTGCCAATTCCTCAAATGTTTTTTTGTATTTCTTTAAAATTTTAGATGAAACCATTTCCAATTCATTATCTTCTGCAAATTTTACTGGTTCTTCTTCAACTTCTTTTGCTAAATTGTAATCAACTAAAATATATTTTGGGGTATTATTTTTTAAAATAACAACAGATCCATTTGCATCTACCATTCTTGCCACTTTTGAAAAATTTTGATTAGCTTCCTTCATTGAAACTAAGTTGTCTAATTCTGCTTTCATATTACTCACCTCTTATAAAATATAATATCATAAATATAGGATAAATTCAACCTATTTTTTAAAAATACTACTTAACTTTAAAAAACTTCAATCTCAAAGCATTTCCCAAAACCGACACCGAACTAAATGACATTGCAAAAGCTGCAATCATCGGGTCTAACTTCGGTCCATTGAAAAATGCATAAAATATTCCAGCTGCAAAAGGGATTCCAAGTACGTTGTAAAAGAATGCCCAGAATAAATTTTCCTTTATATTTGTAATTGTTGCCTTGCTTAATGCAATCGCTCCTGCCACATCCCGCAAATCGTTTCTAATTAAAACAATATCAGCTGATTCTATAGCCACATCTGTTCCATTTCCTATCGCAATTCCTACATTTGCTTGGGCTAATGCTGGCGAATCGTTGATTCCATCTCCGACCATTGCGACAAATTCATCTTTTTCCTGAAGCTCCTTTATTTTTTGAGATTTTTGATAAGGCAGAACTTCTGAAATTACATCATCAATTCCTACTTGCTTTGCTATAAATTCCGCAGTTTTTTCATTATCTCCTGTAAGCATTATTGTTTTAATTCCCATTTTTTTCAATTTTTCAATGGCTTCTTTGCTTGTTTCCTTAATGACATCGGCAACTGCAACAATTCCTGCCAATTCATTGTCAATCGAAATATACATTGGAGTTTTTCCTTCATTTGACAAAATATTATACTCCTTTTGAGAAATTTCCACATCAATTTTTTTATTTTCCATTAATTTTTTATTTCCAATTTGAATTTCCTTGCCTTCAAAAGTCGCACGAATCCCATAACCTGGCATTGCCCTAAATTTTTCATAAGGCTTAATTTCAATATTTTTACCCTTTGCCTCATTTACAATCGCTTCTGCCAGCGGATGTTCAGAATCATTTTCCACACTTGCGGCAATTTTTAAAAGTTCATCTTCCTTGTAATTTCCATAAGCAATCAAATCAGTTAATACAGGCTTTCCTTTAGTAATTGTTCCTGTTTTATCAAATACAATTGTTTTAATTTTATATGTTGTTTCAAGAGCTTCTCCACTTTTAATAAGAATCCCGTTTTCAGCACCTTTTCCAGTTCCAACCATTATTGATGTCGGAGTCGCAAGTCCCAATGCACACGGACATGCAATTACAAGTACGGCGATAAAAAACGACAATGCAGTAACTAATCCGCTTCCGCTCACAAACCAGGAAACTCCTGTAATTATCGCAATCCCAATAACAATCGGCACAAAATACGCCGCCACAACATCAGCCATTCGTGAAATTGGAGCTTTCGACCCTTGCGCTTCCTCAACTAGCTTTATAATTTGTGATAAAACTGTATTTTTCCCAATTTCAGTTGCTTCAAATCTAATACTCCCATTTTTATTAATACTTCCTCCAACAACCTTATCCCCAACTTTTTTACTGACTGGCAAACTTTCTCCGGTCAACATTGATTCATCCACAGAAGTCGCACCTTCCACAATTTTCCCATCAACCGCAATTTTTTCCCCAGGCTTTACAATTACAATATCTCCAACCTTCAGATTTTCAATTAAAATCTCCTTTTCCACACCATTTTCAATAATTTTAGCTTTTTTAGGCTGAAGTCCGATAAGTTTTTTTATTGCCGATGAAGTTTGCCCTTTTGTCTTTGCTTCTAGCAACTTTCCAAACAAAATTAATGTAATAATTACACCAGCCGATTCATAATACAAATCCATATGCGCTTCAGGATCCACAGTAACAATTCTATACGTTGCATAAATTCCATAAAGTATCGCCGCTGTTGCTCCAATTGCAATTAACGAATCCATTGTCGGTGATTTTCTTACCAAATTTTTAAAACCATGCGAAAAGAAATCTCTCCCAGCATAAATGATTGGCAAAGTTAGCACAAACTGCGCCAACGCAAAATTAAGCGCATTTACCTTAGGATTTAAAAACTCAGGAAGCGCCGCCCCAAGCATGTGTCCCATCGAAATATACAAAAGTGGAACAACAAATACAATCGCTAAAATCAGTCTCTTTTTCAAACTCGTTATCTTTTCCTGATAAAGCTCAACTTTCCTATCTTCAGTCATATTTTCAACTAGCCCATACCCAGCCGATTCCACTATTTTCCTAATTTTATCAAAATCATACTTTCCTTCATCATACTCAACATTCAATTTTTCAGTTGCAATATTAACCGAAGCATTAATATCCTCATTCTTGTTAAGCGCCTTTTCCACAGCATTAGCACAAGCCGCACAGCTCATCCCAGTTACTGTATAAATTTTTTCTGCCATATTTTTTTCCTCCTCTTAAACTTTACTGTCAAAAATATTACTGTTTCTTAATTTTTAATAATTTACTTTTACAATTACTTATTGCAAATATTATTATTTAAATTTTTCAATTACTTAAAAAATTTATAAATTTAACAAATTAGTTTTTTTTATATTTTCAAACATGCCTATGCCCATTATGCCCACAATTACACTGCCCTTTCACGCAGTCACACAAAACCTCCTTCACAGCCGTCTTCCTCTTTTCCTCCACAGCCTTCAAAATCAATTCCAAGTCATCAAAACTAAGCTTACTGTTCTCAATAACCTTCCCAATCATCTCCCCAACCTTCGTTTTACAAATCTTATTAAAAGTCCCCAATATATAACTGTTAGCCACTTCCTTTTCTGTAAAATCCGTCGAATAAATATACCTATTCCCAACTTCCCTCTTTTTTAAAACCCCCTTTTCCAGCAGCCTATTCAACAAAGTCTTTATCGTAGCCTGCTTCCATCTCATCTTCTCACAAAGCACCTTCGCCACAAACCTGCTCGTCACTTCATCATTTGCCCAAACAACACGCATCACTTCCCATTCTGCATCAGTTATATGCCACTTCTGCTCAATTCCGCTACTCTCTTTCATAATCACCACCTCATCTAAAACGTTTACATTTGTAATCTTATATACTATTAGTTTACAATAGTAATCGTTTTTTGTCAAGTATTTTTTATATATAAAAAATAGCAAACATCAAGAACTAGATTTTTCTAGTCTTTTTTTATTATTAATAATTTTTTACCACTTCACTAAAATTTATTTAAAAATAATCATCAAATATATTTAATATTTATTTTTTTTTATAATTGAGTTAGAAAAATAGGCTATATTGGCAAGTTTAGTTTTTTCTAAGTGAAAAAATCGTATATAATAATAGATTTTTATGCAAATTTATGCTAAAATAAAAAAGATGTTTTCCTTTGAACATAAAATTTGAACATAAGAAAAAAATAAAGAAAACGTAAATGGAAATTAGGACAATGAAAATAATTATCCTTTTCAAAAAATAAAGAGAAGAGGAGGTAAAAAACGTGAGATGAAATACATAAAGAGATCTTTGATTGTATTTATTTTTCTTCTAATGTCTTTATTTGCACTAAAGTTTTATATTTCAACTAAAAACTTTAGGGGCGTACTGACTTCGATTTTGAAGAGCAGCGGACTGAATGTGGAATTTAGGAATGTCAAGTTGATTGGATTTAATAAAATTCAGATTGACAACTTAAAAGTTAAAGATCTTGCAGGAAATGTAGTTATTGATGCTAAAAAGACTACGGCTGGAATTAGTCTTCTTATGCCGACTAGGCTTAATAGAATTGATGTGTATAATGGAACTGTAAATTTGGAACGTAGAAAAAATGAAGATTTTAATATTTTTCACGTAATAAAAAAAGATCCAAAGAAACCTAAGACATTTGACACGACAAGCAGAATTGGGAAAATGCATATTCATAACTCAATTTTAAATTTTACAGATACAACTTATAGCAAGAAAATAAGAAAAACATTGAAAAAAGTAAGTGGAAGGCTAGAAGTAGCAAAATCACGTGGTTTTTCACTTTTTGCGAAAGGTTCTGGAAATAAGAATGAAGATGGAACGACTGAAATTCTAAAGGTTGAATTGAAGCAATTGATAAAGTCTAAGCAATCGATTTACTCAATGTTTGATAAAATAAAAAATAGTGATATAAGAAGGAAGGATGCACGTCTTAATTTTGGTTTTGAGAATGTCAGAATAACTGAGGAGCTGGGACAATATGCACAGGTTGATATGATAAAGGCAAAAGGCGGAATACTTACAGGTGCATTGAAAATGGAGCAGAATAAAATTGAAAAGAAAATACATGCTCTAGGAAGCCTGAAAATTAAAAATGGAAAGTTGTCTTATGTTGATTTTGACGGTGATATTGAAGGCGTTAATGCTGTAGTTGATATGAAAAAGGACAAAATTACAGTTAATGCAAATACTAAATTGAGTGAAAGTCCAGTAACTTTAACAATGGCATATTTCATACAGACTCAAAAAATGAATTTGAAATTAGTTGCAGATAAACTTCCATTTGATCAAGTTGCACGTTACAAAATAATTAAAGATGCAAAAATTGAAGCTGAAGGTGCAGTTTCAGGAAATCTTGAATTAAATATCGATACAAAGAGTAAAAAGGGAACGCTTGACGGTAAGTTTTCTTCAGATAATATAAGAATTTCAAACTCTGATTTTCAAAATGTAAAGACTAATATGAAAATTACAAATGAAAAGCTGACTTTAAGTGATACATCATTTATATTTAATCAAGAGTTTTCAGGGTTCAAAGTAAATGAGGATGTTAAAATTGGAAAATTTGTGTATGACCTGAAAAAGAAAACTGGGTCAGGAGATTATGTATTAAATAATCTTGGGTCTGATTTTGACATCAAAAAGATCACAGGAAGTGCAAAAATTTCTCCCAAAAATATTATAACAGGTACAGTAAGATCTAATGTTCTGAGAGGAAATTATACAGTAAATCCAAAAACTCAGACAGCTGTAGTTAATGCAAGAAGCAGAGGATACTTCAATGTAAATTATGGTGGAAAATCTTATAAAATTAGTCCTGATGTTGACAATTTAGTTGCGAAGTTTAACAGTAAAAATGTACTTCGTTCTGGAATAATTAAGGCAAGAGTAAAGGATCTGTCAGATCCTTTTATAAAAGCTATAAAGGTCAAGGTAAGAATTCGTAATGGAAATTACAGAATAAGCGGGACAGCAGGAATGAATGGCGGAGGAGTATTGAATATAAACGGGACAACAACTTCCGATATGAAACATTCATACTCCCTTAATCTGCCAAAAGAAGTTGATATTGCAAAGTTATTAAGGGCTAATGGATATAACTTTAACGGGCTTGACAAGGCAAAATTGCCTGCAACTGCAGAAGCCAGGGTTCATGGTGTAAATAATAAGTTTTCTGGAACTTATGAAATCCATAGCCCTTATGGCGAATATATGGGAAAGTATAAAAATTTGCATGCTAACGGTAAAATTAATGACTTGGCAAATTTGGATATGACAGTTAATGCAAAAGCAAGTGAATTACAATTTGAAAATCAGCGTTTGAGAAATGTAACAGGGAATCTTGAAATAAAAGATAATGTCGTTAATATTGCAAGTATAAGAAGTGAAAATTTGAATGCAAGTGGTAGATATGACATTAAATCTGGTAAAATGGATATAAATGCAAGATTAAAAAATTACATGTTTACTGATAATAATTTACCATCTAAAATGAATGTAAAAATTGGAACATTAAATGCCAATTTGACAGGAACGGCAGATAAACTTTCTGGAAATTATGAACTTTATAGTCCTTATGGAGAATACGTAGTAGAATACGAGAAATTACATGCCAATGGTAAAATTAATAATTTATCAAAGCTGGATTTGACAGCCAATGCAAAAATGGATGAATTATGGCTTAATTATCAACGTTTAAAGGATGTAACGGCTAATCTTGAAGTAAAGGACAATGTTGTGAATATTTTAAGCGTTAAAAATGAGAATCTGAATGCAAGCGGTAATTACAATCTTAAAACCGGCAATATGAATATAAATGCAGGGTTAAAGGATTATATGCTTTATGACACTTCTCCATATAAAGTCAATTTAAAAGTTAAGAATTTGGATGCAAACTTAAAAGGAACAGTGAATAAACTTTCTGGAAGTATAACAATACCATCTGCACCTACAACAATAAAATCAACTTATGTAGGGGATACAAATGCACATATCAGCATAAAAGATGGAATTATGAGATTTGATGATGTAACTTTGCGTGATAATAGATTAAGCGGAACTTATAATTTGGCTACAGGAATTTCAGATATTGGACTTGCTTTAAATGAGCCGGATATTCCAAAACTTTTAGAAATGAAGGATTTAACTTTCGGAACAAAATCAAATCTTAATCTTAAAGGAGATCTAAATAATTTTAATCTTGAAGGACAAATAGCTTTTGGAAATATGAGCTTTAAGACTTACAAGATACCGCATATTGTTGCAGATATTAAATATTCTAACGGAAATATTGACAAACTGTTTAAATATGGGACATTTGATTTGCAAAAATTAAGATTTATTGGAGATAATCAGGAAACTTTGTTTGAAACGCAGACTAAATTCGATTTGGCAAATGTAAATATAGATTATCAGCTGGAAAAACAGAAATTTTCGCTTGATTCAATACAGGATCTGAAGGACAAGGGATACAGCGGAGATATAGACTTTGGATTTATGTATCGTGGAAGTTTTGATAAATTTATATCTGGAGTTAAAATAAAGGCGGATTCGATTAAACTTAGCGGATTTCCAGTGAAAAATGTGGATATTGATTTGCAGGCTAATGAGAAGTCTTTGAATATTGGGCAGTTTTATCTAGAATATGAAAATAATCCGCTTCTTTTAAATGGATATGTTCAATTTACTCCAGTAAAATATAATGTTTCTATGCTTGCCAAGGATTTTAACCTGGATTTTCTGGGAATTGATAAAAATATAGAGCAGGCAGGAGGAATTGCGAATGTAGATGCGATTTTCTCTAATGAGGCTACAACAGGTCATATTCTGCTTAATAACTTTAATTATAAGACAAAAGACCAGTTGACGCTTGTAGATAATGTAAATGCCAATATCGATCTGAAAAATAGTAAACTTATAGTAAACCGTTTGGATGGAGGATATAACGGTGGAACTTTTAAAGTGACTGGAGATCTGGATGTTCCGACAATTCCTGCAGATTTTATGAAAACTAAACGATTAGAACTTGGAAAATTTGAATTAAATGCGGATCTTAATAATGTTGGACTTCATTATGGAACTGGAATAGATTTTGCGCTTAGCGGAAATGCAATATTTACAGAAAATAGATTATTTGGAGATCTTGTGGTAAATAATGCTCAAATACGTGAAATTCCAGATTTTAATTCATCAAAAGCTAATACAACGGAATCGCAAGAGGCTAAGAAGGAGCAAGACAAGTCAATTGTAGAAGGAATTGTAGAAGAGGTAATTGACAAAATAATGAAGCAGTATACGATTAATATAGGTGTACAAGCTGGAAATAATGTAAAAATTAATATTCCAAATGTAAGTCTTGTAAAAAATATAAAGGGTACAGTAAAAGGTTCATCTGAAATTACTTATGATGATGGTCAAATTGGGATAGATGGAGAGTATGGAATTACAAAAGGGTCATTTTCAGTAAATGGAAATGATTTTAAGATTGATGGGGCAGAAATAAGATTTGTACCGTCAATTAATGGTGTTACAGCTTCTGTATCAGATCCATTTGTAGTTTTTGATGCCAGTACAAAAGTAGATGGCGACAGAATAGAGATAAATGTAAGTGGAAATGTAAGCAATCCTGAAATAAGATTTTCATCTTCTTCTGGAAAAACAAGAGAGGAAATAATATCAATGCTTGCACTTAATACTTTAGTTGGAAATAGTGGAAAACCTGGTGAAAATGGAGATAATTCAGTAGATGGGCTGGTAGTGGCAGGATCTTTGGTTAATACTGCATTAAACGAGCTTTTTCTTTCATCAGTGACTGGAAAGATCAAGGATGCATTGGGAATGTCCAAGTTTGCTGTTTCTACAAATGTTGACCGTTCTAATAAGACAGGAGAATATAGTGCCGCAACTACGCTTACATTACAGGATAATTTATACAAGGATAAGCTATTTTGGAATGCCGCATTTAAATTTCCATATCAGACTTCTAAAAGTGATGAAAAAAATCCAATTGGATATAATGCATGGCTAAGTTACAGTGTTTCAAATGGACTAGACTTGAAAGCTGGAGGAGAAAGTTTTAAAAGATCCAGTTCTAGCGCAAGCATGGGTAACGGTTCAAGGATAAACTATTACTTTGGAGTTGATTTTTCAACAAAAGCTGATACATTCGGAGATATTCTGAAAAAGATATTCAAGAAGAAAAAATTAGATACACTAAAAAAATAGGAGGAAAAATGTCAAAACGAAAGGTAAAAAATAAAATTTATGCTTTGATTATTGTGGTAACGTTGTTTGCGTCTGTAAATAACTTATCGCAAGCTGAAGAAAAAAGCACAGTAGCTGGAATGATGCTGGCGGATAATGCAGGTAGAATATCTACTAAGCAGGAACTGGACGACGAAGGGCTTTCAGATATTAAGAGCAGATATTCTGCTGAAGAAGTGGAAATAGGTAATGAACCTGGAAGCAAAAGAGTTAAAAGAAACAGAAAAAATGCAGCACGTCAAGCAGCAAAAGGAAAAGGTAAAACAAATAATGTATTTGAAGCTGATAGAGAAACAAGAGATGATTTAAAAGTTGGTTCAATTGAATTTTCAAACTTAAAGGAATTATCTCCAGACTACCTGTTATCAAAAATAACTGTAAAATCAGGAGATAAATATACAAATAAAGATCTTAGTGATATTTATCTTGAATTAAAGAGAACAGGATATGTGGCAGATGCGAATGTTTATCCGAAAATTCGAGGAAATACTGTAAATATTACGGTTGAAGTTTCAGAAGTTGAAAATGCCGCAGCGCTTATGCAAAGAAAACAAATACAGGAAGAAATGAAAAAGGAAACAGACTTTACTATATCAAGTGTTGATATTGAAGGGTTGCAAGTTCGTAGTAAAGATAAGGAAAAATATTTAAAGAGTTTGCCAATTAAGCCGGGAGATATTTTCATACCGCAAAAAGCAGTTGATGGAGGGCAAAAAATATTTGACACCGGATATTTCTCATCAGTTGAACCAAAAACTGACAGAAAAGCTGATAATACTATTTCAATAGTTTATGAAGTAAAGGAAAATCCAGTTGTTCAAAACATAACTTTTGAAGGAAATACACTTTACAAGGATGCAGAGCTGGAAAAAGCCTTAGGTATAAAAAGAGGCGAAATCTTAAACGGTAACTTGTTAAATCCTGATGAAAATGGAATATTAAAATTATATAACAAAAATGGATATACTGTCGCAAGGATTGAATCAATAAATGTTTCAAATGAAGGGAATATAAAAATAGGATTATCGGAAGGAGTTGTAGATTCTGTAGAATTTGAAAAAACTTCTACTAGAAAAGACAATGAAAGACAATCTGAAAGACGTTCTGTTTTAAGAACAAAACCTTATATATTTGAAAGAGTTCAAAAAATAAAACCTGGACAAATTTTCCAAACTAAAAATATAAAGGAAACAGTGGAAGAACTTTATAGAACAGGAATGTTCACTTCAATAGAGCCAGTTCTTGAAGGAAAAGAAGATGATCCAAATGCAAGAGTTGTAAAATTGCTTGTTGAAGAACGTCCAACTACAACAATCAATGGAAGTATTTCTTACGGAACTTCAGTTGGTCTAGTAGGAGAACTTAAATTATCAGATTCAAACTTCTTGGGAAGAGGACAAGATGCCGCAATTACTTTATCAGCATCAAATAAAGGAGATAAAACATTTGATATTAGCTGGTTTGATCCTTGGTTAAGAGGAACTGAACGTGTTCAATTGGGAGGAACAGCCTACTGGAATGTGTCAGTTGATGATAATGCTGATCCAGATGAAGTGGAAAAAGTTAAGAAGATTGGAACTCGTTGGACAATTGGTAAAGGGCTTAACAGTGACCTTTATGTAAGAATGGCAGCAAGATATGACCATTATGAAGAATTGTTCTCAAATAAAAAAGTAAATGATAAGTATAACTTATTTGCAATAGGACCATCATTAATTTATGATACAAGAAATAATCAATATAGTCCTACAAAAGGAATCTATACCACACTTTCTTACGAAAGAGGAGAACTTATAAAAGATCCTAGAAGTTATAACCAGTTCGAAGCAGATTTAAGAGCTTACCATAAGACATTCTTTGGTGATAAAAACGTAATGGCATATAGAGTAGCTTGGGGATCAACAGGAAGCGGAACTCCAGAAGCTCTAAGATTTAGCATTGGTGGAGCGGAATCAGTTCGTGGATATGATTATGGAGCATTTGATGGATATGACAAATTCCATGCAACTATTGAAAATAGAACCAAAATTAATGATACATTACAGTTAGTGGCATTCTTTGATATTGGTAACGCTTGGCAGAATGAGTCAAGAGATCCGATTACTGGTAAAAAAATCTATAAGCCAAACAGAAAGGCGGCACATGACTTTAAAGATCTTAAAAAAGGTTATGGAGTTGGGGTAAGATTGAATACGCCAATTGGACCGTTAAGATTTGATTATGGTTGGCCTATGGATCCTGAGAAAAAAGGTGAGAAAAAAGATAAGGGTAAATTCTACTTTAGTTTCGGGCAATCATTCTAATTTTTTCAGACAAGTAAAAATAGATCTATTCGATAACTATGCAAACTTCAGGTTTAATAAAATAAATATCCTGAAGCAAAGAGTCTTACCCTTGTGTGAGAAAAAAATTTAAAAATAATTATGTGGGATGATTGATTTCATCCCTATAATTTTATAAAAATTTTATAAATTTTTGTAAATGGCTATATAGGAGGTATTCAAAATGTATAATATAAAAGAAGTTGCGGAATTAATTAGTGGAAAAATAGTTGGAAATGAGAATTTAATTTTTAAAAGATTAGCTCCATTTTTTTATGCGACAGAAGATGAGTTGACTTTTGCAGCAGATGAAAAAATGTTGAAAAGTATTGATAAATGTACTGCTGGTGCAATAATTGTTCCACCGTTGGAAAATTTGCCGAAAGATAGAACGTATATTGTGGTTGAAAAAAATCCGAGAGAATTGATGCCAATTTTGCTTAACTTTTTTAAACCGAAAGTGAAACCATTTGAAAAACCGATAGAAGATTCAGCAATAATTGATGAAACAGCGAGTGTCTCAGAAATTAATACATACATTGGACATAATGTAAAAATTGGGAAAAATGTTGTAATTTATCCGAATGTTTCGATTTTTGAAGGGACAGAAATTGGAGATGGGACAATTGTTTACTCAAATGTTACGATTAGAGAATTTTCTAAGATTGGGAAAAAATGTATTTTTCAGCCAGGTGCAGTTATTGGGTCTGATGGATTTGGATACATAAAAGTGAAAGGTGATAATGTGAAAATCGAGCAAATTGGACATGTTATCTTGGAAGATGAAGTGGAAATAGGAGCAAATACTTGCGTTGATAGAGGAGCGATTGGAGATACGATTATAAAAAAAGGTACGAAAATTGATAATTTGGTTCATATTGCTCATAATGATGTGATTGGTTCTAATTGCTTTATTATCGCACAAGTGGGAATTTCTGGAAGCGTGGAAGTTGGAGATAATACGACTCTTGCAGGACAAGTCGGAGTGGCTGGACACTTGAAAATTGGAAATAATGTAGTAATCGCTGCAAAATCAGGTGTTACAAATGATGTTCCTGATGGAAAACAAATGTCAGGATTTCCTTTGAGAGACCACATGGATGATTTGAGAGTGAAAATGTCGATGGGAAAAGTGCCTGAACTTGTAAAAAGAGTTAAAAAATTAGAAAAAAAATTAGAAAATCAGGAAAAATAAAAAATAATAATGAATTTCTGTCACGATTCACTAAAATTTCAAAACTCTCTTGACTTATTAATTCAAATGATGTAGAATAAATAATAAAGAACAAAGTAATATTATAAATAGAAAGAGAAGGGAGTTATAGATGAAAAAATTACTGTTAGGGATGCTTATGCTTTTATGTTTAGTTAGTTGCGGATCAGGGCCTAATGACACAGTTTCAAAATTTATTAATAATATAAAGGCTGGTAAGCCAAAAGAGGCGGCAAAATATGCTATTGATGATGGTTTTGAAGGAAATTTGGAAATGACTTATACTAATAAGACTCAAGAATTGCTTTTTAAAACATTATTGAAAAATCTTGAATATAAAATAATCGGAACAGAAAAACAGGATAATGATACTACTATCGTAACTGTAGAAGTAACAAATTTAGATGTACAAAAAGTATTTTTACAAGTTTTTCAAAAAATGTCACAAGAAGTTTTTACAAACAAAGATTCTAAACCACTTTCAGCTGAAGAAAGATTTAAACAGGAACTTGAAGCAAAAGATAAGCCAAAAACAAAAAATACAACTAAATTTGTAGTTAAGAAGACTCCGCAAGGGGAAAAAGTAGTTGTTACAGCTGAAAATATTGATGTATTGCTTGGTAAACTTAACACAACATTATTAAATCTGGGAAATCTTGGGAAAACTGAAAATGAAACAGCAGTAGAATTACCAGAAACAGGACCTTCAACAGGAGTATCACAAAAGCCTGAAGAACTTAGAAATCAAAACAAATAATTAAAAAACAATCTTTCTTTTACTGTTTAAAAGTTAGGTTGTTTTTTTATTTTTCAAAGATAAAAATAAATATATATAAACTTGTTTATAAGAACTGTAATGTATAATAAGTTATCATTTAAGGTTAGAAGATTTATAAAATGATGTATACTGTAGTTTTAAAAAAGTTTCATCATAAACTTAAAAAGTTTTTTGTCTTTTATTAAGTGTGTTAGAACACTCGTGGCTTTAACCATAAGATGAATAACACCAACATTGAAAATGCTGCTTTAAAATTTGCAATATTAATAATTTTGAGTGTAATATATTTGGGTTTAAAATATAATATATAGATAAAAAGTAGCAGTGTAGACATAATGTCTTATCTAGTAGCGGCTATTGTGGACTAGCCAAAAAGAATAAGGATTTTAAAATCAAACTTCTTAGAAGATAACTTACTTTTTCAGTTATCTTATGAAGCTTTCGACTTTTAGTCGTGAGTAGTTCACAAATAGAAAGTAAAATAAAAAAAGATTGATGAAATGATAAAAATATAGTATAATGTTATCACAGGTTAATAATTATCTGTGAGATTTACTGAAATGTATAAAATAATTTACATTCACAGGAAATTCCTATTTTTTATAAGTAGGAGCAATTTAGAGGAGATTTTTAGGAAAAAATTTTTTTAGAAAAGAAAGGTGATTAATTATGAAAAAAACATTAATTGGTTTATTTCTAGTTTTAGGAGCAGCTTCATTTGCAGATGCAGGAAAAGTAGAAGTTAAAGGTGGAATAGATTTTGGTGGAAAATACCATTATGAAAAAGATTGGAGAACTCAAAAAACTAAAAACAGTTCAGGAGAAATTGGAGTTGAATACAGAAACGAAGTAGTTCCTGGATTAGAAGTTGGAGGAGGTACAGCTTTCCAATTCCACAAAGACTTAAAAGATAAACGACAAGGACAAAATGAAAAAAACTATAACTCTGTTCCAGTGTATGCAACAGCTAAATATACTTTTGACACACAAACAGTTGTAAAACCTTATGTTAAAGGTGATTTAGGATATTCATTCAACAGTGGAAACCATGACCATAGTGCTTTAGAAAAATACAAAGCTAAAAATGGATTATACTACGGAGTAGGTGGAGGAATCAACTTCAACAACGTAAACGTAGAACTTATGTATAAAGAAAACCAAGGTGAATACAAATACGAAGGACCTAGAAGAGTTAATTCTAAATATGATGCTAATTACAGAAGAGTATCTCTTGGTGTAGGTTATAATTTCAACTTAGGAAATTAATAAGAGTTTAGTATTTTAATAATAATAAAAAATAATTTTTTGCTACTACGAAATGTAGTAGCTTTTTTTGTATAAATTTTTAAAAATAATTTCAATTCTTTATTTTTTTGTGATATAATAATAAACATAAATAAGTGTATAAATAATTTTTGCTATTTTCCATTTGGATAGCGGGTTTGTTATAAATTTCTTTTAAAGAATTAAAATTTTTTCTAGAAAACAAATAAAATATATTTAGATGGAGTTTAGCATTAAAATAGAAAGGAAGATGACAATATGAAAAAAGTATTTTTAATGATGCTGTTAGCCACGGTGTTTATTGTTGGATGCGGTAAAAAGGCTAATGATGGCAATGTTATAAAAATTGGAGTTATTGCGCCGCTTACTGGGAATTATGCACAATATGGAGTAGCGGTAAAAGAAGGTGTGGAACTGAAGGTTGATGCTATTAATAATGCAGGTGGAATCAATGGTAAAAAAATTGAGCTTATAACTGCAGATAGCAAGGGAGATGTTCAGGAAGCAGTAAATGCCTTTAAAAAGATGGTTTCACAAGATAAAGTTAATGTTGTGATTGGAGAAGTTGTATCGGCTACTTCACAAGCTATTTCAGGACTTGCGCAACAGGCAAAAGTACCTTTAATTTCAGCAACAGCTACAAGCCTTGATGTTACAAAAGGAAAAGATTTTGTATTTAGAACAACATTTACAGATCCTTATCAAGGAACTGCCACTGCGAAATATGCAAAATCTAAAGGCATAAAATCAATTGCAATATTGACAAACTCTTCAAATGACTATTCTGTAGGAATTGCAAATGCATTTAAGGCACAAGCTGCAAAAGATGGAATAACTATTACTGAAGAAAAATATACAAATGATGATAAAGACTTTAAAGCAATTTTGACAAAAGTAAAAGGACAAAATCCACAAGCTATTTTTATACCTGATTATTACAATACAATTGGGCTTATTATCTCACAAGCTAAAGATTTGGGAATTAATGCACAGTATCTTGGTGGAGATGGATGGGATGGAATCCAGACTAACTTTGGAAAGGTTGCAGAAGGAGCAATTTTTGCAAGTCAATTTGCACCAGATGACAAGGCTGAAAATGTTCAGAAATTTATGAAGGCTTACAAGGCTAAATATAACAAAGAGCCAATAATGTTTGCGGCACTTGGTTATGATACTGTAGAAATTGTAGAAACTGCTTTAAAATCTACAAAGGATTTATCAGGAACATCTATAAGGGAAGCTATGAATAATGTAAGCGGTATTGACCTGGTAACTGGTAAATTAAAATTTGACGCTGATAGAAATCCTGAAAAGGCGGTTACATTTATCCAAGTAAAAGGTGGAAAACTTACATTAAAGGAAAAATTCTAAAAGTAAAAGAATTTAAGGAAATAAGAAACTGGAAACGAAAATTTTAAGTAATTTATTTTTAAATATATATTTTATAAAGGAGAACAATTATGAAAAAGATATTATGTTTAATTTCATTATTGGCATTGTTTGTACTTAGCTGCGGAGCTAAAACTGGAAAAGATAAAAATGTTATAAAAATTGGTGTTATTGGGGCATTGACTGGAAATGTGGCACAATATGGAACAAGTGCAATTAATGGATTTAAATTGAAGGTAAAGGAAATAAATGCCGCTGGCGGAATTAACGGTAAAAAAATCGAACTTGTCGTTGCAGATAGTAAAGGAGATGCGCAAGAAGCAATTAATGCATTTAAAAAAATGGTTTCACAAGATAAAATTGATATTTTCATGGGAGAAGTTACATCTGGACCATCTCTTGCAATTGCACCGCTTGCACAACAAGCAAAAGTTCCTATGATTACAGCAACTGGAACTGCATTTGATATTACAAAGGATAAGGATTTCGTATTTAGAACAACATTTACAGATCCTTACCAAGGTGTTGTTGTTGCAAAATATGCAAAATCTAAAGGTTATAAAAATGTTACAGTATTGACTAATACAGGTAGTGATTATTCTGTTGGACTTGCAAATGCGTTTAAGGAACAAGCTAAAAAAGAAGGAATCCAAGTTAAAGAAGAACAATATACTGCTGATGACAAAGACTTTAGAGCATTGCTTACAAAAGTAAAAGGATATAATCCTGAAGTAATTTTTGTACCTGATTATTATAATACAATTGGATTAATTTTGACACAATCAAAAGAACTTGGAATAAACGCTCAATTTATGGGTGGAGATGGATGGGATGGAATCCAAACTAACTTTGGAAAAGTTGCTAATGGAGCAATTTTTGCAAGTCAATTTGCACCAGATGATCCTGACCAACATGTTCAAAAATTCATTGCTGAATATAAAAAGGAATATAAAGCTGATCCAATTATTTTTGCGGCTTTAGGATACGATACTGGAACAATTTTAGAAACTGCATTGAAAAATGTAAAAGATCTTTCTTCAAAAGATGAAATTAAAGATGCAATTAAGAACTTTACTGGAACAAATCTTGTTACAGGTTCATTAAAATATGATTCAGAAAGAAACCCTGAAAAGAAAGTTACATTTATTGAAGTAAAAGATGGAAAACTTACATTAAAAGAAAAATTCTAAAATAATAGAATTATTCATAAATTAGAGAAATTTAAAATTTAACAAAACAGATATTTTGAAGCAAGGGGTTAAAAACCCCTTGTTGAAATAAAAAAATTCAGATTGTCGAATACATCTAAATATGGAAAGTAATAATTATTATAAAGTTCGGTTGTTGGGGATTTTTTCTTTCTTCTAGCAATCGAGAACTTTTTTTATCAAGATTTTTTATTTAATAATTTAGAATTTAATAAAATGAATATACGTAAGCAGCTTTAAGATTATATGGAAATTTGAGTAAAATTGAATATAGTTTTTAGGTTGCCTAAGTATTAAAATATAAAATAAAAATAAACTGTATAAGTGGAAAGTATAGGAGTTTTAAATATGTTAAAGAGTTTTATTGAACAAACTATTAACGGACTGCAAACTGGAAGTATTTATGCCCTGATTGCTTTGGGATATACAATGGTTTACGGAATCGTTAAACTTATAAATTTTGCACACGGTGATATACTTATGGTAGGAGCTTATGTTACGCTTATCGCTGTGTCAAATGGGATGCCATTAATACTGGCTATTTTTTTGTCAATCATTTTTTGTGCGATCTTGGGAGTTGTAATCGACTTTTTTGCGTATCGTCCGATTAGGAATGCGCCTAAGATTTCAGCATTGATTACAGCGATTGGAATGAGTTTCTTGCTGGAAAGTCTGGCACTTATAATATTTGGAGCAAATCCGAGAGTTATTGATCCAAAATATATACCGGCATTTTTATCAAATGATAATAAAATGAAGCTAGGATTTTTGGAAATTAGTACGCTTACAATATTTGTAATTGTAATCACAATAATATGCATGGTAGCTTTAAATTTATTTATTAAAAAGACAAAATTGGGAAAAGCTACAAGAGCGGTTTCACAAGATACAGGAGCGGCACAGCTTATGGGAATTAATGTAAATAGAACTATTGCCATAACATTTGCTATTGGTTCTGGACTTGGTGCATTGGGTGGAGCATTATATGCGATTGTTTATCCGCAAATTGAGCCATATATGGGAATGCTGCCAGGACTGAAGGCATTTATTGCGGCTGTATTTGGAGGAATTGGAAGTATTCCTGGAGCTATGGTTGGAGGATATGTTTTAGGACTGCTTGAAGCATATGTAAAAGGATCATCGCTTACAACTTGGGCAAATCCGATTGTATTTGGGGTGCTTATATTAATATTGATTTTTAGACCAAATGGATTGTTTGGAAAAAATATGAAGGAAAAAGTATAATTGGAAGGGAGGAAAATGGAAAATGGAAAAAAATAATAAAGAAGAAAAAATAAAAAATATAGCTAGTTTAGAAAAAAAACAAGATGAACAGCCTAAAAAAAGTAAAGAAGCAAAAAATTATAAATGGAAAGACTTGAATTATTTTAACAAGTTAAACGTGAAAAATTATGTTGCTACATTTCTTTTGATAGTTGTATTTTATTTTGTTCTAAGTTTTACTTTTAATCCAAATGACCCTTTCAGCTATACAAAGGGAATTTATATAAATATCCTAATTTACGTGTTATTTTCAGTAAGTTTAAACATAACAGTCGGACTTATGGGACAGCTTAACTTGGGACAAGCTGGATTTATCGCAATAGGTGGATATTCAGCGGCATTTATTTCTAAAATATTGGCAAGCTATAATTTACCGCCATTTTTACAATTAATTTTAGTATCACTGTTTGGTGGATTAGTTGCAGCTGTATTTGGATTTTTAGTTGGTGGAAGTACACTTAGACTAAGGGGAGATTATCTTGCAATTATCACGCTTGCATTTGGAGAAATTGTAAAATATATTATTCAAAATTTGGATTTTTTAGGTGGAGCGACTGGACTTAGCAATATTCCACCACTTTTGAGTTTTTCAAATACATATTTCATCGTAGTTATTTCAATTGTTATAATTGCAATGGCTATGACTTCACGAAAGGGAAAGGAAGTTTTGTCAATTAGGGAAGATGAAATTGCGGCTGAAAATATTGGAATTGGATTAAATCGTGTAAAACTTTATGGATTTGCATTTTCAGCGTTTTTTGCTGGAGTTGGAGGATCACTGTTTGCACATAATGTGGGAATTTTGACACCTGATAAATTTGGATTTTTATTCTCTATAGAAATTCTTGTTATGGTTGTGCTTGGAGGACTTGGAAGTATTACAGGAGCGATTGTTGCTGCAGTAATTTTGACATTATTAAATGAAAAATTAAGAGATGTTTCACAGTTTAGATACTTAGTTTACGCAATTATATTGATTTCATTGATGATTTTCCGTCCAAAGGGAATTTTTGGAACAAAAGAATTTACATTTGCAGGAACAAAAAGAAGAATTAAGCGGATTAGAGATCATAAAAATAGCAAAAATGAAAGTGATGAAAATTAAAATTAAGTATTTTTAATAAAATAAAAAAAAAAGTAAAATAGGAGATATAAATATGTCATTATTAAAAACGACAGATTTGGGAATATCTTTTGGAGGGCTAAGAGCAGTTGATGATGTAAATGTTGAAATAAAAGAAGGCGAGCTAGTTGGGCTGATTGGACCGAATGGAGCTGGAAAAACAACAATATTTAACTTGCTTACAGGTGTTTATAAACCTACAGACGGGGATATTTCTATAAATCAGATTAGTATAAATAAGAAAACTACTCCACAAATAGTTGCTTTAGGAGTTGCCAGAACATTTCAAAATATTAGGCTGTTTAAAGAACTAAGCGTATTAGACAATGTAAAGCTGGCATTTAACAATAGTATGAATTATAATACTTTTGAAGCGATTTTTAGACTTCCTAGATTTTGGAAGGAAGAAAAGGAAGTGACAGATAAGGCGCTTGATTTGCTGGATATTTTTGACATGGCTGAAATGGCGAATATTACTGCTGGAAACTTGTCTTATGGACAGCAAAGAAAACTGGAAATAGCAAGAGCTTTGGCTACAAATCCTAAATTGCTGCTGCTAGATGAGCCGGCGGCTGGAATGAATCCGAATGAAACGAAGGAATTAATGAATACAATTAGCTTTATAAGAAATAAGTTTAAAATTGCAATTTTGTTAATTGAACATGATATGGATCTGGTAATGGGAATTTGTGAAAGATTATATGTGCTAAACTTTGGAAGAATCATTGCTTCAGGGCTTCCGGATGAAATTCAGAATAATAAGGAAGTTATCACAGCTTATTTAGGAGAATAAAATGAATTTGAGCTGCAAAATTAATAAAATTAGCAAAAAGGAGGAAATGTGAATATTTTAAATGTAAATGACTTAAATGTCTACTATGGCGGAATTCACGCTATAAAAAACATTTCATTTCAAATAAAAAAAGGTGAAATTGTTTCCCTAATTGGTGCAAATGGAGCTGGAAAAACATCCACACTTCACGCTATTTCAGGGCTTGTACCAATAAAATCAGGAGAAATTTCCTTGAGCGGAGAAAATATAACCAATGCTGATGCTTATAAGCTTGTCAGTCGTGGAATGGCACATGTTCCAGAAGGCCGTAGAATCTTTACAGAGCTGACTGTGCTGGAAAACTTGGAAATGGGAGCGTACACAAGAAATGATGTGGATCAGATAAAAAAAGACATGGAACACATGTTCTCGCTATTCCCAAGACTTGCTGAACGTAAAAAGCAATTGGCAGGAACAATGAGTGGAGGAGAACAGCAAATGCTGGCAATGGCAAGAGCTTTGATGTCAAATCCTTCGTTATTATTACTGGATGAGCCGTCAATGGGGCTAGCGCCACTATTAGTGCAGGAAATCTTCAACATCATTGAAAAAATCAACAAGGAGGAAAATGTAACTGTATTGTTGGTAGAACAAAATGCCAATATGGCGCTTTCAATCGCAGATAGAGGATATGTTCTGGAAACTGGGAAAATCATTTTGGAAGGAACAGGGAAGGAACTACTTACAAATCCTGAAATTAAGAAGGCCTATTTGGGAGGATAAAAAAGAATATTTGTTTTTAAGAACTGTCTTGAAAAGTTTACGGGCTTTTTGAGATGGTTTTTATTTTGAAGAATTTTTTTGGAAAGTATGAATTTTGAAAAATAAAAAACTGGGAGAAATCCCAGTTTAACACTATTTCTATTTAAGTAGCGAAATAATTACTAATTTCATTGCAAGGAGTCAAGACTCCTAACAGGATGTTTTTCTGTACTAATTCAATAAAGTATATCCTTGTGAACTCATCGCAGCTTGAACTTCTCCAGCGTTATTATATTTTTCTGAAGAAAAAGAGTTAGACTTTATTTCTTCATAAGAAGTAATATTGTTATTTTTATCTAAAACTATGTTCCCAATTTCAACTGGTTCAAAAGATTCAGTATTGCCAAGGAATCCAGCAAATGTGTTTTGAATGAAATATTTAATTGATAAATTTCCATTTTCATCCTGTTTGTAATAAATTCCTGATAAATTAGGATTATCGGAAGGATTATCATCTTTTTGCAATTCAATTTTTCTCTGTGCAAGTTTTGTAATATAATTTTTCAAATCTTTTACTTGATTAGCATTTTTAGCATATTCAAGAAGTCCACTGACTTTTATTTTAAATTTACTGTTTTGAGGACGAATCTTTAATTTTTTTGCTACATCTTTATTGTAAGAAACTTCAACATCAATCGTATCTCCATTTTGTATTCCTTCAGTTTTGGAAAAATTAAATGTAATTCCCCCTTCTTTTGCAAACTCTTCCTCTTTTTTAGGTTTTTCTGTATTGCTATTTGCAGTTTCTAGCGGAAATTCAGGATTTTGATAATTTGTTATTTTCCCGCTTCCAGAAGCTCCATCGATTCTAACTGTATAATATTTATTAAAGTCAAAATTTTGCAAAAATATGAAATTTGCGCAAATGTAGTATAATGCAATAATTCCAACTATAGCTATTCCAATAGCTGTATATTTTTTCTTTTTCTCAGGATCTATTGCATTTATTTTTTCAGCTCCATTATTCCATTCTGATTTTATATCTTCAATTTCTATATTTTTTCCTCTAAAAATAACAAAATAATTTGTTATTACCGAACCTAATGAAGTTATGAAAATCAATGCTAAAGAAAATTTTATTAAACTAAAATTTGGTGCTGAGCCTGTAGCTGCTCCAAACATACCTGATAAAGAAGTTAATGCTTTTATAAGTCCATGCACTGCATACATTTCTAAAAGTCCAAATATTATAAATCCACCAATAAAATAATAATTTAGATTTTTTAATTTTTCTATTTTATTTTCTTTTTTTGCCTTTAGATAAATCAAAACAGCAGCCACAATTACAGCAATTACTATTAAATTTAAAATCCCTTGCATTGTTTTAGCTGTTGAAAAGAAATCCATCCCTTTTTCCAGTAAATTTGCACCACTACTAAACATCCTGAACTAGCTTCTGAAGCAGCTTTTTTTGCATTAAGGTACAAACTTAAACCTTTTATTCCAGTATAAAGAAGTATAACTGAAGCGGCTGCAGTCAGCCAGAATACTATTTTCAAAAAAAGTTTATTATTTTCATTATCTTTTTGCAGAATATTATCTAAGAATCCTGATTGTGAAATATTTCCAGAATTATTATTTGCATTTGAATTTTGATTATTTGTTTTATTTTCTGTATTATTATTATCCATTTTTCCTCCTATTTTTAACATAAACAAAATAATTTTAAAATAAATTATTTTTCATATTTTTGTATTATCTCAACAAATTTTTGTTCTTCTTTGTTTAAAAGGTTATCTGTGTTGTATCTTCCTTGATACCAGCTTTTTTTAGAAAAATAGTTAGCATATTCAAGATTTTTTGTAAATATGTATCCTTTTTTAGCAAATAATGTATTTCTTATGTATCCCAATTTTTGTTTTGAAAAAGTTTTTAAAATATTTTCATTATTTTTATGCATAACTTCATCATAAACTCTGTCCAATGTCGCCAAATCCTCATCCTGACCAGACTGTGCTGGTGGATTGGCTGAATTAGTTGTATTTGCTGAATTTGTTGCATTTGGAGCAGGAGCGGCAGGCTGTCCTGATTGTCCTGGAACTGGAGTTGTAGCAGCAGGAGTGGCACTTTCTCCAGTAGCTGACATTATTCTTCTAAATAAAGTCATTCCATTTTCAAGTACCATATTAATTTCACTTAATTTTCTAACTCCAGACAATGTTTCGATTTTTTGTTTTTTAGAATCAAGTTTATATTGTGTTTCAGTAACTTCTCCAGTTGATTTGTCAAAGCTGTAGTAAATTTTATAAATTCCGCCATTTTCTCCAATTACTCCGCTTACATATTTTTGATAATCTTCTTCTTTTACTTCCAAATCCTTCAAAGTTTTTCCATCTTTTTTAATTTCTCCATCCAAAGTTACAAAATCCATTGAATACGAGTTTTTATCATATTTTGTAGCAACTTTTACAATTTTTCGGTTATCAATAGAAGCAGGATCATCAGAATAATCTACGACAGTTGTTACATTATTTTCAGTCTGAGTAAGCTGCATAAGTTTTCCTTCCTCATAAACTTGCACTTTCTTCGTTCCAGTCAATTTATAATTTATTTCAGTTTCCCCTTGCAATTTTCCATTACTTACAAAGAAATATCCGCTTCTTTGTGGAAGATCAAATGTAATTTTTCCTGTAAAAATTGCTCCTTTATAATAGATAAAATTATTATCAACCCTAAAATCAGTTGAATTTAATGCAACCGTAGCGCCTTGTGGATTTTGCGGCTTTGTATAAGTAGCTGATTGATATCTAGTATCTTTTGCATTATTATCTTTATTTTGGTTTGAACAAGATGCCATAAATGCTAAAATGAGAATTGTGATTGATAATTTTTTCATTATTTTCACTTCCTTTTTTAATTATGTTTTTGTAAATTATTTTCTTTTAATTTAATAAATATATCTTCTGATTTAAAAAATTTACTATTTAAATATTTCATTTCTCTATATTTTTGGACTACTTACGATTATATTTTATAATCAAAATTTTTTATTTCTATTATCCATTCTTTCTTTAATTTGTTGTGCTTCTGAATCAGAAATAATTCTTTCGCTTTTATTATGAACTCCGTATTGTTGTCTTTTATAAGCGGCCATATCAATATCATCTTGAACTTCTTGAATTCTATTTGATGTCATTCCAGCTACAAAACTTGTGATACCTAGTAATTTAAATAGTACATAAACTGCTACGGTAAATAAAATTAATGGTATAGCAAATAATAATCCAAAAAATGCTAAAATTCCAATTCCAATTAATTTTAAAAGTAAAAGTATGTATTGTTTTGTATCTGTAGCTTCTTCTATTCCTATATTTTTTTCTGAAGTTAAATATCGCTTGTTCAAGATTTTAAAAATAATTGCACTGGCTACTGCATGTAAAGAGTATCCGATCATAAAAATTGTCGATTCATTTATATGAGCATAGTTTAAAAAATTTAAAATAAAAAAAATACCTTGTAAAATAAATATTACCAAAATACTTATAATTGTACCTCCAATAAATCCTCCTAACCAGTAAATTACAGCGTATGTAATCCAGACTTTTCCTTTTGTTATCCCTTCGTCAGCTTTTTGTCTTGCCGCTTTAAATATAATAAATATATGCAGCAGTATTGCTGCTAAAAATATAGATTTCATTATTAATGAAGAGTCATTAATAACTGCTATAAAATGGTTCATATTTCTTCTTTCCTTTCTTTTTTATTTTTTTTAGTAATTCCATTCATAATCTCCTTGTAAAATATGTGCTACATTTACATTTGGACCTACTAATGAGACATCAGAATTTTTTAGATTTTCTTTAGAAATAAGTTTTGAAATCTCATTATATGTTTTAACTGTTTCTTGTTCCAATTTATTTGGATCTAAGTTTTCTAATTCTTTTTGCATTTGTGCATATTCATCTATGTGTTTTCTTTGTTCTTCAAATGTTTTATATGTAAGATTAAGTTTATAAGTTTTTAATATATCAAGTGGATACGTTGCTTTATCAGTTAATATCAGATTTTCTTTTCCTGATGCTTTTCTAGATTCTTCAAAACCTTCAAATTTTTCTTTTACATTTCCCTTATTAATTTCACAACCGATAGTAGCATGTATTTGAAGAAATCTTTCATAATTTTCATCGAAGGAATCAGTATTTCCATGAGGACCACCTGCATGGCTATAATATTCTTTTAACATTTCATTTAATCCTTCTGGCGTAAGGCATTTTGATTCATCTACTTTTACCTTTTTTCCACATGATACAGTAAACATAGCTAAAATGATAAATAAAGTTATAATTTTTTTCATATTTCCTCCATTTTTATAAAATCAATTTTTTTGCTTTTCACATGCAATAATTTTACTCAATTAAGAAAACTGAGATTTCTCCCAGTTTCCATCACTTTAAAATAACAAAAGATTTAAATACCTATTTAATATTAACTTTTTGCCCATTAATAAAAATTTCAGTTCCAGGATTTTGTGAATCGAAATAAGGATATTGAGAATCATAGAAAGGAGATTGAGTTTTAGCAACTTTTCCATTTTTCATAGCTAGTGTTTGTACTGTTAATTGATTATCCCAAATATACATTGCTAAATTATGATCAAAATAAATGTCTCTTTGAATTTCTTTTTCCTTTCCTGATTTATCTCTTTCAAAGCATCCTAAAACATTAGAACCCTGAGTCCAATATACTGGAAATTTAACATATCCATAAAAAGTTTCACGTCCAATTTCATATAAGAATCCTCCTGGTTTTATTCTACATTCTACATAATTTACTTTTTCTGATATTCCTTGTAAATTTCTATGAGTATATATAGAATTTCTTTCTTCACCATATATATCATCTTCATTTCTATAATCATTTTTATCAAAAGGATTTACAATTTTATTTTCCCAATCATCTTTTACTAAATATCCCCTAGTTCCTCCAGTTTTTCCAGAACTATTTGATGAAGATGTCGCATCTGTTCCTATTACAGCGTTCTTTAATTTTTTCCAGAAATCTGCTTTGGCTGGAATTGTGAATGTTAAGCATAGCATTGATACTAAGAATAATTTTTTCATGGCTTTCTCCTTTAATTTTTTAAATTGTTTTGCTTATATTATATATCAGAAGCCTTATTTTTTTTTTTTTGCTTAGAAAATAATTTTAACAAAAAGATAGCAAGAAGTCGTAGGCTTTCTATAAGTGGGAGAT
>ERZ773233.506-NODE-506-length-26193-cov-3.304078_pt1 | contig 26193 bp, 20 predicted proteins | sample MGYA00580991_ERZ773233 | MGnify/ENA primary metagenome ERZ773233 (study PRJEB29015, sample SAMEA2738178) | human oral metagenome | biome: human oral; feature: human-associated habitat; material: saliva | place: China | collected 2161 ...
GAAGGTCAGCTCCACTTTCGAGCCGGCTTCGGCCGAACCCTGCAGCTTCACGCCGGCAGCCGCCTCGGCGGCATTGATGATGTCGTCGCTGGCAATGCTGCCGATGACGGGCGCCTTGCTGTTGGTGTGCAGCGTGACCGAGGAGGTGGCTGCCGGACCGCGGTTGCCGGCTGCGTCGATGGCCGTGGCCGTCAGCGGGTACTGGCCGTCGGCGGCCGGCAGTTCGGCGGCAGACAGCGTGGTGTTCCACTTGCCCTCGGCATCCACGGCCACCAGCTTGGTGGTGCCGCCGATCTTGAGTTCGACCGTGCCGTTGGCTTCGGCCGTGCCGGAAACCGCCACGCCCGCCGTCTTCTCGGCGGCGGTGATGATGTTGTCACCGCTCACTGCGGCGATCTCGGCGCTGGCCGGCGGGGTGTTGTCATAGGTGAGTGTCACCACGGGCAGCGCGGCACCCTGCACGCCATCCAGTGCGCCGGACACTTCCAGCGTGTTGCTGTCCGACAGGCCGGTGGCCGGCAGGTTGCCGGTGGCGGGCTTGGCGGACTGCAGGTTCACGCTCCAGTTGCCGTTGGCGTCGGCCGTGGCGGAGTAGGTGACGTTCTCGCGCTGGTCATTGTCGGTGTCCAGGCGCAGCGTCACCACGGTGCCGGGCTTGGCCGTGCCGGAAATGGTGGGGAAGCGGTTGTTGAACGAGGTGGCCGACTTCAGCGCCAGCGGCACGTCGCCCAGGTTGGGGGCGCCGGAGGGATCACCTCCGCCACCACCGCCGCCGGCGGCCAGGGCCACCACGGCCAGACCGCCTGCACCGTACAGCACGGGACGGATGGGGAAGTCCTCGGTGGTCGGCTGCTCGGGGGCCTGGAAGCCGGTGTCGTACAGCACGAAGGTGCCGTCCGAGAGCGCGCCCAGGGGCTTGGTGCTCACGTCTGCCAGCACCGTGGCCTGGCTGTTCTCGGTGGTGCCCAGATTCTCCTGGCCTTCGGCGCCCTGGGCGACGGCGGCGTCTTCACCGCCCACGCTGACCGTGCAACGGTCGGTGGCGCTGCACACCTGGTAGTAGCCTTCCAGTGTCACCGAGGCCGTCTCGGTGCTGCCTTCCACCGGGATGTTCTCGATGATCAGGTCGTTGTCCACCTGCAGCACGCGAAGCTGGGACAGATCGATCGGCTGGCCGTCCGGATCCTGCAGGTTGAAGGTGCGCCCGGGCACGACCCTGAGCTTGTTGTTGCCGGGCTTGAGCTGGAGCTGCTCGACCCCGCCGTCACCCGTGCGCTGGATGTTCAGTCTTGCTGCCATGATCCTGTCTTCCGTCCTGTGGTCTGACGAAGGCCGGGCCGGGCGGTTCCGACATGGCCGCCTGGCACCTGTTCATGAGGTGCCCAGGGGGCGAATACATGGTCCGGTGTCGCCGAGTGTCATGCAAACCGACGTTTCAATGAGACATCGGACGCAGTCCGGCGGCCGGATTCGACCATTCGTCAAAAAAAGGTGTATTGAAACAGGTCATTGTGGCATGCACAAACCGCATTTTTTGTGTGCGTCTCGTGACGGCTTGTTACGTGTGCGCACCTGCGGGCCGGATCACGGTCTCCTTTTACGTCCCGCCATGCGTCCCGCAGCCCGGCGGAAGAAACCGCCGGGCACCAGGGTTCAGAGGTGCACCAGCCCCTGCTGCAGCTCGTCCTGCGAAAGCAGCAAGGAGAGCTGCTGTGCGCTGCTGGGCGTGATCGACGGTGCAGCACTGGCGGTGGCCGGCAGCGGTGTCGACGAGGGCTCGGACTGTGCCAACGGCAACGAGAGCGCATCGCCGCTGGAAGCCTGGGCCTTCTGGATGGCGTCGCCTTCCGATCCGGACGTCAGTGCCTTCAGGGACAGCGTGTTGCTGCCTGCCGGAGCCGTTCCGAATGGGAAGCTCTGCGACATGATCGCGAAGGTGTGATCCACGGCAGAGACGTTGCCAGCCTTGTCGGTGGCCGTGATGTGGATCGTGGTCTGCTTGGCGCCGATGGGGTTGCCCTGCGCCACGATCGGTGTCGGCAGGGTCCAGTTGGCCGAATCGGGGCTGGTGTCCGTTACCACGGCGGTCTGGACCTGCTTGCTGCCGTCGGCCAGCGTGAACTCCACCTGCACCGAGGCGCCGGCCTCGGTCTTGCCCGTGATCAGGAAGGGGACCCCGCTCAGCACGCGATCCGTGCCGCCGGCGTGCGTGTCGGTCAGCACCGGGGGCTTGGTGTCCACCACCATGGGCGTTCCGGCGCTGGGGGCGGAGGCGTTGCCCGCCTTGTCGGTGGCCACGGCCGTCACCAGATGGGTGCCGTCAGCCGGCAGCTCGGCACCGGCAAAGGCCACGCTCCACTTGCCGTCGGCGCCGGCCTTGGCGTCATGCGACACCGTGCCGACCGTCACCTTCACCGTGCTGTCGGCTTCGGCCGTGCCGGCCAGCGTCACGCCGGCTGCCTTCTCGGCCGCGTTCACATAGTTGTCGGCACCACCGGTGAACTGGATCGTCGGTGCCGGAGGCGGCGTGGTGTCGATGGTCAGCGTCTGCGTGGCGGGCGTGGAGACGTTGCCGGCCAGATCGCTGGCCGTGACTGACAGGGTGGCGTTGCCCGTGGCAGGCAGCGCATTGGCCGGCAGCGTCACCGCCCAGGTGCCGTCTGCGCCCACCACCGTTTCCAGGTTCTGCGTACCCAGCGTCAGCTTGACCAGGCTGTTGGCCTCGCCTTGGCCCGAGACCGCCAGCGGCTTGCCCACGGCGGCCGCACCCAGCAGGCCATCCGCACCGACTGGCGAGATCGTGGGGTCCGTCGGCGGCGTGTCGTCGGCCGTCAGCTTGAAGTCCGGCATCGTGGCCGTCTTGCCGTTCACCGTCTCGGTCAGCGACAGGCTGGTGGCCGTGCTCAGCCCGCCCGCGGGCAGGGCGCCGGTGGTGGGCTTGAGCGTGGCCAGGTTGGCCGACCACTTGCCGTCAGCCCCCACCGGCACGGTATAGCTGGCGTCCACCGCCGCGCCGCCGCCGGCATGCACGTCGATCTTCACCGTGCCGCCGGCCGTGCCCGTGCCCGTCAGCGTGGGCACCTTGCCCTTGGCCACCGACGAATGCGTCACCGTGAAGCTGGGGTCCGTGACCGAGGGCGGCACCGTCGGCGTGGTGGGTGCCGCAGGGGCGGCAGGTGTTGCGGGCGTGGTGGGCGGCAGGGCAGGGGGCGCAGTCGTATTGGAAACCGGGGCTTCACCGCCCCCTCCACCGCCGCCGCCCCCGCCAGCCAGTGCCAGGCCCAGCACGGCTGCGCCGCCCAAGCCATAGATCACCGGGCGGGCCGATTCGGACAGCAGGGGGCCGGATTCGGCGGCATGATCTGCACCCGCTGTGACTGCGGGGGTGGCACCCTCCAGCCCCTTCGTGGCGGCGGCGCCTGCACCGCTGGTCTGGGCTAGATCCACCAGCACGAACGAGCCGTCCGACAGTGCGCCAATGGCGCCCGTGGCCGGGGTGATGTCCACCGTGCCGGACGTCGTTTCGGGAAGTTCCAGATGGCAGGGCGAGCTGACGCTGCACGAGCTGTAGAAGCCCAGCAGTTCCACGGCCTGCGGTTGATCGGCTCCCTGCGCACCATCAGCCAGGTTGTCGACGAGAATGCTGTTGTCCAGCTGCTTGACCACGGCCTTGGCAGGCGCCTTGCCGGTGTCCTCGTCATAGAGCCGGAAAGTGTCGCCCGGCCGCACGACGACGCGGGTGGTGCCAGCCCGGAGATGGGTGCGCGAGACGGACCCGTGCGAGGAACGGGTTTCGATGACGAGAGCCATGGGATATGCGGTATGCGCCGTTCAGCGGCGATGACAGAGCGTCCGTCGGGCCGATGTTGCCAGACTGGGACTGTCTTATTATCGCCGCGCTGTGGCTGACGCGCCACTGTCGGCGCACCCATCAATCCCGGCGTGCGTGCCGGGGCCCGGGGCCCCGGCGAGGGCGCGTCAGGCGTAGCTGGCCAGCGCCGCCTTCATCTTCTTCATGGCCTGCGCCTCGATCTGGCGGATGCGCTCGGCCGACACGCCGTACTCGTTGGCCAGGTCCTGCAGCGTGCGCGAACCGCCTTCGTCCTCGTCACGCAGCCAGCGCGACTGCACGATGTTGCGGCTGCGCTCGTCAAGCGTGGCCAGTGCGTTGGACAGGCCTTCGGTCTGCAGCCAGTCGCGTTGCCGATCCTCGATGATCTCGGTGGGCTCGCTGCCGGGGGCGGCCAGGTAGGCGGCCGGACCGAAGCCCGTGCCTTCCTCGTCGTCACCCTGCGGCTCCAGCGCGATCTCGTGGCCGGTCATCCGCGTTTCCATCTCGGTCACGTCCTTCTCGCGGACGTTGAGCTGTTCGGCGATGTCGGTCACGGCCTCGGGCGTCAGCGTGTCCAGGTCCTTCTTCATCGAGCGCAGGTTGAAGAACAGCTTGCGCTGGGCCTTGGTGGTGGCCACCTTCACCAGCCGCCAGTTCTTCAGGATGTACTCGTGGATCTCGGCCTTGATCCAGTGCAGCGCGAACGACACCAGACGCACCGAGCGATCGGGGTCGAAACGCTTGACCGCTTTCATCAGGCCGATGTTGCCTTCCTGGATGAGGTCGGCATGCGGCAGACCGTAGCCCAGGTACTGGCGAGCCACCGACACGACCAGACGCAGGTGGGAAGTCACCAGCGTGCGGGCGGCGTCGACGTCCTGATGCTCCTTGAAACGCCGCGCAAGGCTGGACTCCTCCTCGGCGGACAGCATGGGCATGCGATTGACCGCAGAGATGTAGGCGTCCAGGTTGCCCAGTGACGGAACGGCAGGCGCAACGACACCGGTCTGGCGAGTGGCAAGTGCAACGGAGTGAGTCGTCATCGTGGCAGTTGTTTCCTGTAAATGACTAGCGGGTTAGATACTAGCACTTCACCGCGGGGAGTGCCAGCTTTTTTTGTTTCAAAAATGTCGTGGGTTGTCAAGGCCCTGTGGCTCCTGCAGAAAACGCGGGAGGGTGGGGTTTCGATGACAGGATGTGCAGCCTTCTGTGGAAAGGCCCCGACAGCCGGAGCTGACGAGGCCTTCGGGGGTGATGCCTGGGTGGTCTCAGTAGGCGTTCGGGTCGCGGAACGCCACCAGGATGGTCTTCAGGATGATCTTCAGGTCCAGCCGCAGCGACCAGTGCCGCAGGTACTCCAGGTCGTAGCGGATGCGCAGCTCCATCTTCTCGATGGTGTCGGTCTCGCCGCGCGCCCCGTTGACCTGGGCCAGGCCGGTGATGCCGGGCTTGACCTTGTGGCGGATCATGTAGCCCTTGATCAGCTTGCGGTAGGTCTCGTTGTGGGCCACCGCGTGGGGGCGGGGACCGACCACGCTCATGCGGCCCTGCAGCACGTTGAAGAACTGCGGCAGCTCGTCCAGCGAGGTCTTGCGCAGGAAGCGGCCCACCGGCGTGATGCGGTCGTCGTTCTTGGTGGCCTGGCGCACTTCGGGGCCGTTTTCCTGCACCCGCATGGAGCGGAACTTGTAGACGTTGATCTCCGAGCCGTCCAGGCCGTAGCGGCGCTGCTTGAAGATGATGGGGCCCTTGGACGTGAGGCGGATGGCCAGCGCGATGGTCAGCGTGATGGGCAGCGTGATGATCAGCGCGATGGAGGCGATGACGATGTCCGACAGGCGCTTGAGCACGCCCGTGGTGCCGTAGAACGGCGTCTCGCACACGGCCACCACCGGCAGGCCGCCCACCGAATCCACCCGTGCCTGGATCAGGTCGAACATGAAGATGTCCGGCACGAAGTAGATGGAAGCCGTGGTGTCACGCAGGTCTTCCAGGAGCTTCAGGATGCGCGGCTGCGAGGCCATTGGCAGGGCGATGAAGATCTGGTCGATCTTGTTGGCGCGCACGAACTGCGCCACCGCGCTGAAGCCGCCGGCCACCGGCGCTTCCGTCACCTCGCCCAGACGGTCCGGGGTGCGGTCGTCGAAGAAGGCCATGATGCGCGTCTGCGACAGCGGGTCGTCCTGGATGGACCGGGCCAGCGTGCGGCCCAGGCTGTTGGCCGCCACCACGATGGCGGTCTGCTCGGGACGCATGGAGATGACCTTGTGCAGCAGCATGGGCGAGAGCCAGTGGCTGACGGCCTGCACGACCGGGGTGGCGATGACCCAGGTGGCCAGCACGTTCTGGTCGAACTGCCGCAGTGCGTCGATCATCAGGCCGAAGACCAGCAGCAGGCCCACCACCAGGCCCCAGCTGCCCAGCAGGTGACGCAGGTAGCCGGCCTGGTAGACCCGGAAGGGGACGCTGCCAGGGTAGCTCAGCACGAAGGTGAGGACGGCCAGCACCATTTCCTGGGCGCGCAGGGGATGCCCGGCGGCCACGGTGACCACCAGCAGGCAGGCCACGGCCAGGATGGGATCAATGACTGACTTGACCAGCGACAGGATGCTGCGATTGCCGGTCCGGATGGGAACGATGGAAGAAGCGAAGGTGGGGCTGTTCATACCGCTTGCCGGGGCGCCGGGAATGTGGCGAGCCCGGATCAGGAGTCTGCTGGGGGTTATTTATACAACACCGGCCGGCTGGGGGCAGCCGTCCGATGGTAATCGGTTTGGCGCTTCTGTGTCAGGGTTCACGAACAAGGGCTCGGGAACCGGAGGGATCCGGACGTCGACAGAGGCAACAGCTTCGGGAATCCGGGCAGTGTTCACACGGCAAGGGTCGGGGGCTTGGCATGTTCGGCTCAATGCATTAGTGTGGAAGCAGAGCAGGACCGTCGGTGGCGGTACCATGCCCCATTCTGAGCTTTTTAAGACAGGGTAGTCATGAAAGAAATCATCGGAACACAAAAAAAAGCCGCACGGCGCCCGGCACTGCGCGCAGCCAGTGCTGCCGTGGCAGCCATCTTCTGTGGCCTGGCGGCCAGCGCTGCCCAGGCACAGGCTCAGCTGGAAGTGCCTGATCAGGACTGGACCCCCAACGCCGAGGCTGACGTCATCAAGCTCACCGGCCGCGTCGGTGTTACGCACGATAGCAATCTGTTGCGTCTGAACAACCAGTCCCAGGCTGGCATCTACAGCAACAAGAAAGCAGGCGACACCTACCTCACGGGCGCCATGGGCATCGAGTTCGACCGCCTGATCAGCCAGCAGCGGCTGCGCGCCAACGCCGAGGTCGAGGGCTTCAAGTACAAGGAATACGACGACTTCGACCACGTGGGCTACAACGTCGGCTCCACGCTGGACTGGGTCGTGGGCCGTCCGCTGTTCGGCCGTGCCGGCATCAAGCTGGACCGCCGCCAGCCCACGGTGCAGGACCGTATCTACAACCAGACCACCAACGTCTCGGGTGACCGCAACAACATCAGCACCCAGAACCTGTTCTTCAACGCCGGCTTCCGCTTCACGCCGGCCTGGTCGGTCATCGGTGGCGTCGACTACGTCCGCAGCCGCAACTCGCTGGAAGTCTACAAGGACACCGACTATGACCTGAAGTCGGGCGAAGGCGGCGTGCGCTATGCCCCGGGCACCGGCATCGAGGTCGACCTGGTCTACCGTGCCACCAGCGGCGAGTACAAGTCGGCCCAGCGCTATGGTGACGACGGCTCTGCCCTGCTGTGCAACAACAACTGCCGCAAGAACGACTACGACGAGGACTCGCTGCAGGCCCGCGTCCAGTATCGTCCCAGCGAGGACAGCAGCCTGGGCGGCTTCGTCGGCTACACCCGTCGTGACTACGATCAGGGCAACCGCCACTTCCGCGGCCTGACCGCCGGCTTCGACACCGAGTGGGCCGTCAGCGGTGCGGTGCAGATGCGCGCCTCGCTGGGTCGCTCCATCGAGCCGGATGACGACGCCGTGACCGGCTCCTACGCCGACACCTGGTCGCTGAACTTCAGCCCGACCATCCAGGCCACCGGCAAGATCACCGTCGAGCCGTACCTGCGCTTCTACGACCGTCGCTACAAGGGCGACCAGCTGGCTGCCGGCCAGGTCGAGCGCAAGGACAAGATCTACATGGTCGGTGCCGAGGCTGACTACGAGTTCCGTCGCAACATGTTCCTGATGGCCAGCATCTCCCGTGAGCAGCGCGACTCCAACCGTGCCAACCTCGACTACAAGGCCAACGTCTTTGGCCTTGGCCTGAAGGTTCAGTTCTGATCCTTCCCTGCCTTTCGGCCCGGGCCTGACCCGGGCCACGTCACCAGGCCCCGGTTCCCCCGGGGCTTGGTCGTTTCAGGCACTCCTTCCCATTGCACCTGCTGTCAGCTCGCCTTTGCTGGACGATCTTACGAAAGCAAGGGATATCATTCACGCTGGCGCCACAAAGGCCGGTCTAGAATCGGCGTTCACGGCCTGTCGGCCGCTTGGCGTGCCCGGGCGTTTGATTCTTGCGCGGGGCAACTCCCCTTTCCGTTCGCAGCCCTTCGGGCAAGCTGATCTCCCTTCATAGGACGGCATCCATGTTTCTTTCTCGCTTCAAGAAGTTCGTGCTGGGGCTGATGGCCCTGGCCACCATCGGTCTGGCATCGTCCCAGGCCGTGGCCCAGACCGCCCGCAGTGACTACCTGCTCGGGCCGGGCGACGTGCTGCGCATCCAGGTCTTCCAGTCCCAGGATCTGACCGTCGAGGCACGTATCTCCGAAAGCGGCGTCATCTCCTACCCGCTGCTGGGCGTGGTCAAGCTGGCCGGCCTGTCGCCGCAGCAGGCCGAGAACCTCATCGCCACCCGCCTGCGTGAGGGCCGCTTCCTGCAGAACCCGCAGGTCACCCTGAACGTGCTGCAGTTCCGCAGCCAGCAGGTCTCGGTGCTGGGCAACGTGGCCAACCCCGGCCGCTACCCGCTGGAGACCACCGGCATGCGCCTGTCCGAGATCCTCTCGGTGGCTGGCGGCGTCAATGAGACCGGCTCCAACAACGTGCTGCTCATGACCACCCGCAATGGCCGTCCGCAGCGTCTGGAAATCGACCTGGTCGAGATGTTCAGCACCGGCGACCTGAGCAAGGACGTGGTCCTGCAGGCCGGCGACACCATCTTCGTCAACAAGGCCCCCAACTACTACGTCTATGGCCAGGTCCAGCGTCCGGGCCAGTACGTGCTTGACCGCGGCATGACCGTGGCCCAGGCCGTGGCCAAGGGCGGTGGTCTGACCCTGCGCGGTACCGACCGTGGCATCCGCCTGCACCGTCGCGTGGGTGACCGCAACATCCAGGTGCTGGAGCCCAAGCTCGACGATCCGATCCGTCCGGACGACCTGATCTTCGTGCGCGAAAGCATCTTCTGATCGGCCTTCGGTCCGATCCCTCCCGATGCCGGCCACGCTGGTCGGCATCCTGGAAACGGCGCCTTCGGGCGCCGTTTTCTTTTGTGTGCGGGCAGCCACCTTCCCATTTCCGCGCCTTCCCACGTTCGCATCGCGGGAACCGGGCAGTCCTCACATCGCCAGAACCCGAACATTTGCCGTGTTTTCCCGACGAATGGCGTCTTTCGTCCCCCGGAAGAAGCCAAATGCCAAGTCTGTCGTCGACGGCTCTCCCGGCAGTGTGGTACGTTGCAGGCATCGTGATCAGGGCCCGCCGGGCCTGGTCGCCGCTCACCCTGGAAGCCACCGCGTGTGGTCGTGACCTTCGCCGGTCTTTCTCCTCTCCTTCATCACCATGTCTGCAACCCAAACCTCTTCCGTTGCCGATCGCAAGGATCTGGCCGCTCTGGCCGCCACCCACGCCAAGTGCCGTTTCTGCGGTACCCAGCTGCGTCACACCGTGGCCAACCTGGGCATGTCGCCCATGGCCAATGCCATCCGCAAGCCGGAAGACCTCAACAAGATGGAGCCGTTCTTCCCGCTGCACGCCTACGTCTGCAGCAACTGCTTCCTGGTGCAGCTGGAGGAGTTCCAGAGCGGTGAGGCCATCTTCTCGGACTACGCCTACTTCTCGTCCTACGTGCAGGCCATGCTGGACCACGGCAAGCGCTATGCCGACGACATGACCGAGCGCTTCAAGCTGGGTGCCCACAGCAAGGTGGTGGAGATCGCCGCCAACGACGGCTACCTGCTGCGCTGGTTCCTGCCCAAGGGCGTGCCCGTGCTGGGCGTGGAGCCCGCCGCCAACGTGGCCGAGGAAGGCCGCAAGCTGGGCATCCCCATGGAGGTGATGTTCTTTGGCCGTGAAAGTGCCCGTAAGCTGCGCGACATGGGCCATGCCGCCGACCTGATGGCCGCCAACAACGTGGTCGCCCACGTGCCCGACCTCAACGACTTCGTGGCAGGCTTCTCCATCCTGCTCAAGCCGCAGGGCGTGGCCACCTTCGAGTTCCACCACGTGCTGAACCTGCTGCAGAAGAACCAGTTCGACAACATCTACCACGAGCACTTCTGCTACCACTCCTTCCTCACCTTCAGCCGCATCCTGGCCCACCACGGCCTGTCGGTCTTCGATGTGGAAGAGATCCCCAACCACGGTGGCTCGCTGCGGGTGTACTGCCAGCCTGCCAAGACCGGCAACCAGCCCGTCAGCCCGCGCGTGGCCGAGATGGAGGCCCGCGAGCGTGCCGCCGGCCTGGACACGCTGGAGCCGTACCTGGCCTTGGAAGAGCGCATCCGCGCCAGCAAGCGCAGCCTGCTGCGCTTCGTGCTGGATGCCCACCAGCAGGGCAAGCGCATTGCCGCCTACGGTGCGCCCGCCAAGGCCGCCACGCTGCTCAACTATGCCGGTGTGCGTTCCGACTACATCGAGTACACGGTCGACCGCAACCCGCACAAGCAGAACCACTTCCTGCCGGGCACGCAGATCCCCATCTACGGCCCCGAGCGCATCCTCGAGACCAAGCCCGACTACCTGGTCATCCTGGCCTGGAACCTGAAGGACGAGGTGATGAAGCAGATGAGCGCCATCCGTGAATGGGGCGGCCGCTTCGTCATCCTGGTGCCCGAAGTCCAGATCTACGACTGACCGTCGGCAGGGCAGGCCACACACGGGCCTGCCCGCCACCCGGGCCTTCCGTCCCCTTCCCAGATTGCCATCCCCGTCACCATGACCCAAGCCATCGTCGTCGAATCGGCCGCTGCCCTGGCCCGCCAGGCCGAAGGGCAGGGCGCTGCCATGCACGCCTTCTGCACGCAGCTCTACCCCATGCTGCGCAGCATCACCGGGCAGGGCGTGCGTGACACCCTGGCCGCCATTGGCCAGCACATCCCGCTCACCGTGACTGAAGTGCCCACCGGCACCAAGATCTTCGACTGGGAAGTGCCGGCCGAGTGGCAGGTGCGGGGCGCCTGGATCAAGGGGCCGGACGGGAAGAAGATCGTCGACATTGCCGAGCACAACCTGCACCTGGTCAACTACAGCGCCCCGTTCCGGGGCACGCTGTCGCTGGAAGAGCTGCGCCCGCACCTCTTCTCGCTGCCCGACCGGCCGGACTGGATCCCCTACCGCACGCAGTACTTCAAGCGGGACTGGGGCTTCTGCCTGACCGATCGCCAGCTGCAGTCGCTTCCGCCGGGCAACTACGAAGTGTGCGTGGACACCGACCTGGTGCAGGGCTCGCTCACTTTCGGAGAGTGCGTGCTGCCCGGCGAGAGCGCCGAGGAAGTGCTCATCTCCACCCACGTCTGCCACCCCTCGCTGGCCAACGACAACCTGTCGGGCATCTCCACCGCCACCTGGCTGGCCAAGACGCTGGCCGCGCTGCCCAAGCGCCGCTACACCTATCGCTTCGTGTTCATTCCGGCCACCATCGGCGCCATTGCCTGGCTGTCGCAGCGACAGGACGTGACGAAGCACGTGGCACATGGCGTGGTCATCTCCGGCGTGGGCGATGCCGGCGACTACCACTACAAGCGCAGCCGACGGGGCGATGCCGAGATCGACCGCATCATGGCGCTGGTGCTGGCCGAAAGCCGCGAAAAGCACCACCTGCTGCCCTTCATGCCCTATGGCTACGACGAGCGGCAGTTCTGCTCGCCTGGCTTCAACCTGCCCATGGGGTGCTTCTCGCGTTCCACCTACGGCAGCTACCCGCAGTACCACACTTCGGCCGACAACCTGGACTTCATCCGCCCCGAGCACCTGGAGCGCTCGCTGGGCCTGCTGCTGGCGGCGTTCGGCATCGTGGAGCGCAACCTCAGCTTCAACAACCTCAGCCCCTTCGGTGAGCCCCAGCTGGGACGACGTGGCCTGTACTCGCTCATCGGCGGCCATAACGAGGGACAGAAGCTGCAGCTGGCGCTCCTGTGGGTGCTGAACCAGTCCGATGGCAGCAAGAGCCTCCTGGACATCGCCGAGATGGCCGGACTGCCCTTCGATCTGGTCCATCAGGCCGCCGAAGCGCTTCTGCACAACCAGCTGCTGGAAGTCGTTGTAAGGTAGCCTCAGATCTCGTTGTTTCGTTGCAGTCGATGCCGTAATGTTCAGAATACGCTCCGACTTCCCTATCTCCTCGCCGGTCGACATCCCATGAACAGCACCCAGAAGCCGAACGTTTCCGGCATGGTGGAACGCACCTGCTTCGACAAGTCCGCAGCCCTGCGCAAGAAGGTCCACGACACCATTCCGGGTGGCGCACACACCTACGCCAAGGGCGATGACCAGTATCCCGAGCGCTCGCCCGGTTTCATCGAGCGCGGCAAGGGCTGCCACATCTGGGACGTGGACGGCAACGAATTCATCGAATACGGCATGGGCCTGCGCGCCGTCACCCTCGGCCACGCCTATCCGTCCGTCATCGAGGCGGCCTACCGGCAGATGCAGCTGGGCAACAACTTCAACCGCCCGGCCCCCATCGAGCTGGAATGCGCCCAGATGCTGCAGTCGCTGGTGTCCAGCGCCGAGATGGTCAAGTTCGCCAAGGACGGCTCCACGGTGCTGACCGCCGCGCTGAAGCTGGCCCGCGCCTACACCGGCCGTGACCTGGTGGCCATCTGCAGCAACAGCCCCTTCTTCTCGTACAACGACTGGTTCATCGGCACCACTGCCATGGACGGCGGCGTCTCGCGCGTTGAAGTCGAACTCACCGTCAAGTTCAACTACAACGACATCGACAGCCTGCAGAAGCTCTTCGAGCAGTACCCGAACCGCATCGCCATGGTGCTGCTGGAGCCTGCCCGTACCGAAGAGCCCAAGGACGGCTTCCTGCAGAAGGTCATCGACCTGGCCCACCGCAATGGCGCCCTGGTCACGCTGGACGAGACCATCAGCGGCTTCCGCTTCCACCAGGGCGGCGCCCAGACGCTGTATGGCGTCACGCCCGACATGTCGTGCTTCGGCAAGGCGCTGGCCAATGGTTTCTCGCTGTCCGCGCTCACCGGCAAGCGTGAAGTGATGGAACTGGGCGGCCTCTTCCACGACAAGGAGCGCGTCTTCCTGCTCTCCACCACCCACGGTGCCGAAGGCCCCAGCCTGGCGGCCGCCATCGAGACCATGCGCATCTATCGTGATGAGCCGGTCATCGAGCACCTCTACCACGTGGGCGAGCGCCTGCGCACCGGCATCGAGCAGGTCACGGCCGCTCTGGGTGTCAGCGAATACCTGTCGGTGGCCGGCCGGGGATGCAACCTGCTCTATTCCACGCACGACCACGAGCACAAGCCCTCGCAGCCGTTCCGCACGCTGTTCATGCAGGAACTCATCCGCTGGGGCGTGCTGGCGCCCAGCTTCATCGTCAGCTACTCGCACAGCGAGGCCGACATCGACTACACCATCGAGGCCTTCAGCCGAGCCGCCAAGGTCTACAAGAAGGCCCTGGAAGCCGGCAGCACCGATGGCCTGCTCATCGGCGCACCCACCAAGGTGGTCTACCGCCGCTACAACTGATGTTCGTGCCCATGCGTCATCCCGATGACGCATGAACCACACAAAAGGCCCGGCCTGCCATGCAGTGCCGGGCCTTTCGTTTTCAGGGGGCCAGGCAGCCTGGACGAAGAGGACTGCCCACAGCGGGTGGACCATCAGGCTGTCGCGGCCCGTCGGCCGCCTGCAGAGAGTAGGCCGTGGCCGCCTGTTGGCCGCCTGCAGCGTGTCAGGCCGTGGCCGGCTCCAGATACATCTTCTGGATGTCCGGCGGCAGATGCTCCAGCGTGGTGCCCTGCAGATAGTCGTTGATCGGTGAGCCCGTGCAGCGCGAATCCACGTTGGGTGCACCGTCACGCGCACGCAGGTCCTTGCGGTTCACCACCCGGAAATCAATCGAGAAGCGTGTCTCGCCCGTCTGGTTCGGAATGGACGAATGCAGGTGTGCGGCGGCAAACAGCAGCATGCCGCCCGGCGGTGTCACCACCGTCACGTTCGGCTCCAGCTTGATGTCTTCCTGCAGCTTGGGCTGCGGGCGCGTGTCCTTGTTCACGTGCGTGACCGCATTGAAGCGCTGCTTGGCATTCCATTCCTGGTAGTTGTAGATCTCGGAATTGTTCGGCGTCTCGCGCGCGAACCACTCCGGATGGAAGGTCATGGCGTTACCGCCGTTCACCTCGAAGATCGGAATCCACCAGTTGATCTGGCACATCGGCGCCGAATACCAGGTGTCGCGGTGCGCATGGAAGGCGTAGGCAATGCCGCTGGTGAGGTAATTGTGGCTGGTGGACGTGCGCATGCGCGGCACGTCGAAATAGGTCTCTTCCAGATCACAGCCGATGTACTCCATCATCTTCGGGATGATGCGCTTGCATTCCGGATGATGGATGAAGGCCGGCTTGAGCTTCGAGAGAATCTCGGCGAATTTCTCGACCGGATAGTGATCCTGCGCCGTGCGCGGATCCAGACCGGGGAAGGCCTCGGCAATCAGCTTGCGGGCCAGCTCGATCAGCGCCAGCGAATGCTCATTGGCGGAATACACGAACAGGTCGCCGTCGAAGATCATCTTGCGGCGGCTGTCGTCGTCGATCTTCCGGTCAAAGTAGACAGTGGTCATGGGGCATGTTGTTGCAATTCACACGATGCCCAAATTCTATGAGTGAGGTCTTCGGTGTTTATTGTTACGCCATGTACAGCCTCATCAGGGGCAAGGCAGTACTTGAATACCTTCCGTTAACCTGTTGAAGAAAAAGCGTCTATTCCGGCTCCCTGTCTTGCGCAAGCAGGGTCGGTCTATGCCCGTAGGCGAAAACGGGTATCAAGCCGGAAACCTTTTTCAGGGCAGGGGACCTGCCAAGAAAAAGGGGCGGTATGCCCGCCCCTTTCACTCACGCAATGGTTGTCCGGCAGATTACCAGGACTTCCAGGGCGCCTTGCCCGAAGCCCACAGCTCTTCCAGCACGTGCTTGTCGCGCAGCGTGTCCATCGGCTGCCAGAAGCCGGTATGGCGCCAGGCCTCCAGCTGGCCATCGGCCGACAGCGAACGCATCGGCTCCTGCTCGAACACCGAATCATCACCGTGGATGCGGTCCAGCACCTTGCGATCCAGCACGAAGAAGCCACCGTTGATCCAGGCGCCGTCGCCCTGCGGTTTCTCCATGAACGAATCGACCAGCGTCTGGTCGGCCTGCAGACTGAACGCCCCGAAGCGGCCCGGGGGCTGAACGGCCGTCACCGTCGCTTCCTTGCCGTGCTTGCGGTGGAACTCGATGGAGGCGGTGATGTCGACGTTGCTCACGCCATCACCATACGTGCAAAGGAAGGTGTCACCCTTCACATACTTGGCAGCCCGCTTGATGCGGCCTCCCGTCATCGAATCCTGGCCCGTCTCGACCAGCGTCACCGACCACGGCTCGGACTCGTTGCGGTGGATCTGCATCTCGTTCGTGCCCAGGTTGAACGTCACGTCCGCACGCGAGATGGCGTATTCGTGGAAGTACTGCTTGATGATGTGGCTCTTGTAGCCGCAGCAGATCACGAAGTCATTGATGCCGTGCGAGGCATAGATCTTCATGATGTGCCAGAGAATGGGCTGCCCGCCGATCTCGACCATCGGCTTGGGGCGTACCGCGCTTTCTTCGCTGATCCGGGTGCCGAAGCCGCCGGCAAGAATGACCGCTTGCATGGTGAGCGTAGTCCTCGTTTGTCGATGCAACTGACATGGTCGCCTGACGCCGCAAGGGCGTCAACCGGAAGCGACACCTATCCGCCGGAATGCAGCCAGAAAGCGATGAAATGCGTACTCAGTCCAGAAGTGCCGTGGCAAATTCGCGCGCACTGAATGCCTGCAGGTCTTCCACGCCTTCGCCCACGCCGATGAAGTACACCGGCAGCGGGTTGTCTCGCCGCGTGTGCGCCAGGGCTGCAATGGCGCCGCCCTTGGCCGTCCCGTCCAGCTTCGTCACCACCAGACCCGTCAGCTGCACCGCCTCGTCGAAGGCCTGCACCTGCGCCAGCATGTTCTGGCCGGTATTGCCGTCCAGCACCAGCAGCACCTCGTGCGGCGCACCGTCCATCGCCTTGCCGATCACCCGACGGATCTTCTTCAGCTCGTCCATCAGGTGGCGCTGCGTGGGCAGCCGGCCGGCCGTGTCCACCATCACCACGTCCACCTTGCGGGCCTGTCCGGCCTTGATCGCATCGAAAGCCACCGCGGCCGGATCGCCGCCCTCGTTGGCAATCACATGCACCTGGTTGCGCTCGCCCCAGCGCGCCAGCTGCTCGCGCGCCGCCGCCCGGAACGTGTCACCCGCCGCCAGCAGCACCGACTGGTCGATCTGGTGCAGATGGCGCGCCAGCTTGCCGATCGACGTCGTCTTGCCTGCCCCGTTCACCCCGGTGATCATCATCACCAGCGGATCGGCACGGTCCACGTCGATGGGCTTCTCCAGCGGCGACAGAAGCTCCGTCAGGATGTCGATCAGCGCCGTCTTCAGCGTTGCCGCATCATTGATCCGGTCGCGCTGGGCCCGCTCGCGCAGCTCATCCAGCAGCCACGTCGTCGTACCATAGCCCGTGTCACTGGCCAGCAGCGCCGTCTCCAGCTCCTCAATGCTTGGCAGGTCAAGGTGGTTGGTCGGCTCATCCAAGATTAGCAGCTGCGGGTCATTTGCCAGCATAGCAATGATCTGAAAGCGGGCTTTTTGACCGCCCGACAGGCGCGCCAGTGGCGTCATCCGATCGGCTTCGGTGAACAGATAGTCAGCCAGTAGTTGGCGAATTTTGGTCTCAGAAATCGGTAAGTCGCGGCTGAGGTACAATTTCTCGATCGCCGCCTCCAACGGATCCGCCAAATACCGCTCATCAATCTCTTGCTCATACACACCCACCCGCACCTGCGGGTCGAGGAAGAGGTTGCCGGAGTAGAGGATAGGAGCGGCAGGTGCGACACCTTCTACGCCAGAGACTGTGAAACGTTCGCGAGTAGCGGACGTTTCAGCCGAACGCTCGCGAAAAATCTCCGGTGGAGATTTGAGTGAAGAGTGTGCTCTGGCGGGGGACGGTGAAGTGACTGCCGCCCTACTATTTAACAACATCCGAATCAGCGTCGTCTTGCCAGCACCATTACGACCGCGCAGCTCCACCGCTTCACTCTCGCGCAGATCAATATTCACGCCCTCAAACAATATCCTTTCACCAACGCCAACTGCCGCATCCTCAACCCGCACCAGCACGTGCTGACTACGGCTAGCCGCGTCCTTCATCGACAGCCGAATATTGCGCGCCTTGAACTTGCCATAGCGCTCAGCCGACTTATAATCAAGCTGCCCAGCCGACTCCTTGTCGATCCAAAACGTCGGCTTGTCCATCTCTGACAATTCCGCCAGCTCGGCCCGCGCCTCATTTTCCAGCCGCTTGAACTTTTGGATAGTGCCGGGGTTACGCGACTTTTCCTTCAGTCGCTGGTAATCCAGCGCCTTTTGCCTAAGGTTGGTCATCCGCTTTTCAATGTGCTCAAAATTATTCATGCCCGCCGCCGTCGCCTGAGCGTTCTGTTTGAGGTAGGCGTCATAATTACCGCGGTAACTGACCGACCCGCCATCTTTGAGTTCAACGATTCGATCCACCCGACCCAGTACATCGCGGTCGTGCGTGATGATCAGCATGGCCTGGCGCGGCTGCGAACTCATCCAGTCGATAAACTGCTGCTTGGCCACATAATCCATATGATTAGTCGGCTCGTCAATCAGCGCCAAATGCGCCCCCGAATGCATAATCTTCACAATCTCCACCAGCCGCTTCTGACCGCCCGACAGGGAACCAAGCGGCCGCTCGCCGCACCCGCTCAGCTGAAAATTATCGAGCTCTCGGGCAATCTTCTCCTCAATCTGGTAAAACCCTTTCTGGTCAAATCGCTCCAGCGCCTGGGTATACTCCTCAATTTTGCGCATATTATCGCCCATGGTCTCAGGGTACTCATCAATAATTTTCTTCAAGCTCGCATATTCCGGCAGTCCCACCAAAATGTAACTCAGCACCGTCTGATCGCCCAAGCCGTGATGTTCCTGCGCCGTACTAGCCACGGTGATGCCGCGCCGAAAAGCCACCTCGCCAGTATAATCAGTGTCCGTACCCGCCAAGATACCAAACAACGTCGACTTGCCGACGCCATTACGGCCGACCACGCCAACCTTCTCGCCATCATCCACACTAAACTTAACGTCGCGCATCAACGTCTTGTCGCCAAAACTCTTCTCGGTGATGTGGATGTCGGCTATCATTAGGCTATTGTACCACACGCCACACCATAAAGGTATTGAAATATATGATTTTTTGTGGTATAATAGAACTCATGGAAAATGATTCTCACGATACTCAAAAAGATGTTCAAGGTGCTAAAGTTATCGACTTTACTCACCATTACAACCGGCGTGTTGCTGAGAAGATAACTAGACAGATAGGAAAAGCAGCTCTCGGAAGACCTAGTTACGACATTAAGAGACCCTTCTCAGGACGGTTAGCTCCAGTCTATGATATCTCGAGTCACTTCCCAAAAACTACAACTCCAGAAGCCGCCGCTGAAGAAGACGTCACTACTGGGGAGCAAGATACCGAAAGGGAAGTCATTGCAGAAATGATGACAGATATCACAACAAACTTTGAGGCTTTGCCAGAATATGACGGTGACCTAGGAGGATTCTTAGACATTATCAATGATCAGTTAGAGGATTGCTACGAAGAGCTTAGCCCTGACCAAAAGAAAGCGTTAGCCATCAAGCTCACCAGTGTCTTGAGTGATGAATGCCACGAAAACATCTCTCGAGCAGTAGTCCACCATCCAAACCTTGTAAAGATCCTGGGCGTTGCCCTTTATATGCAATATGACCCTCTCTTTCAGGCAATGAAACGGCATCCAAGTTATAAACCGACCGATGAGACGAAAACAATTGAGGAAACAAGTAGAAAAGCTGCTGCTATATTAAGCCTCACTCCAGGTACATACAACCCTTACACTGGTGACCATACACCACCTGAACACTAAACCTGCTATAATGGGACCATGCCAAAGCCCAAAGCAAAAAAACCAGCTACTCACGCCGTCGTTAACCGTCGAGCACGATTTGACTATGAGCTAGGCGAGGAAATTGTGGCCGGGCTGGTGCTGACAGGAGCAGAGGTACGAGCTGCACGTGACGGACATGTCCAGCTCAAAGGCGCATTTGTTAGTTTACGGAATGACGAACTATGGCTCAATAACGCAAGTTTTTCGTTGCGGCTGAACGTTCGTGGTCAGGCGAATTCAAAGAGTGTCGACACCTCAGCGCGAAAACTACTGGCCAGTCGTAAACAAATTGACCGATTCGCTGCTGCCAAACAACAGGGACTGACAATTGTACCGACGAAATTATTGACCAATGGTCGCTTCATCAAAATTGTCATTGCACTCGGACGGGGTAAAAAACGCTACGACAAACGCGAGACCATCAAGCGTCGTGATCAGGATCGCGAGACGCGTCGGCAGCTTTCTGGTCGATAAGCTCTTGGTATAATTTTTCCAGCTTCTTCACTTGGCGGTTTTCAGTAAATTTGGCCGCCAATTTTTTACTGATAGCCCCAAATTCCTGACGCTTGTCAGCATCCTCCAGCAGGGTAATAATTGCTCGCCCAAAGCTCGTCGGATTATCATTCGCGATGAAGCCATTCACGCCGTCTTGGACCACTTCTGACAGCTCTTTGTCCACCAGCACGATCGGCAGCCCTGCGTGAGCCGCTTCATGCAGCACCCAACCCTGCGTGTCTTTCAGTGACGGAAAGGCAAATACGTCCAGCACCGAGTACGCCAGACCGAGCTTTTCGCGTGGCATGGCGCCAGTGAAAATGATTCTGTCAGCATATTTAGTTGCGGCAGCCATTTCCTCCAGCGTCTTTCGGTATTCAAAATCACCAACAAACAGCAGCTTCGCTTTGGGGCGTTTCTTGGCAATATGTCGCTCAAATGACTTGATCAGCAGTGGCAAGTTCTTTTCTTCGCCCAACCGGCCAACAAATCCAAAGATTTCGTCATCTTCCGCCAAGTTCCACTGCTCACGAAATGCTTTTACCTCAGTTTTTGTTGGACGAGGCAGCGCATTTACGCCATTTGGCATTAGCACCAATTCGTATTGATAATCATCGTACTGCCAGGACTTTAGTTGCTTGCAGCTCTTTCGGCACAAGGCAATGACCGCGTCTGCTTTGCTATACAAAATGGTGATGACGCTTTCAATGATGTCTTTGTTCCACTTGGTGACGCCCGCTCGTGGTTTATACAATTTAGCAATCTCCAGCAAGTCATGACCGCGCAATCTCACCGACATCGGGAAGACGATTCCTGCCAGCGCCAAAGCACCAGGCAGCACCGCCGGGTAGTGATCAACGAACTCATAGATGTCAGTACAGTGCTGAATCACCAGCGGAATGTTATTCTTTTTGGCGGCTTTCACGCCGACCAAACCAATTTGTGATGGCGTAAACACATGTACGATGTCTAGCTCCAGCTCTTTGATGCGACGCTGTACTGCCGGCGGAAAGAATACCGATGTGTCATAATCATCAAAAAACGCACCCTTGATCGACGGGAAGCGAATAATCCGCGAATCAGCATCTTCGTTGAGCAACTCGGCTTGCTTGGACGGACTCATCGACTTGGCAGGGCAAAATACGTAGACCTCATGTCCTAGGTTTTCGAGCTCTCGCTTGAGCGATTCAACCACAAAAACGATGCCATTGATTGACGGTCGGTAGGTATCGGTAAACAGTCCAATTCTCATGATTCTAGTACACTCCTGTAAAATTCCACTAATCGCTCGCCACCAGCTCGACTGTCAAACCGTTTGGCGATTCGACCAGCTGCAGTAACTTGTTGTTTATACCATTTGGCGTCATTTCGCAGTTTGTCTATCACCCGGGCAGCATCCTGAGCCGAGGAGACAAACTGAGCATCCGGGCGGAATGTATCGTCGTATTCATGGATATCTCTCAAGATGATTGGCAGTCCAGCGCCCGCAGCCTCCAGGACACACATCGGATGATTTTCCTGCTCAGCAGGCAAAAAGAACGCATCGGCTGCATGTAAATAGGTCATGACGTCTGCATGATCAATCACGCCCGTGATGATCACGTTTTTAGGAGCCGATGCTATTAATTCTTGCATTTTGCCATATTCTGCACCCAAATGCTTAAATGGGATACCGCCCACCCAGATGAATGTCACCTCAGGCAAGGCTCGGGCCGTCTCAAAAAACGTGTCCAGACGCTTACGCGGCTGAACCTGCCCATTGCCAACCACCACAAAGTCTGACGGCTTCAGTTTCAGCTTTTTACGAGCAGTTTGTTTGGTTTTCGCAGTGGATGCATAGCGGCTCATGTCAACCGTATTGTACAGCACCTCCACGCGCGTTTTCAGCTTCATCGGACCAGTCATGGTTTCTTTGACCATGTTAGAGCAGGCCAACACCAAATCAGCCTGGTTATATACCCAGCGCATATACGCTCGCACCAACCACTGCATTCTACCCATGCCTTTGATACTACCAACCAAGGAAGCAGGGATGACGTGACCAGAGATAATCTTTTTACCACGTGAACGTTTGAGCATCCACATTGAATACAAACCAATGGTCTGAGCATGGACGATGTCTGCATCAGAGCGAGCTTGATTAACCACGACGGACGTGTCTTTTCTCGCCTTAAGCGCATTTGTCATCTCTACAAAAGCAGTGTGAACACCATGGCCTTGGACAGTAAACTCACTCTCGGAAATCATATCGACATTCAGTCGAGTCTTGCGTGTCATGGTATCTATTATACCACAAGTCGCGTGCCAACCGCTTCGCCTCTGGCAGCACGCACGATATTGCCATCACTCAGCAAGTCGCAAATAATCATTGGCTTTTTCTCTTCAGCAGCCAAGCCGATAGCCGCTTTATCCATCACGCCAATGTCCGGGTTTGCCAAAACCTCGTCATAGGTCAATTGGTCAAATTTGACAGCATCAGCAAACTGGACTGGGTCCTTGTCGTACACGCCGTCCACTTTAGTAGCTTTGATAACCACGTCACATTTCATCTCTAATGCCAAATTGACGGCTGCCGTGTCGGTGGTCAAAAACGGTCGTCCGGTGCCGCAACCAACCACCACTACACGACCTTTTTCCAGGTGACTGACCGCTCGTCGGTAAGTGTATTGATCGACAAATTGGTTGACTTCCACTGTTGACAGAGCACGCGTCGCCAGGCCATCATCATTGAACACATCAGCCAAAGTGATGGCATTGATCAGCGTCGCCAGCATACCTGCGTTGTGTGCCGTCACGTCGCCGATGCCGCCGCCAGCAATTTGCGCCCCGCGCACATAATTACCACCGCCAACCATGATGACAACTTGCGTTCCGCTCGCCACCACTGGCTTGATTTGTTCGGCAATCCACCGCGCTCTGGCGTGATCAAATCCACCAGCGTATTGTCCTTGTAGTTGTTCGCCCGAAAGCTTGAGAAGAATCCTGTTATACATACGTTCATTGTAACAAGTTATACCACTTCTTGCACACAAGCTCCATCACATCAAGCCTATACGCAGCCCGCAAAACCCGCTACAATAGCCACATGAAGTTATTTTCCTGGAACGTCAACGGCATCCGCGCAGTCCTAAACAAAGGCGAGTTTACCACATTCATCGAAACCTACGACCCGGATATTATTTGTTTGCAAGAAACCAAAGCCCAACGCGGGCAAGTCGAGTTAGATCTGCCACAATTTTACGAGCATTTCTATTCGGCAGCCAAAAAAGGTTATTCTGGCACCGCCATATTTTCAAAGCAACCGGCCCTTGACTATCTTGATGGCTTTCCAGCAGACATCGCCAATAAATACCATCTCGCTGCTGACAAATACGGCGATCCTAACAACGAAGGCCGCATCATCGCTGCTGAATTTGATGGGTTTTGGCTGGTTACGTGCTATACACCAAATTCCAAAGGCGATCTCAGCCGACTCAGTCTGCGCCACAACCAATGGGATCCAGCTTGCCTGGAATACCTCAAAGGGTTGGAGCAGGGACATTACGGCGCCGCCAAGCCAGTGCTGTACTGTGGCGACATGAACGTAGCTCACCAAGATATCGACCTCGCTCGGCCGAAAGACAACGTCGGCAAACACGGCTTTACCGACGAAGAGCGAGCAGGTTTTCAGGCATATCTGGACGCTGGTTTTGTCGATGTGTTTCGCGCACACCATCCAACCGCAACAGATGCTTACACTTGGTGGACTCACTGGGCAAATGCCAGAGCCCGAAACGTTGGGTGGCGTATCGACTACTGGCTAGCTAGCCAAGAACTAGCACCGTCCATCAAACAAGCACACATCCACCCCGAACAACTGGGCTCCGACCATTGTCCAGTCAGTATAGAACTCTAGCCCACAAAAAAGCACCCGAGTTGTCCGGGTGCTTTTAGTGTTAGTAAGCGCTCAGATTATTGGCGGCGGCTTACGATGTAGGCAACGGCAGAAGCAGCAAGTGAGCCGAGACCAAAGATTGAAAGGAGCGCGTCAGTCGTACCAGTTCGTGGCAACTCAGTTGTCGTTGGAGCTGGTGGGGTAGGTTGTTTAGGAGCAGGAGGGGTAGTCGGAGGAGTGCTTGGCTTACATGCGTCGCTGTCCACTGATGCGTATCCCTCGTTCTTTTGATCCTTAGTCCAGACGCTGATGATCTGCTTGGTTTTGATGTCACAAACCTTGACCTTACAGTCCTCTTCGTTCTTTGAGTAACCTTCCTTGTTTTCTTCACTCTTGCGTACGGTTATGATCTCACCGGTTTTGATGTCACAAACCTTAACTTTTGCACAGTCAGCAAAGTTCTTTGAGTGTTTGCTTGTGTCGTATTCACTCTCTTTGATAGTGACAATTGTGTCAGTCTTCAAGTCACAAACTTGAATTTTTGGCTCTTCAGTCACCGTGATGGTAACTTTACAGTTTTGGCTGGTTACACCATTGTTAATGGTAACAGTTGCAGTGTACGTACCAGCCTTTGTGTAGGTGTGCTCAGCCTTGTTGCTGCTACCAGTTGTCTTTTGGCCATCACCAAAGTCGAAAGTATAGCTACTGATGCTTGCACCATTCTTTGCAGTTGCAGTTGCAGCAAAGGCAAACTTGTTGCGGGTACCAGCGACTTTTTGAGCGCTCAATGCGTCACACGTCAATACTGGCTTTGGAGCTGGTGTTGGTGGAGGTGTTGGTTCACCCCAAAGTGGGTTACCACAGTCCTTGATAACTGCCTGAACGAATTTACCATTACCGTCCAACCATACAAACACTGGCTTCTTACTTGCCACTGGCATAAAGCTGTGACGAATCAAGTAGCTTGGGTATGATTTACCACCAATTTGCTGGTAGTTAATTGGGTTAGTGTAGTTAACGTGACGGCGCTGAATGGTTTTTGCATTCGTTGCTACGACACGACCGTTCACTGTAACGGTGTTGTTTGAAGCGTCTGCCACACCTTCGTGCATACCAGCGCCCTCAACCATTGATTGTGTAATGCCGAAGTAGTTGTAAATACCACGGACTTCGCTGTCGCTGTGATAAGCCGACTTCATGGCACTGTGGGTCATAGTACCACAACGAACGATCTTGATATCCGAGCAGCCGACGGCGTCTGAAGGCGTAGCATACCAAATACCACCGATAATTGCGGCAGTAATAGAGCCAGCCAAAAGTACTCTCTTTACTATTTTATTCATTGTTTCCTCCTCAACCTTACTATTTCTCACCGGTTGTTACGGTCCATATTAGCACAAACTTTTGTATTTGTCAATAAAAATGTATAAATATATTGCTTATGGTTTCCGTAAGTCTGCTATAATAGAAAATATCTAGAGGTAATGCATGAAAATTCAAAGACAATTTCCTTGGAAAGAACTGATCAAATGGGGAAGCGCTGTTTTGGCGTGTCTTGGTGTTGCCTATTTGTTATATCTCAATAACCAATACGAAAAGAAACCAGTCGACAACACGCCAGGGCAAATCCAGGAAAAGCCCACCGTCGAATCAGCACCGGCACCAGCACCAAAAGAGGTCCAGGTCGCGCTGCCTGGAGCTACGCCAATTTCAGCCAGACAAGAAGATTATCAAGCTGACGGCAGTATCTGGCAAATCGTCAACCAAACGCGTGGCTTCAAACAACCAACCTATGTACCGAGTGACCTACAAACCGCGGACGTACCGACCTTGCCCGGCCGGGGGCCAGAGGAGCGATCTCTACGAGCAGCAATTATGCCAGATCTAAAAGCATTGATGGCAGCAGCTGAAAGTGCTGGCTCGCCAGTACGACTGGGGAGTGGATATCGCAGCTATCAAACGCAGGTTGGACTGTTCAATCGATACGCCCGTCAAGTTGGTGAAGCACAGGCAGCACGATTTAGTGCCCGACCTGGCTATAGCGAACACCAAACAGGCTTGGCCTTTGATGTGATTGGGACAAATGGTGATTTGGTGACAGAAGAAAAAGCGGCCCAATGGCTCTTGGACCATGCGGCTGATTATGGTTTTGTTGTCCGTTATCTCAAAGGTAAGGAAAAGGAAACAGGCTATATGGCTGAAGAATGGCACCTTCGTTATGTCGGAAAAGAAGCTAAAGAAATTGCTGAGAGTGGTCTCAGTTTGGAAGAATACTACGGCTTTGAAGGCGGAGATTACGTCGATTAAAAAATAAACTTTTCTCTTGCAATTCTAGATAAATAGTGTATAATAGATGGGTATGTGTAAAGCATACTTGTGGGAGGTAAAAATCTTTAATTACCGCCAAAACCACAAAGGAGGATTTAAAAATGGCTAAAAAAGTCGAAAAACTTGTAAAATTGCAAATCCCTGCTGGTAAAGC
>ERZ773233.514-NODE-514-length-25968-cov-9.748196_pt1 | contig 25968 bp, 25 predicted proteins | sample MGYA00580991_ERZ773233 | MGnify/ENA primary metagenome ERZ773233 (study PRJEB29015, sample SAMEA2738178) | human oral metagenome | biome: human oral; feature: human-associated habitat; material: saliva | place: China | collected 2161 ...
ATGATGAAAGCGGATATGGAAGATATGACCTTGCAATGATTCCAATAAAAAGTAACGAGAAGGCTTACCTTATGGAATTTAAAATATCGAAGACGAAAAAGGGAATGGAAGAGAAAGCAGAGAAGGCGTTGAAGCAGATTGATGAGAAGAAATATGATACGAAATTGAAGGCGAGAGGGATAAAGAATATTTTGAAGATTGGGGTTGCATTTTATGGGAAAGAAGTGAAGGTTGTTTTTAAATAGAGGTTTAAAGTAAGGACAACGATGAAACCGTCAAATGATAATGCAACATTACTTACAACAATGTGAACAATGTTACTTATCAAGGAATACAGGCTCAAGGTGGAACACATATTGCCAATATTCAAAAAGAAGCCGTAGAACTAAAAAACAGTTATAATTCTAAAAATTCTAGTCTTGGAATGAAATTAAGTGCTGGAATAGGTTCAAAAGGTAGCATAAAATCAAATGGAATAAGTGGAAATATCTCTCAGAGCAACGGAAATCTTAATACAAAAAGTACTAACTATCAAAATGAAAATTTTGTAAATGTTAATGAAGTACATAATAATACAGATTCGATGATGCTTACCGGATTTAATCAGGAAGGCGGAAAAGTAACAGGGAACATCGAAAAATTAGTTGTAGAAAGTAAGCGAAGGATTTAAATTATACAATGAGGAAGGTCAATAATGAATAAAAATTATACAGGAACATGTGGAGTATTAAAAAATAACTCTCCTTCTCCAGACAAGATTATACATTCTGATGATATTTTTAAATATGAAAATTTTAATAAAAATTTTGATTATCCAATGTCAATTTTATGGGGAACGATATTAGAATGTAAAACTGAAGAAATAGATTATATCGGTATAAAAATACTTGGAAGTAAAAATCAAGAAGTAATTAGAATAAGAAAGGAATTTTATGAAATAATAAAATGTCCACGATTTAATATAGGTGACAAAGTTAAATTAATTAAATATCCTGATAAAAAAGCAACTGTTAAAAAAATTTGTTGGCATAATAAAGATAAAAGAATTTATTATCTTCTTAATGTTAAAAATGATAAGAGAAAAAGTACAAGTAGATATTATGAAGATGAAAATAAGTTTGAAAAAATATAAGTAAAATAAAGGATAGTCCAAAATTTTGTGTAAACTAATATAAATTACCAATAAATGAAGAAAAAGTGAGGATAAAATAATGAATAAAAAATTTTTAATTTTATTATCTATGTTATTAAATTTTTTAACTTTTGGGGAAGTAAAGAAAAATTATGATTGTAATTTTTTGAATGATTTTACATTTAATGAAGAAAACAATAAATACATTGATCTGTATACTGGAAAAACAAATATGAAAATAAAAGAAGGAATAACAGAATGCAAAGTTGTAACAGGAGGTCCATTTAGAATAATTAACAAATCCTTCTTTTGGAAACAGAATGATCATCATTATTTTGACAATGCTGTAATATCATTAGAAATTAAGAATGGAAGAATGGTAGAGCTTGAAGTAAAATCTGCATTCAATAATGAACTTCTTTTTTCTGGAAAATATAATTATTTAGGATTAGATGGAGAAGTTTATATAGATGGTTCAGTTCAGAATTCCGGCTATTCAATGAAATTAAATTATAAAAATGGTAAACCAACGGGAGAACTTGTAGAGTATTACAATAATGGTAAAATATATAGAAAGTCAATGTTAAGAAATGTACAGATAGATTTATCACATTTTTCTGATGAGTTTGAAAAATATGTAAATAGTTATGAAATTTATGATTATAATACAGGAGAAAAAATTTTCTCAGAAAGTTTAAAAAACGGAAATGGAAGAATTATCTCGTATACACCTAGTGGGAAACAGTATAAAGATTATGAAATTAAAAATCGTAAAATTATAGGAGGAAAAGAAGTTGCTCGTAGTCCAGATGGAAAATCTGATTCTGAATATTATTATCATAAAAATGGAAAAGTAAAAAAATATATTCAACATGGCAGTAGTGGTGCAAGAACGGAATACGATTATGATATTAACGGAAGAATACTAAGAGATACACATTATAACAAAGATGGAGAAATAGACAATATAATAGATTACACTAAAAAGAAACGCTAAATAAAAAAAGTAGCAAGAGTGTCCAAAATTTTGTGAAACCTTTAAATAATATACGGTAAAATAATTATATAATATTTGGAGGTTTTTGTTATGGCTAAAAAGAAATCTGTCTGTTAAAATATAGTTATAGAAATATTTAATAATATGAATAGAAAAAGTGGAATCTGTTTATAAATAGAGGTTTAAAGCAAGGTGTAGAAAAGAATACAAAACAGTACCATTATTAGAGTATAAGCCAGATTATATAGATAATATAGAAAATATAATTCAAAAACAAGAAATGAAAATACCTATAAAATAAAGAAAGGATAAAAAGCTATGACAATTTATTCAGCAACATTAATGGGAACATATGAAGAATTTTTAAAAATATTTAAAGAAGGCGATCAAAATGAAATAAATGCTTCTAGAGAAAGTTTGCTTTTTACAGCATTATGTAATACAAAATCAAAAGAAAGATATAGAATAGCAAATTTTTTAATAAATAAAGGAGCTGATGTTAAAATAATAACAGAAGATGGAATGAGTATGTTTTTTCCATTATTTTCTCTTGGATGGCAAGATATAGTAAAAACAACAATTTTGTGTAAGACATTATTGGAAAAAGGTGCAGATATAACAACAATATATAAGAAAGAGAAAACGGTTTCATTCAAAGGATTATTTAATATCGGCACTCCTGAAATGGAAATGTTATCACTATATCAACTGATATTTTCTCAACCAGGACTTCCTCTTTTAGTAAAAGATAAATGGGGACTAACAGTAATTGAATTTGCAAGAAGGTTTAATAGACCAATAGCAGTGAAAATGATGGAAGATTATGTAAAAAAATATAATTTGAAAGAAGAAAATTAGAATTTTTAGATAACCGTTGTTGTATAATTGGAATTTACACAATAGTTGTTGCACAATAATTCATTTTATTATATAATATAAAAAGAATAACAAATAGATAGGAGAAAAAGAGAAAAAATGTCAAATAGTGATAACAAAAGAGTAAGAGTTAGAATAGCACCGTCTCCGACTGGAGATCCACATGTGGGAACTGCCTACATTGGACTTTTTAATTATGTGTTTGCAAAACATAATGGTGGAGACTTTTTATTGAGAATTGAAGATACGGATAGAACTAGATTTTCTGAAGATTCGGAACAACAAATTTTTGATGCGATGAAATGGCTTGGACTTAATTATGATGAAGGTCCAGATGTTGGTGGGGATAGAGGCCCTTATAGACAGTCTGAAAGATTTGAAATATATAAAGAATATGCTGAAAAATTGGTAGAAAAAGGTGAGGCATATTACTGTTTTTGTACACCTGAAAGATTGCAAAAATTGAGAGAAAGACAAACTGCGATGAAACAAGCACCTGGATATGATGGTCATTGTAGAAATCTTTCTAAAGAAGAAGTTGAAGCTAAATTGGCTGCAGGAGAACCTTATACAATTAGATTGAAAATGCCTTATGAAGGGGAAACAATTGTAAATGATGGATTAAGAGGAGAAATTAGATTTGAGAATAGTAAAATTGATGATCAAGTATTGTTAAAATCTGATGGATTCCCTACTTATCATTTGGCAAATATCGTGGATGATCATTTGATGGGAATTACACATGTTATTAGAGCTGAAGAATGGATTTCATCTACGCCTAAACATATTCAATTGTACAAAGCGTTTGGTTGGGATGAGCCAAAATGGTATCACATGCCTCTTTTGAGAAATGCGGATAAAACTAAAATTTCTAAGAGAAAAAATCCAGTTTCATTGAACTATTACCAAGAAGAAGGATATTTGAAGGAAGGAATTTTAAATTTCTTGGCTTTAATGGGATGGAGTTTTGGAGAAAACAAAGAAATTTTTACAATTGAAGAAATGATTGAAAATTTTTCATTTGATAAAATCTCGCTTGGAGGCCCTGTATTTGATTTGGTTAAATTAGGTTGGGTAAATAATCATCATATGAGATTGAAAGATTTAGATGAATTGACTAAATTAGCGATTCCATATTTTGTGAAAGCTGGATATTACGCTGACGAAAACTTATCTGATGAAGAATTTTCTAAATTAAGAAGAATTGTAGAAATTTCAAGAGAAGGAGCTCATACTTTGAAAGAATTGCCTGAAATTTCATCAATTTACTTTGAAGATGAGTTTGAATTGCCGGTTGTTGAAGAAGGAATGAACAAAAAAGCGAGAAAATCTGTTGAAAGATTGAGAAATTCATTGGAAACAGAAGTTGGTAAAAAATCTATCGAATTATTTGTAGAAAAAATTAATGCTTTAAATGAAGAAATCTCTGAAGAAGAAGCAAAAGAAATTTTACACGGATTGCAAGATGAACTAGGTGAAGGACCAGCAGCAGTATTAATGCCACTTAGAGCAGTTGTTACTGGAAAAGCTAGAGGAGCTGACTTGTATACTGTAATTGCGATTATTGGGAAAGAGAGAACTTTGAAGAGAGTTCAAAATACTTTGGAAAAAATAAAATAAGTTTTTGGAAAATTATTAAAATTAGAAAAATTTAGAATATTAAAAAAGGAATTTGAGATATTGGTCTTGGATTTCTTTTTTTATTTCAGAACAATTGAAAAAATCATGTTTTATTTGGATTTTTACTTTTTATGCGGTATACTTATGTTGAATCGATTTTAAAAATTATTTATGAGGAGTGATAAAATGAAAAAATTCTTATTATTTATGATGATGTTATTTTCAGTGACTGTTTTTGCAGGAACTGTCAATGCAAAAGTTACAAATAAAATCAATTTTGGGATTTCTCCAAAAGAATTGCAAAATATTATAAAAAGTGAGCCACTATCAAATTCGCATGATAATGGAAATTATGCTGTTTATTATTTTGTAAATGTGGAAGATCCGTTGGGTGTAAAAAGAGAATTAAATAGTTTTGCTTTTTCTGATAATCAGTTGTTCTCGGCAGTTTTTGATTCGGCTACGACGGATGAAGAACATGCAAAAATAATTGAGGATTACAAGAAAAATGCGAGTAAAGTTTTGAAGGAAAAATTAAATGTGAAAGAGCGAAAAGGAGAATTATTGTTGTATAATTCAAAAAAATTGATAGAAATATATAGAATGCTAGATCATACTTTTATTACATCTTCTCTTTATGATTCTGAAAAATTGGATGAGATTTTGAGTGATTATGAATAAATTTTGTTTTTAGAGTTTGATAAAAGAAAAAAGCTGTATTTGAATTAATTTTCATTTGCAGTTTTTTTTTTATTTTAGAATTAAAATGGTTTTTCAAATTTTGTATGGTATAATAAATGTAAGATGGTAAAATTTGAAATATAAAAATAGATTAATGGGTGTGGGAGGAAATATGGATGAAAAATTAATTAATCTACAAATAGGTGCTTTATTGCACGATATTGGAAAAATTGTTAGAAGAGCTGGTAAAGGTGGAAAAAACAGACATTCTAAAGCAGGATCGGACTATTTAGAAAATAGAGAATTATTAGATAAAGAAAAATATAGAGAAGTTTATGATATGATAAAATATCATCATAATGAAGAAATAAATGAAAAATTAAAACAAAATGATAAATTGGATGACAGTTCTTTGGCATATCTTGTTTATGAGGCTGATAATATTGCTTCTGGGGTAGATAGAGTTAAATATGAAGATAAAATAAATGAAAAGGGAGAAAAAGTAAAAATTACTGAAATAGAAGGGTTACCATTAAATTCAATATTTAATAAACTTAATCTTCAAAAGAATAAGATAGAAAAAAATTTTGGTTCCTTAAGAAATGACAGGCGTAATTTTAATATTCCAAAAGAAACAAAAGAGAAAAATAAAATAGAAAATACTGAATATTTGAATGTGCTAGAGCAGTTAAGAGATGATTTGGAAGAAATGAAGCAAAAGAATATTTTGACACCTGAAAAATTAAATTCAGTATTGGAAGAAAGTTGTATATATTTTCCTTCGAGTTCATATGTAGATTATCCAGATGTCCCTTATTATGATCATGTTAAATTGACAGCTGCAGTAGCTGTTTGCATGTATATTTATGATATGGAAAAGGGAAATAATAGAGATTATAAAAATAAATATTTTAAAAAGAGCCAAAAGAAGGAAAGAGAAAAAACAAAATTTCTATTTGTATCAGGGGAGTTTACTGGAATACAAAATTTTATTTATACAATAACATCTAAAATGGCTATGAAATCACTAAGAGGACGATCATTTTACCTGGAACTTTTTATTGAACATATAATAGATGAAATCTTGGAAGCATTAAATTTATCAAGAGTAAATTTAATTTATTCGGCAGGAAGCCAATTTTACATGTTATTGCCAAATGTTCCAAAAACGATAGAAATCTTAGAGAATTACAAAAAAATAGTAAATGATTTTCTTTTGAAGGAATTGGGAACATCGGTTTATTATGAAATATCGCATACTGAAACTTCAGCAGAAGAATTGGGAAATAAGTTAAGTGAGAATATAAAAAAAGAAAACCAAATTAAAGAAATTTTTAAAAGAAATTCTATTGAAACTTCCAGAAAAAAACTGAATAGATATTCTGAAAAACAATTGGAAAAAATATTTGATGAAGATAGTGATTTGAATAAAATTTATAATGATACAAAGGAATGTGTGATTTGTAAAAAATCTGAAAAGGAAGAAATTTTGATAAAAAACTCTCAAAATGAAAGTAATGGAAATATTGAAATATGCGATTATTGTAAAAATTATATTAAATTAGGAAGAGATATTTCAAAATCATTTCATCAAAAAAGAACATTTTTTATGGAAAAAAATTGTGAAGAAAAGAGTAGTAAATTAAAATTTCCAAAATATCCGAAAGGATCTGTAGAAATAGTTTTTAGAAATTTTGAGACAGTTGAGGAAGTAGAAAAAGAAAGTGACAAATTTTATAGATTTTATTCGATAAATGATGATTACTTTGGAAAAGGAAATTCAAGAAATATTAAAATTGGAAACTATAATATAAAATCAACAAATGAAGAAAAAGAAAATAGTCTTGTTGAATTTACGGAATTAGTTAAAAAGAGTAAAGGAATTGAAAGACTTGCTGTGCTAAGAGCGGATATTGATAATTTGGGAACTTTATTTCAAACAGGTTTTGAAGATACGGGATTTGTTAATATAGATGGAGAAAAAGAACCGTATAAATTTGTAAGATTCTCAAAAACAGTAGTTTTGTCAAGATATTTGTCTGATTTCTTTAAAAGAGTGATAAATTTGATATTAGAAAGAAAAAATTTAACTGATGAAAAGAATGAATTGTTTAAAGAATACTGTAATATAATAACGGAAAGAACAAAAGAAAAAACAGACGGAAGAAATATTGTGCTAGTATATTCTGGTGGAGATGATGTTTTTGCAATTGGGACTTGGAATGATATTATTGAATTTTCTGTTGATTTAAGAACGGCATTTAAAGAATTTTCAAGTGATAGAGTTATGTTGTCGGCAGGAATAGGATTTTTTGATGAAAATTATCCGATATTTCAAATGGCACAAAAAACAGGAGAATTAGAAAAACTTGCAAAATCATATAATGAAAATGAAATTGGCAAAACTGCAAAAGATGCTATTGCATTATTTGGAGTGGAAAAAAATGACAAATTAAATCATGTTTATAAATGGGATGATTTTATAGAAAAGGTTTTAAATGAAAAATATAAATATTTAAAATCTAGGATTAGTTTGAAGGAAAATGAAGAAACAGAAAAAGTGTTTGTAGGAAAGTCAAAATGGTATAGTCTTATGAATCTTATAAGAAGCCAGTTTGAAGAAAAAGAAAATGAAAAACATAGAATTGATATTGCTCGATTTGCTTACATAATTGCAAGAATAAAATATGATAAACAAAATGAAAGACAGGAAAAAAATTATTTAGATTTGAAAAAACAGCTGTTTGAATGGATAAAAAATGAAGAAGATGCAAAACAATTATTGACGGCAATAAATATATTGATTTATGAATATAGAGAAAGTAAATAATTTTAGAAATAAGAATTAAAATTAAATATTATAAAATGGAAATTTATTACAAATTTAGAAAGGAATTTGTTATGGAAAACAAAACAGTGGAAAAATTAGTAGAAGAAAATAAAAATAATATGGTTACAACAACGCAGTTAAGACAACTTTTGTCAAATTCAGTAATAGTAAAAAATAAAATATCTTCAAATGTACTAAAGAAAGAAGACAAATTATCAGATAAATTATTAAACGATGTAAAATATCTTTTAATAAAGCATACATATCAATGTGGTAGAGAATTTAAAGTAAAAGAATTTGATAAAAAATTTGAAATTTCGGAAAAATTGAAAAAAATAAAAACCAAAGAAGATTTTGATATATTTTATCGTTATTTAGAAGAAATAGTAGCATATGTGAAATATTATATTGGATAAACTAAAAATAAAAAATAGGAGTGAAAAATAGTTATGAATACATTAAAAGGAAAATTTATTATAACAGGGAAAATAAAAGTTTTAACAGGACTTCATATAGGAACATCTGGAGATTTTTCGGCGATAGGAGCGGTAGATAATATTGTAATTAGAGATACTGTTACGAATAAACCGATAATACCAGGGTCTTCGTTAAAAGGAAAAATGAGATATTTACTTTCAAGAACTAAATATAATGATAATTCTACATTAACAATGCCAAATATAAAAGAAGAGCATGATGAAATTAGAAGATTATTTGGAAGTTCAGGAAATAAAGAAAAAAACGAAATGATAGTTTTGTCAAGATTGCAATTTTGTGATATGCTGCTTAGAGAAAAAGATTATGGTAGAGATGTTGAGTTTGATTTGCCATATACAGAAATAAAATATGAAAATACAATAGACAGGGGAACTTGTGTTGCAAATCCAAGACAGCAGGAAAGAGTACCAGCAGGTTCGGAATTTGATTTTAGATTGATTTATAATATTGAAAACACAGAAAATATGGAAGAAGAAGTAAAATGCGATTTTGAAAACATACTTTTGATGTTTGAATTACTTGAAGATGACTATTTGGGAGGACATGGAACTAGGGGGTATGGTCGTGTTAAATTTGAGAATTTAAAATTGATAGAAAAAGTTTACATAAAGGAAAATGAAGATGATATAGAATATTTGAAATCAGAAATTGAAAATATTGAAAATTATAGTGAAATATTTGGAAAGTAGGAGAGAATAATGACTTATTTACTGTATAAATTAAAATTTCCAAATGGAATTCATGTTGGTGCGAACAGTTCTTTAGAATTGACAAATACAATTGTAAGTTCAGATGTTTTTTATTCTGCTTTTTATGCTGAATATGTTAGAATATTTGGAGAAAATGATAGAGAATTATTACAATTGACAGAGAATGATGAATTTAAAGTATCAGATTTATTGCCTTTTAAAGAAATGAAAACAGAAACAGTTTTTTATGTTCCAAAGCCGTTTGTGAATGATATTGAAAGAAAACAAAGTAATGATGAAAATGAGCAAGTTGTAGATAGAAAAAAGGTGAAAAAATTAAGTTATATTCCTGCAAGTAGATTGAATGAATATTTTGAATTTTTGGAAACAGGAAAGAATTTTCCTGAAATAGATGATGATTTTGGAGAAAAGGAACTGCACACTAAAAATAAAGTTTCAAGAATAGGTGAAGATACAGAACTTTATAATATTGAAGTTTTTAGATTTAATAAAGATTCAGGACTTTATTTTATTGTGCAATTACCAGAGAAATGGCAAGAAAAATTTGAAAATGTATTGGAAAGTTTGTCGCTAGCAGGAATAGGTGGGAAAAAAAGTGCTGGATATGGACAATTTAGTATCACAGACGATGCTATGATATTTGATGGAGAATATTTTGATATAATTGAGTCAGAGGATGATAGATTTATAAATGAATCTTTATATAAGGAAAGTGAGAAATATTTACTGTTGTCGTCATATTTGCCACAAAAAGATGAAATTGAAAAAATAAAAAATAAAGAAAATGGCTATCAATTAATAAAAAAAGGTGGATTTGTAAATAGTCCTAAGTACAGTGGAAATCCACAAAAAAGAAAGCAAGTTTATATGATTTCTTCAGGAGCAGTATTGAATTTTAAACCAGCAGGAAGATTAGCAGATTTGAAATTGCATGGAAATCATAGCATTTACAGAATGGGAAAGCCGATAGTTATAGGAGTGACTTATGGGAAAAATAGTTAAATATAAAATGGAGATGGAAGTTTTGACGCCTGTGCATATTGCGGGAGCGGATTATAAGTCAAAATTGAATAAGACTGAATATATTTTTAATCCTAATACAAATGATTTAACAATAATAGATAATAACAAATTTGTTAATTTTTTGGTAGAGAAAAAAATTATAGACAAGTATTTGGATGAAATTAGAAAAAATAATAGATTGAATTTATATTCTTTTTTAACAAAAAAAAGTGGTCTTTATGACAATAATAATTATGATAATAAAAATGAAAATGAAAACGAAGATCTGAAAAAATATTTAAAAAATTTTACTAAAAAGAGTTATAAAAATTTAGATATAGAATTAAAAATTAACCAAAAAGGGGAAAAAGAAAATTTGAATAATATAACTTTGTTAAATAAAAATGTAAAAGGTGAAGTTTATATTCCTGGAAGTTCAATAAAAGGAGCTTTGGTAAATCTTTTGTTGGTTAGTTATATTATAAATAATCGAGATGAATTTGTTAATGAAATAAAACAGATAGAAAATGAAGTTGAGGATCTTGATAAAGGTAACTTTAAATTTTCTCAAAAAAAATTAAAAGATATAATAAATAAAGTACAAGAGAAAATATTATATGAAAATTGCTCAAATAAAAAAATTAAAAAATTTGGGATATCAGTATCAGATAGTTATGAAAATAAAAAGGATATAGATGTTAATTTTTATCAAGATATTGATGAAAAAATAAAAGATAAAAAAGAAAGTTATTTACCAGTAGTCAGAGAATATATAGAACCTAAAAATATATTTGAATTTGATATTACTTTAGATTTTGAACTACTTTCAAGAACAAGACTTAAAATAAATGATTTTGATGATTTAATAAATGCTCTTGAAGAATCTACGGATTATCTGATAGAAAATACTCTAGAATTACCAGATGAATTGTGCTGTCAAAACTTAATATTGGGAGCAAATACAGGATTTCATCAAAAAACAATTGTTCATGCATTGTTTAAAGATAAAAGTGAAAGAACTCAAGTTGTTAAAATATTATTGCACAAGGGTGGAACAAATGCGATAAGATTACATTTGAATGATAAAGATTCTCCAAGAGTAATAAATAGAATTAGAAAAAATGGGAAACTTGAATTAGCAGGATTAGTTGAAATTAGGAAAATATCTGAAAAGGAAGTGGGAAAATAAGATGCTTGCAAAAATAGAAATGGAAATTGAGGGGAATGGGTTAGATGTGAATATGAGTTCGCTTTTTCATGGATATTTGATGAATAGCATCGATTCTGCTTATGCGGATTATTTACATTATAATGAAACACATCCTTATACTTCGTGTATTTATAAAAATATGGAAAGTGGAAAAATATTTTGGAAGATAACGACCTTTAACAAAAATGCTTACGAAATGTTAATAAAATACTTTTTAGAGAATGATATAAAAAATATTTATTTGGAAAAAAAGGGGATTGAAGTATTTGTAAAATCGGTTTCTATGAAAAAAACATCTTTTGATGAGCTATTTTTTAATGACGAGAAAAAAAGTAAAATATATTTTTTAACTCCGACAACTCATAAATCAAATGGAATATTACAAATATTTCCGAATATTTCGACATTACTTTTGGGAGTAATAAATAAAATAAATCAACATTCGGATACAATTAAGTTGGAAGATGAAAATGTGATAAATGAACTTTTGGAAAAAGTGTATATTGATGAATATTATTTACGAACGAGATATTTCTTTTTGGAAAATGTAAGGATTAAAGGGTTTATTGGAAATATAAAAATTAGAATGAAAAGTAAAGATGAAATGCTTTGGCAACTTTTGAACTTTTTACTGCAAGTGTCTGAATATACTGGACTTGGAGTAAAAACGGCATTGGGAATGGGAGGAATAAAAATTGGATAATAATAACATTGATGAAAATAAAGAAAGAGTGCTTTTAACATTTGCAGGAAATACTGATCCGACAAGAGGTAATTATGATGGGCCTATGTTACATATTTGCCGTTATTTCAGACCTGAAAAAATATATTTAGTTTTAACTTCTGAAATGCAAAAAAGAAATGAGAATAGAATTTATGAAAAAGCTATAAAAGAAAGTTTGGAAGATTATAATCCAATATTTGAATATATTAATACAGATATTGATAATGCACATTTGTTTGATATATATTTTAACAAAATAAATGAAACATTTAATAAAATAAAACTAGAACATCCAAATGCGGAAGTTTTAGTAAATATAACATCGGGAACTGCTCAAATGATTAGCAATTTAGTGATGTACACAGTTGATGCTATAAATATAAATATTATACCAGTACAGGTGGCAACCCCTGAAGGAAAAGGAAATACCTCAAAAGTCGTAAATGATAGTTATAAAGTGAACGATGAGAAAGAAAATAATTTTGATAATATAGAGGAATTTAGAACAAATAGAATATTATTTCCTGATTTAAGGCAATATTCAAGACTTTTAGCAAAAAATCAGATAAAAGAATTGTTAAAAAAATATGAATATTCAACATGTTTAGAACTGTTAAAAAGGGATATTTTTCAAGAAAATAGCAAATTAAATGGACTTCTTAATTTTGCAAATGATAGACGACATTTAAAAGGATTGAAATCAAATGGGAAATTAAAAAGTTTGAATGATAAAAAATTTGATAAATTTTATTATTATAATAAAAATGAAACAGTTGAAAATAAAGTAAAAGAATGGTACAAAATTGTGGATTATTTTTCACTTGCTAACATTAAGCAAAAATCTGGTGATATAGCAGGATATACAATAATGCTTGAACCTTTGATTGTAAATATTTATTTGTCTATTTTAAGAGATATTTTTAGGAAAAGATTATCAGATTTATTTTCAGAAAAAAGAACAACGGAAGAATTTAGCTATAAAACAGATATTTTAAAAATTAAAAATTATGCTGGATTAAAAGAGAAAATTGAATATGAATTAGGAATTTTAGAATTGAAAAATTCAATATTTGTATCAGATAGTGTGTTAATTGCTATGATTAAATACTTTATTGAAAAAAATGAGTCTGAAACACTGGAAAAGATGGACTTAGAATATTTCTCGAATTTTAGTAAAACTTTGCATAAAATAAAAGAAGTTAGAAATATGATTGCTCATTCATTAAAAACTATTAATAGAGATGATTTTAACAGTGAAGCAAAAGTTGGAATAGATACTATAAATAGTAAAATAACTGATTTTTTTAACAAATGTTATACAAATCTTGGATATAAAGAAAATATGATATATGTTTATGATGAAATAAACGAAGCTATAAATGAAATTTTAGGAACAGAAAAGTAATTCTATTTTCTGTTTGAAAATGTATTTAATTATGAATTTTTTAAGGGATTAAGCCCCTTTATTATCAAAGAACACGAGGTAAATTAAAATGAGTAATGTGTATGTTTACGAACAAGGAGCAATGTTAAAATATAAAGAAAATCGGTTGATTATTAATTATTCAGAAAATGATTTTAAGTCGATACCAATTGAGAATATAGATAATATTGTGATTTTTGGTGCGATTCAAGTCAGTAAATGTCTGTTTATTCAAAAAATATAGATAATGCTAAGTCTATTGAAGAATTAATGGGAATAGAAGGACATTTGGCAAAAATGTATTATAAAGGTATTAGCAATGTAATTGACAAGGAATATTCATTTTCCCAAAGAACTAAAAGACCTCCAAAAGATCCATTTAACTCTGTTTTGAGTTTTGGATATACACTTCTTCATTATGAAATATTTACAATTGCTGAATCTAAAGGATTAAATCCCTATGTAGGATTTTTACATTCTGATAGACATAAACATCCTGCATTATGTTCTGATTTGATGGAAGAATGGAGACCAATGCTAATAGATTCTTTGGCAATTGCTCTTTTAAATAATAATAAAATAAAAAAAGAAAATTTTGAATATAATCAAGAAAATGGTGGAGTATATTTAGATAAAGAAGGATGTAAAAAATTTATTGCTGAATTTGAAAAAAGATTAAGACAGGAAGTCGGATATGTCAAAGAAGTACCATATAAAATGAGTTTTAGGCGAATAATAGAATACCAAATAATGCAATTAATAAAAGCAATAGAAGAAGATAATCCAAATTTATATAGTTCGATATTAATAAGGTGATGGTAAAATGGATGAATGGGATTTTTTAGATGAAGATTTTTGTCATGAATTTTTTGAAGATACCTTTACAGTTGTCGTAATTTATGATATTATAGACAACAAGAGAAGAGCTTTTCTTAAAAATCTTCTAAATTCTTACGGAAATAGAATACAAAGGTCTGCTTTTGAGTGTCTATTGACTAGAGAAAAATGTGAAATACTTTTAAAAGAAATAGAAAAATTTGCAGAAGAAGGAGATTTAATAAGAATTTATAGGCTCAATCAGAATGTAAAAAAAGTAATTTATGGCGAATTAAATGAAATTGAAAACGAAGATTATTATTTTTTTTAGCAATCGCCACGATACTTTAAAAATGGGGGTTAGAGTATATTTTTTATTGTTAAGGAAGAGAAATTTAAAGATTTCTAAAATTCTCACGAAAATAATAAAATAGTATACGATAAAATAAGGGTTTAATTTGGGGAGGATAAAAGAGAATTGAACTCCGAAAGGAGACGGAAACTATGATAGAAGAATACAAAGCTATATGTAAAGATTTAAATTAAAAAGAATTGAACTCCGAAAGGAGACAAAAATTAGAGAGTGTTTGTGTAATATACACGTAATATACACATTATAATTAAGAAAAGATACTCTGAGAGGAGACTAAAATTTTTTTAAATTGGCTTATTTTATATTGTCATAAATTTATTAAAAAGAAAATTTTGAAAGGGGATGGAATATAAAATGTTTTTTTGATTAATTGTAAAGAAAAGAGACGGGTTATATTCAGGATAAAATTATTTTAAGACTATAAAATTAATCAAATAAAAAAAGAACTATAAATATAACAATATAGTTCTTTTATAATTTTAGAAGCATCAAAGACTAAATCTCCAAAAATTCCCTCTCAAACTCCTCCTCCGTAAGCACCCGAATTCCCAGTTTTTCAGCCTTTTCCAGCTTACTTCCAGCTTTTTCTCCAGCAATTAGAAAATCCAGATTTTTTGAAACTGCTGACAGATAATTTCCGCCTTTAGAAAGGATGATGTCTTTTATGTCGTTTCGTTTGTATTTTTGGAGTTTTCCAGTTGCAAGGAAATTTTTGCCTTTTATTGGGTTGTCGGCTATTTCTTTTAAATCGGATTCGTTAATGGCGAATTGTAAGCCGATGTTTTGCAAATCTGTGATGATTTTCCAGCTGTTTTCATTGTTTAAAAAGGTATTTACAGCGATTGCTACTTTATCGCCGATTCCTTTTACAGCTAGTAAATTTTCAATTGACTGATTTTTTAGATTTTCAATATTTTTGAAATTTTTTGTCAAAAGGTTTGCATTAAATTTTCCAACAAAAGGAATTCCAAGTGCATAAAGGACTTTTGAAAAATCACGATTTTTGCTGGCTTCAATATTATTTATTAAGTTATCTACACTTTTTTGACCCATTTTTTCAAGATTTTCCAATTCTTCACGGTATTCCTTTAACGAATAAATATCAACTATTGTTTTTATTTTTCCTAATTCAATAAATTTCTCAACAATTTTATCGCCAAGTCCAGAAATATTCATTGCATCACGAGAAACAAAGTAGGCAATTTGGCGTTTGACTTTTTCTGGACAAAGTGGATTATGGCATTTTAAGGCGACAAGTCCTTCTTCATGTGCAAGTTTGCTGTTGCAGACAGGACAGTTTGCTGGTTCCTGGATCTCAATTTCTTCTCCAGTTCTGTCATTGAATACAACATTTACCACTTGCGGAATAATTTCAGCCGCTTTTTCTACAATAACATTATCACCAATTTTTATATCTTTTCTGCGAATTTCATCAAAATTATGTAAACTAGCCCTTTTTACAACAGAACCTGACAAGTTTACAGCCTCCAGTTCAGCAACAGGGGTAATTACACCTGTCCGCCCAACTTGAAAAGTTACATCCATTAATTTTGTTTTTACTTGTTCAGCAGGAAATTTGTAGGCGATTGCCCATCGTGGACTTTTAGTTGTATAGCCAAGTATTTCATATAGTGAAAAATTATTTACTTTTATAACAAGTCCATCTGTTTCATAATCAAGTTTTTTCCGATCATCATGCCATTTGTCAATAGCCTTTTCCAATTTTTTAAAATCAGTATATTTTTCAAATATTTTTGTTGTCTTAAATCCAAGTTTTTCAATGTATTCAATACTTTCCAGATGTGTTTTAATCCCATAATTTTCAGCATTTACCAAATAATAAAGGTAGCAGTCAAGCCCACGTTCTGCAACTATAGTCTTATCCAGCTGTCTTATCGTTCCTGAAGCTGCATTTCTTGGATTTGCAAAAACATCTTCCCCTTCATCTTCACGTTCCTGATTTATTCGATTAAAACTGGAAATTGGCAAAATAATTTCTCCACGTACTTCAAGTGAGATATTTTCTTTCAATTTTTTCGGAATAGTTGGAATTTCCCTGATATTTTCAGTAACATCTTCCCCGACTTGTCCATCTCCCCGAGTCACAGCTTGAACAAGCATCCCATTTTCATAAATCAAGCTTATGCTAAGCCCATCTAATTTTAGTTCTAAGATATATTCTAATTCTTTAGAATTATTTTCAATATTTTCAGCCAAAATAATCTTTTTAACCCTTTTATCAAAATCCTCAATTTCAGAAATATTATAAGTGTTCGATAAACTAAGCATAGGCACTCTATGCCGCACTTTTGAAAATTTCTCGCTCGCAGTTCCTCCAATCTTTTCAGTAGGCGAATTTTCCCCATTTTTATTATATTCCAGCAATTCTGGATATTTTTGCTCAAGTTCCTTTAATTCACGTATTAAAAAATCATATTCCATATCGGAAATAATGGGATTGTCTTCATTGTAATAAAGATTGTTGTGGTATTCGATTTCATTTCTTAATTTTGTATATTTTTCTTGAATTTCAGAAAAATTATTATTTTTTTTATTTTCTATATTTTGATTTTCATTGTTTTCTTCTTGATTAAATAAATTCACGACTGCTCCTTTTGTTTAAAATTGTTTTGTAAATTATATCATTTTTTTTATGATAATAAAAGTTTTTGGGAGTAAATAAATTGGAGTATGAATTTAAAAATATTGATAAATTTTAAAATGAATAGATATAAAAATTTTAAATATTATAGAAGAAGTTGCTGAAGTGAGAAAGAAAATTATTGATAACTAAAAAAATTTTTAAAAGCTATTGACATACGTATAAAAAACACGTATAATAATAATGTAAGGAGGAATAATGTCAAGAACTAAACCTTACAGAAGTGTTGTTAAAGTTCTAAAAAAGAATGGATGGGAGTTGGATCATACGACTGGTTCGCATGAAATTTATATAAAAAATGGAAAGATATGTCCTTTAAAATGTACAAAAAAGGATATTCCTTCTGGAACTTTAACAAATATAGAGCGTATTACAGGGCTTAAATTTTAGCCTTGTAATATTTTTAGGAGGGTATCTTTATGAAAAGTAGATTATTATATCCGTGTATTGTAAAAAAGGAAGATGGGATTTTTTATGCCAATTTTTTAGATTTTGAGGGATGTTTTACTGATGGTGAAACTCTTGAAGAAGTTGTAATAAATGCAAAAGATGTTTTATCGGGAACATTATTTACGATGGCAAAACATAATATTCCGTTTCCAAGTTCTGAAAATAAAAAAATTGATTTAAAGGATGGTGAATTTTTAATATATATTGATGTTTGGATTTCTCCAATTTTAGAAAAGGCAAAAAATCAATCTATTAAAAAAACATTGACAATTCCTAAATGGTTAAATGATGAAGCTGAAAAACATTCATTGAATTTTTCTAATATATTGCAAACAGCATTAAAAGAAACATTAGGGTTATAAAATCCAAAAGATAAAAATGTTCAAAAATAAATTATTCAGAATTATATTGAATTTTTGGGCATTTTTTTTATTTTAAAATTATCTTTTTTATACTGTTATATTTTCTCAAAATGTGGTATGATATAAATAATTAAAACTGAAAAAATAAAAGGAGGAAATTGAAAAGAATATAAAATATGGAGAGAAGTAATAGTGAAATGATAGATGAAAATGTGAAAAATATAGATACAATTGAAAAAATTGATATTTTAGGGATGGATTTGGAAAGTTTGCAGGAAAAATTTATTGAGATTGGGCTGAAGAAGTTTAATGCCAGTCAGGTATTTGATTGGCTGCATAATAAATTGGTGTTTGATTTTGATGAATTTTCTAATATTTCAAAGAAAGACAGGGAGATTCTTAAAGAGAAATTTTATGTGGCAAAACTTGAGTTTAAGACACATCAGGTTTCAGAAGATGGGGATACTGAGAAATTTTTGTTTGAGCTGAAGGATAAAAGGCTGATTGAAAGTGTGCTTATTTCCCATAAAAATCGGCATACGCTTTGTGTTTCATCGCAGATTGGGTGTCTTATTGGGTGCGACTTTTGTGCGACAGCGACAATGACTTATGAAAGAAATTTGTCAATTTCAGAGATTTTGCTGCAGTATTATTATGTTCAGAAGCATCTTATGAAACGTGGAGAAAAATTGGGAAATGTGGTTTATATGGGAATGGGAGAGCCATTTTTAAATTATGATGCGGTTCTTGGATCTATTAATATGTTAAATTCTCCAAAAGGGCAAAATTTTTCAAAGAGGAATTTTACAATTTCTACAAGTGGAATTGTAAACGGGATAAAAAGATTTACGGAAAGTGAAAATCAGATAAATCTGGCGATTTCGTTACATTCGGTAAGGGATGATGTGAGAAGTGAAATTATGCCGATTAATAAAAGATGGGGAGTGAAGCAGTTAAAGGAGGCGCTTTTAGATTATCAAAAGAAAACTAAGAATCGGATTACGTTTGAGTATATCTTGATTGATGACTTGAACTGTGAGCCTGAGGATGCGAGAGAATTGGCTGGATTTTTAAATTCGTTCTCGTGCCTTGTTAATTTGATTCCGTATAATCCTGTTGGAGGAAAGCCGTATAAAACTCCTTCAAAACAAAAACAAAGGGAATTTTATAAATTATTAAAAGATAAAAATGTTAATGTAACATTGCGTGAAACTAAAGGGCAAGATATTGCGGCGGCTTGTGGACAGCTGAAGGCAAAAAAACAGATGGATTCTTCTCAAAATGTTTAGGTAAATTGAGAAAAGGATGTTAGAGCAATTTAGTTGAAGATTTTTGAAAAAATAAAAAAATTTAAATAAATATTGTAGCAGTTACGAAAAGAGGTAGTAATGAAAAAGAATAATAAAAAAGTAAAAGTGGAAAAACCTAGGAAAAAATTCAGTTTACTCTCGTTTTTTTTCAAAGTTTTTTTATTTCTGTTTGTGATTGGAATTGGAGCTGGAGCATATTTGGTGTATACAGTGAGCAAGGAAACGCCTGTTGATTTGATAGATGGTTATGCTCCTGTGTCGCCTTCGGTAATTTATGATATAAATGGAAATCAAATTGATACAATAATGGTTCAAAATCGTGCACCGATAGGGATAGGAGAGATTCCTCCCTATGTTCAAAATGCATTTTTGGCGATAGAAGATAGAAAGTTTAGAACACATCATGGATTTGATTTTATCAGAACAGCAAAAGCGGCTTTTTTAACACTTACAGGAAGACGGATTGAAGGTGGAAGTACAATTACGCAGCAGCTTGCAAAAAATGCCTTTTTATCGCCTGAACAAACGATAACAAGAAAAATTAAGGAAGCAATTTTGGCGGTGGAAATTGAAAGAAAATATACGAAAGATGAAATTCTGGAAAATTATTTGAATACGATTTATTTTGGGCAGGGAGCTTATGGGATAAAAAATGCGGCAATAAAATATTTTAATAAGCAGCCAAAACAGTTGACTATTGCACAAGCGGCTATTTTAGCCAGTCTTCCAAAGTCGCCGACAAAATATTCAAAGATAGAAAATGCATTGGGAAGAGAAAGACTTGTTCTTAGTCAAATGAAAAATTATGGATTTATAACAGATGAAGAGTATAATGAAGCGATTAATGAAAAAATTAAATTTGTAAACGGAAATATAAAAAGCCGTAATGAAGAAGAACAAATTTCAACTTCAAATGTTGCGCCTGAATTTACGACAGTTGTTTTAAGTGAAGTAAGAAAAATATTGAAAATACCTGAAGAAGATCAAAAATTCTTATTTGATGGTTACAAAATTTATGCAACAGTTGATTTGGATTTACAAAGAGCAGCTTATACGGCATTTAATAATAACTATAACTTAAAAAGCCGTGCAGATTTAAATGGCGCTTTATTTTCAATTGATCCAAGCAATGGATTTGTAAAAGCGATGGTTGGAGGAAAAAATTATAAAAAAGGGAACTTTAACCGTGCAATAAGTTCGTTAAGACAGCCTGGATCGTCATTTAAGCCAGTAGTTTATCTTGCTGCATTGCAAAAGAAAATGGCGATGAATAGTGTTATGGAAGATTCTCCAGTAAAAATTGGAAACTGGAGCCCGAAAAACTATGATGGAGTCTACAGGGACAGCATGACACTTGCTAAAGCTCTGGAAATTTCAAATAATGTAATACCAGTAAAATTATTGCAATATGTGGGAATTGATGCTGCTGAAAAGGTTTGGCGCAATGCTGGAATTGTCGGTGGAGATTTTCCTAAAAACTACACATTGGCACTTGGTTCGATTTCCACAAGACCAGTGGATATGGCAATGTTTTATGCGGCGCTTGCAAATGGAGGATATCAGGTACAGCCTCAATATATTTATAAAATTGAAAATAAATATGGTGAAGTTATTTATGAAGCTAAACCTAAAATGAAGAAAGTATATGATTCAAAAGATGTGGCAATATTAACTTATATGCTTGAAAATGCCGTAAATTATGGAACTGGTCAGCCAGCTAAAGTATTTAAAGATGGTAAATTGATTCCAATGGCTGGAAAAACAGGAACAACTTCAGATTATGTTTCAGCTTGGTTTACAGGATATACGCCAACTCTTGCGACAGTAGTTTATGTTGGAAATGATGACAATAAGTCAATGGGGCCTGGAATGACGGGAGGAGCTGCAGCTGCGCCAATCTGGAAGAATTATATGCAGGCGGTAGTTGATTTACCAAATTACAATGTTGGAGTTTTTGAGTTTATAGATGATTATATTATGAGAAAAGATTTGACAACAAGAGATATTGACTTGCAAATTGGACTTCTTGACAGAGATGGTGTAAATAAACGAACAGCATTGTTTAAGGCGGGAACAGAGCCGATTGAATATGAAGGAAAATTTAGAAGAGGAGTTACTTTTTAAAAAAATAAATTTTCTTTAAAGTTATTAAGGAATTTAAATATAATAAAAAATATGATTTCAAATACAAATTAATGTACGAGAAATCATATTTTTTTAAATAAATTTAGCTTACGACATAAATAGTAATTTAACTATAAATAGTGCTCCTAAAATGATCATTACCCAAGAAACAGGTCTTCTGTCTTCTTTTTTTGAAAATAAATTGTAAAATAAATTTATTAATACGTAGGATAAAATTCCTAATGTTAATCCATCTCCGATGCTATAAGTTAAAGCCATTGTAGTGATTGTGATAAATGATGGAACACCTTCCAAGACATCATGCAAATCTATGTTTTTAACTGAACTTAGCATTAAATAACCAACGTAAATTAAGGCTGGAGCTGTGGCACATCCTGGTATTGAAATAAATATTGGTGAGAAAAACATTGATATTAGGAATAAAACTCCTGTTGTGATGGCTGTCCATCCAGTTCTTCCACCTGCGATAACTCCTGTTGAGCTTTCCACATAAGTTGTAACTGTTGAAACTCCAAGTGCTGCGCCAGCTGTAGTTGCTATTGCATCTGCCATTAGGGCACGTCCTACATTTGGTACATTTCCGTTTTCATCTAGCATATCTGCTTTTGAGCATACTCCTATTAATGTTCCAACAGTATCAAAAAAGTCTACAAATAGGAATGTACAAATTATGACAAATAAATTTCCAAACATTTTAAAATCTGTAAATAATGAAAAGTCCAATTTTCCCATAACAGGCATCATTGACTCATATTTAAAAATACCGGATGGTAAATAAATTCCCAATTCCTTTGCATGTGCAGGATTTAAAAGAGCATATCCCCAAGCTAGCAAAGAACTTAAAACAATTCCATAAAGAATTGAACCACGTACATTTTTTTTATCTAAAATAGATATTAAAATTAGTCCGATGAATGAAATTATAACGGCTGGAGAAAAATGTCCCATGCTTACTTTTGTAGATTCATTCAAAACAACAAGTCCGCTTCCTGAAAATCCTACAAATGCGATAAATACTCCAATTCCACCAGTAACAGCATGCTTCATATTTTCTGGAATAGAATTTACCACAGCTTCACGTATTTTAAAAAGTGTCAAAACAATAAATATAATACCTTCACAAAATACAGCAGTTAAGGCAGTTTGCCAGCTAATCCCGCCCTTTAATACAACTGTAAATGCAAAGAATGCATTTAATCCCATACCAGAAGCAAGAGCAAAAGGCAAGTTTGCAATAAGTCCCATAAGAAAACATCCAAGCGCAGCTGAAAAGCAAGTTGCTGTAACTAATGCGCCTGCATTCATTCCAGTTTTTGATAAAATATTTGGATTTACGGCGATTATGTATGCCATTGTAAGAAATGTTGTAATTCCTGCCATAATTTCCTTTTTCATATTGACATTTTCATTTGTTAAAAGCGGGAAAAGTCGTTTAAGTCCGCTTGTTTCATGAATATTAGATGTACTCATCTTGATTAATCAACTCCATTTCTATTTTTATTTTAATAAGGGGGTTTTGTCCCCCCTTTTCATATATAACTAACATTTATTTTATTATAATTTAATCTTCTTCATTTTCTTTATTTTTCATTTTTTCTTCTTCTAATTTTTCCTTATCAAATGTCATAACAACTTTCTCAATTTTTTTATTTCTTACTCTTTGAGGCTTGAATATAACGCCATTAATTGTAATTGGTTCGATATTTTCATTATCTTCTGGAATATATCCCAGATTTTCAATCAAAATACCGCTTAAGGTATCATAATATTTAGATTCAAGTTCAAAGTGAAAGTTGTCATTTAAGTCATATAATGAAACATCACCATTGACTAGATATTTATTTTTTGAAATTTGATGAATTGACAAGTCTTCGTCATCAAATTCATCATCAATATTTCCCATAACTTCCTCAATTAAGTCTTCAAGTGTTACAATTCCTGAGAATCCGCCATATTCATCAATTAATATTGTAATATGTTTTTTTTCAAGCTGCATTTCATTAAAAAGTTCATTTACATTTTTTGTTTCAGGAACAAAATATGCCTCTTGAACCAAGTCAGATATTTTTATATTATCAAATCCTTTTTTATAGGCTTCTATCATCAAATCTTTAACCATCAGAATTCCAATAATATTATCTGCTTCATTTTCATAAACTGGAATACGTGAATATTTTTCAATTTCCTTATTTTCAAAAAGTTCATGAATTGAAATATTTTTGTCAATTAAAAATACTTTTGTTCTTGGAATCATTATTTCCCGTGCAATCTTTTCATCAAATTCAATGATATTTTCAATCATTTCCTGTTCAGTTTCATTAATAACTCCATGTTCCTTCCCAACTTCCACAAGTGAACGCAGTTCCTCCTTTGAAACTTTCTCTTCAATATTATCTTCTCTCATTCTCAAAATTGTAAGTACCAAATTTGTAGAAAATGTCAAAAATTTTACAAAAGGAGAGAATATTGTTGAAATAAAGACAATAACTCCAACTGATGATAAAGCTATATTTTCTGAATTTCTAAGTGCAATTCTTTTTGGAATCAATTCTCCAAAGACAAGTGTAACATAAGATAATATAAAAGTTATCAAAATCATTGAAATCTGGCTGCTATATGGAATTTTCAAAGGTTTTAGAGCTTCTGAAAGAAATTGTGAAAGTCCAGTTGCCGCTGATGCTGATGCAAAGAAACTAGCCAGAGTAATTCCAACTTGAATAGTAGATAAAAATTTACTTGGCTCTTTTAGTAGATTATCAAGCAAAATTGCCTTTTTATTTCCATCTTCAATTAATATTTTTAATTTATTTTTATTTAACGAAACAATCGCCATTTCCGCACTGGAAAAGAAAGCGTTAATTCCCGTTAAAATTATTATTATTACAATTTGTAATAATAAACTGCCCTCAGACATTTATTTTTCCTCCTAATTTTTTTAAACTTATGAATATTATAACATATTTTTAAAAAATTTAAAAATTGATTTTAGAATTAAAATAAATAAAAAACCTATTTTAAATTTAAAAAACTCAAAATAGGTCGATCAATTTATTAATTTCTATAAACTATTTTTTGTCTGCCTTTTGTTCCAGTCTTTTATAAACCTCAATAAATTCCTTTGCCAATTCCTTAAATAAAATCGCTGTCATCAAATGATCTTGAGAATGAACCATAATTAAGCCAACATTAAGTTTTTCTCCCCCGGCTTCCCTAACAATAAGATCTGTCTGTAATTCGTGAGCCTTTAGCATTTCCTCAGTTGACTGTCTCATAAGTTCCTGTGCTTCATCAAATTTTCCTTCTTTTGCGGCATTCATAGCATGATAAGCTAGACTTTTAGTTTCCCCAGCATGTCCAATCAGTGTCATAGCAATCATTTCAATATCCAAAACTTCTTCAGCCATAGTAATTCCTCCCATTTTTTTATTTTTTGTATTTATCCAAATTCTATATTAAAAATTTCTTTCTAACATTGTTATAACACACGTTTTTCACTATGTCAATTTTTAATAATGAAAAAAATGTAAAGATATTATCTTTGCAAAAAAAATAAAAATAATAGTAATAATTTTCTTGATAAAAGTTGACTTCTTAAGTTTTAATGGTATACTATAAATGTAAAAGTTAAGTTTACTGATTAGCAAAGTAATAAATTATAAATAATAAAAAATTTGGGAGAAAAGAAGGGATGATTAAAATGAAAAAAATCTTATTATGTTGTGCAGCAGGGATGTCTACGAGTCTATTAATAAACAAAATGAAGTCGGAAGCTGAAAAAAGAGGAATTGAAGTTAAAATTTGGGCAGAGCCGCTTGAGAGAGCAAAAGAAGAATTTGCAAAAGCTGATGTAGTCTTATTAGGGCCACAAGTTAAATATGCTTTGACAGAAGCTAAAAAAATTGCTGAAGAAAATAATATTAATATTGATGTAATTAATATGGTTGACTATGGAATGATGAATGGGGCAAAAGTATTGGATCAAGCGTTAAAATTACTTTAGTATAATTTTTTTCTTTTAGATTAATTTAAAGTTTGCAACAAATCATGTCATATTTATATTTTTATTGATTTAATAAGTGCTGATTAATGATTAATCAAATTTATGATTAAATTAATAAAATATATTTTACAAAATAAATTTTTTATA
>ERZ773233.515-NODE-515-length-25899-cov-8.532271_pt1 | contig 25899 bp, 20 predicted proteins | sample MGYA00580991_ERZ773233 | MGnify/ENA primary metagenome ERZ773233 (study PRJEB29015, sample SAMEA2738178) | human oral metagenome | biome: human oral; feature: human-associated habitat; material: saliva | place: China | collected 2161 ...
GTTACAAATACTCTTCTTTTATGTGAAAAAAAATAAAAAGTAACGTTCTGTCTACTATTGTTTGTTATTGCATTCAAAATGCTTAATAAGCATTTAATGGGATTGTTTTCTTGTTTTATTCTTTTGTACATGTCAGAACAAAAGATTATATTTGCAATATAAACACATAAATAGGAGGTTAATTGATGGATGCAAATGACACAACAATGGATACTTTCTTCTTAGAAATTCCTAAGGAAGATACTTCTTTATTAAAGTCGCTTGTGAAGCGAATGGGTTGGTCTGTGCATAAAACAACAGCACCCAAAACTGCCTATGAACAAGCACTTGAAGACAAAGAGAATGGTCGCATAAACGAATATGCGAGCGTAGATGAGATGTTTAGTAAGTTAGGAATCTGATGGCATATAAGCTTTTAACTACGAATCAGTTTGAGAAAGATCTTAAACGGTGCAAGAAACGTGGACTACCAATGGATAAACTCAAAGAAGTTATTCGTGAATTAGTTGCCAATGGTCAGGTTTCTACTTGCTTTAAGCCCCATCGTCTTCATGGAAATAGAGCAGGACAATGGGAATGTCACATACAACCTGATTGGTTGTTAATATGGGAACAAAATAATACAGAACTAACCTTATTGATGTTAAACACAGGAACTCACTCCGATTTATTTGGTAAAACGAAGAGATAAAGCATGAGATGTATATCTTGATGCACTCTTTTCCCTTTGCTTTTGTCTGCTAATTCATTCAATTAGTAATTCTTTTATATCTCATTCTCGCCCCCATTTCTCCTTTAAAATCTCTTTTAGTTGTCGTGAAAAAGAAGAAAGATTGGGCGTTATTTGTTTCTTGTTCTTTTAACGTTCTTGCACTATTAAATTTTAATGTTAATGTCTTTGCAAGTTCGTTTCATTTGCTTATCTTTGTGCTATACTAAAAATTCTAAACAACAAAATAAGTAAATGGAAAAGATCAAAGGATTAATCGATGCGCCATTCACTCCTTTTTATAGTAATGGTGAGGTGAATTATGAGCCAATCGAGCGCTATGCAGCGATGTTAAAGAATAATGGTTTGAAGGGAGTTTTTATCAATGGTTCGAGCGGTGAGGGCTATATGCTCACAGAAGAAGAGCGTATGAAGCTTGCCGAAGCATGGATGAAGGCTGCTCCAAGCGACTTTAAAGTGATTGTACATGTGGGTAGTACTTGCGTAAAGACAAGTAGACGCCTTGCAGAACACGCACAAAAGATCGGTGCATTTGGTATTGGTGCGATGGCAACTCCATTTCCAAAGGTTGGCAGAATAGAAGAGTTGGTGAAGTATTGTGAGGAAATTGCAGCAGGAGCACCACAGCTTCCATTCTATTATTATCACATTCCTGCATTCAATGGAGCCTACCTTTCAATGGTAGAATTATTGAAAGCAGTAGACGGAAGAATTCCTAATTTCGCAGGAATCAAATACACTTACGAAAGTTTATACGAATATAACCAATGCCGTTTGTATGCAAATGGCAAGTTTGATATGCTTCATGGACAAGATGAAACAATCCTTCCATGCCTCGCAATGGGTGGAGCTCAAGGCGGAATAGGTGGAACAACCAACTATAATGGTCGTTGTTTAACTGGAATCTTAAAGGCTTGGGAAGAAGGAAACATCGAAGAAGCACGTGAACTTCAAAACTTTGGACAAGAAGTGATCAATGTTATATGCCGTTATCGTGGTAACATTGTGGGCGGAAAGCGCATTATGAAGCTCATAGGATTAGACCTTGGACCTAACAGAACACCATTCCAAAACATCACAGATGATGAAGAACGTGCATTGAAAGCAGAGCTCGAGGCAATCGACTTCTTCAATAAATGCAATCAATTTTAATGCCACTGCCTTTTATTTAGTAACGAATAATTAAGGTATAGCATATTTAAAAGGCATGTTCTACAAGGTAGTTGTTATGGTTGTTTTGCTATAATACATCTTTTAGAACTTGCCTTTACATACCAAAACGATAAAGATTAGACTACAAAAGACGATATATTGCTATTTAAAAGCAGGCATATTAGTCCTTAAAAGCAATCCTTTTCTTTATCTTTTTAACCACTAAAAGCAGCTTAAAACAATGAACTTAAACCAACAACAAAAAACATATTTAGCTCAATGGGCTAACTCTTATAAGCAAGATTTAGAAGAAAACATTCTTCCTTTTTGGTTAAAATACGGCTTAGATACCGTTAATGGCGGTGTTTATACATGCGTAAACAGAGACGGAAGCTTGATGGATACCACCAAGTCAGTGTGGTTTCAAGGTCGTTTCGGCTTTATTTGCGCCTTCGCTTACAACAATATTGCACAAAAAGAAGAATGGCTTGCAGCATCAAAAAGCTGTGTAGAGTTTATCGAAAAGCATTGTTTCGACACCGATGGACGTATGTATTTCGAGGTGACAGCAGAAGGAAAGCCACTTCGTAAGCGTCGTTATGTGTTCTCAGAGTGCTTCGCTGCCATTGCAATGTCAGAGTATTCAATAGCTTCAGGCGACAAAACTTATGCTCAAAAGGCGTTGAACTTGTTTAAAGACATCTTGCGTTTTGTGAACACTCCTGGTATTCTTGCACCCAAATATTGCGAAGATGTAGAGATGCAAGGACACTCAATCACCATGATTCTCATTAACACTGCATCACGAATTCGTGAAGCAATTCAAGCAGAAGAACTCGATGCGCAAATCGATCTCTCATTAGAAACCCTACAAAAATATTTCATTCACCCTGAATTCGAAGCTCTATTAGAGACCGTTGGACCTAATGGTGAGTTCATAGATACCATCATTGGCCGTACAATTAACCCAGGACACTGCATCGAAACCGCTTGGTTCTTGCTCGAAGAAGCAAAACATCGCAATTGGGAACCAAAGCTAACACAAACTGCTTTGACCATTCTTAACTGGTCATGGAAATGGGGTTGGGACGAACAATATGGCGGAATCATCAACTTTAGAGATTGTAGAGGACTCCCACCTCAAGACTATTCGCAGGATATGAAGTTCTGGTGGCCTCAAACAGAAGCAATTATTGCAACGCTATATGCCTTCGAAGCAACTGGAGATGATAAGTATTTGGAAATGCATAAGCAAATAAGTGACTGGACTTATGCACACTTCCCCGACAAAGAATATGGTGAATGGTATGGCTATTTGCACAGAGATGGAACCGTTGCACAGCCTGCAAAGGGTAATATCTTTAAGGGTCCGTTCCACATTCCACGTATGATGATCAAGAGCTTTATGCTTTGTAACGAGATAATGAAATAAAAACACTATCCCTAAACATCAATATTTAGATATGAATAAAACAACAAGTAAATATTATCCATGGGTAGTTGTGGCTCTATTATGGGGCGTTGCGCTACTGAATTACATGGATAGACAAATGCTTTCGACCATGAAAGAGTCGATGCAGTTAGACATTTCAGAACTGCAAACGGCTGAGAATTTCGGACGATTAATGGCAGTTTTCCTCTGGATTTATGGTTTAATGAGTCCTTTTGCAGGTGCTATTGCCGACCGAGTGAATCGTAAGTGGTTGATAGTTATTAGTCTTTTCGTGTGGTCGGCCGTTACTTATGGAATGGGATATGCCAACACTTTCACCGAAATATATTGGCTTCGAGCTCTTATGGGCGTTAGTGAAGCCTTGTATATCCCTGCTGGTTTGTCGTTAATTGCAGACTGGCATAGCGACAAAACCCGCTCTCTTGCAGTGGGAATACACATGACTGGTCTTTATACAGGACAGGCAATTGGAGGCTTTGGTGCAACCGTTGCAGCCTCATACACATGGCATACCGCCTTTCATTGGTTCGGTTTGATAGGTATTGCCTATGCTCTTTTATTGGTATTGTTCCTAAAAGAGAACCCAAATCACAACGTAGTGAAACCCACAGTCGAAACAAATAAGATAGAGAAAGAATCGATATTAAAAGGCTTTAGTGCCCTTTTCAGTACCGTTGCCTTTTGGATTATCTTGTTTTACTTCGCTGCTCCGAGTCTACCAGGATGGGCAATAAAGAACTGGTTGCCCACACTTTTCTCAGAAAACCTCAATCTTCCGATGGCAGAGGCAGGTCCAATGTCAACCATCACCATTGCACTTTCGTCGTTCTGTGGTGTAGTTGCAGGTGGAATACTATCAGATCGCTGGGTACAACGCAACATTAGAGGTCGTATTTACATCAGTGCAATAGGCTTAGGACTCACCATTCCCGCTCTATTCCTTTTGGGATTTGGTCATAACACCATAGGAGTTATTGCTGCAGGAATGCTCTTTGGAATTGGATTTGGTATCTTCGATGCCAACAATATGCCCATTCTTTGTCAGTTTGTGTCGCCTAAATACCGTGCAACCGCTTATGGAATAATGAACATGACAGGTGTGTTTGCAGGTGCAATGGTTACCAATGTACTCGGAAAATGGAGCGATGACGGCAACCTTGGATTAGGTTTTGCACTCTTAAGTGTGGTTGTTGCAGTGGCTATTGCTTTGCAACTACTCTTCTTAAAGCCTAAACAAGAGAGCTAAACTCATTTTTATTCCAATTGAAATAATTATAAGCAATTGCTCAAATCAAGCCAAAGCAACAGCAAAGAAAGGCGAAATGTTTGCTAATGCAGTATCAACAAAATATGCAGAGCTATTGAACGACCTTGTTCATGGTGAGCTGTATGCACGTTAATCGTTTGCTTATTTAAATTATGAAATATTTATTGTTACCGATAATGCTTGCTGTGTACTTTTGTGCAGTAACGACACGGGAATGCAAGCACAACAGAAATAAGATGAAACATACATTCAAAATAGAGGTGATGAAGGGCTTTCCTAACACCGAAAATGGTATAGAAAAGGGCGTTTCAGCACCCTTTGGAGGCGTTGTTAACGACTATTTGATTATGGCTGGAGGCTGTAATTTCCCCGATAAACCCGTGTTTGAGGGTGGAAAGAAACACTATTATAAAGGCGTTTATGCTGCAAACGTGGCGCAAGGCAATTGTCTTTCGTGGACAAAAGTAGGCGAGTTGCCCGTAGAAGCAGGCTATGGAGTGAGCATTCCATCACCAAAAGGCATCTATATGATAGGTGGAAACAACCTCGAAGGATCGCTTAAAGATGCTTATGAAATGCTGTTCGACAGTCAAACAATGAGCGTTCAGTTCAACAAACTGCCCTCGTTGCCTTGCACACTCGATAACATGACAGGCAGCATAGTGAACAATCACATCGTAGTTGCGGGTGGAGTGGCAGATGGTGCGCCTTCTTTAAAGGTATTAACCCTTAACCTTTCAGATGTAAATAGCGGTTGGGTAGAGGTTACAACCCTTCCTTCTTCGCCACGAGTGCAACCCGTTTGCGCTGCAATAGATAACAAATTTCAGCTTTGGGGCGGTTTTTATGACGGCTCAAAGGGTGGAGACCCCGTTGTTTATACAGAGGGATTGCAATTTGATTTGACTAAAAAAGAATGGCAACAGCTTGGCTTTATCGGCAAAGACGAGGCTCATTCGCTTACAACAGTAGGTGCTGCGGCAGTTCAACTCAATGCAAACGAAGTGCTATTAACAGGTGGAGTGAACAAAGATATCTTCTTTGATGCCATTAGTGGAGCGTATAAAATGGTTGAAAAGCAAAACTATTTGAAGCAACCTGTTGAGTGGTATCGTTTCAATGGCACCCTTATGCTTTTCAATGCAAAGACCAATAGCTGGACAGAAACCAATCTTTCGTCACCTCATTTGGCTCGTGCAGGTGCTTTGATGGTGCGTGCTAACAACGCAATTTACTATGTTGGAGGCGAGTTAAAGCCTGGAGTTCGTTCGGCAGAAGTGAGCAAAATTACTTGGGAATAAGTGAGATAGAAGGCAAGGGGCAATGTTGCTGCAAGATGATGGCACGCTCGGTGCATCTCTAAAGAGCGACTTATTGAAAGGGCTCTCTGCTCTGTTCGAGAGCGATCCGTTCGTTTTCAGTCTTTGATAGAACTGTGGTTGGCACGCAAAGAAAGTCGTCTTACAAGCTCAACAGCCAGTATTCGAGTCTCTATCGCATACAAAGTTATTCAGCTTTGCAGTTGTATTGAAAATCAGCAACATACAAAGTACTTTGAAATAGCAATGCTTTTAGATCGTAAAAGCATTGCTATTTTTATGTAATAACATATCTTTTACACAGCAAAAGCATTGTTTTTAAAAGTGAATAAGAAAGTCTTATTTTCGCTTTCTTTATCTTTTTGAAATATGATGAGACGAAGAAAAATTCTATTTTGTGTAGTTTTTCGATAAGAAAAAACTACTAATCGAAGAACTAAAAGTAAACTTTTATTCATAAAATTCTACATTCTCTTTGATAAAAATCAATAAAAATAGATAATTATAAAATTGTTACCGCAAACAACTTGCATTTTTCTAAAAAAGTATTATCTTTGCATTGTGTTTTTCATAGTATTAGATTTAAGGTTAACAAAGGTTGGGACTCGGCGGAGCCCCTTTTTTTTTGCTCTGCCGAAAACAGCCCTTTCATTTTCGTTTTATGTTAAATATACAAAACAACAAATATAAAGTTACGAATAAAACGAAGTGATATAAATCAATTTTATATATTTGTATCGACTTAAACAATATCAACTTTAAAACGAAAAAACTGCGACTTATGCTGAAAGTATTGGCCATGAAGAATCGAAAAACATTCCAATTGAAGATACTATAAAACACATAAATCATTTAGCAACATAGAAATTCAGAATATCTTACAGTGCAAGGAGTCCTCTTTTGATGCGGACTGCTTAGGCGGTTTGTTTGTTGTTGGTACTTATGCACTATCACTTTTCAGCCGAAAAAGTAAGAGGAATAGCTGAAATTCAGCAATAAAAAGATACTCAAAGAACAATTGTGGGTATTTATTTAGCCCTCAAGTAGTTATCAAAAATATAAGTATAGAAAAAGCGTTATATACCAATTTAATTTTAACAGAACTTTTTTCATAATGCTATTGTAGTGCAATAGCACCTAAGTTTGTAAGCTGTGGGCGTCGGTCTGTAATAGATAGACGCTCGCTTTTTATGCGTTTTAAAACAGCTAACATAGTATAACACGATAGAAAGAGTTGCTTAATTTTGCTATTTTCATTATCTTTGTAGCAAAATCGACGAAAAGATGCAAAATGAATTGAATTATCTTGATAGGAACGAGTTTAATTTCGAGCCATCAAAAGAAGTGGTAGAGGCTTTCAAAAACTTTGATATTAACAAGTTTGCTTTCTACACTCGCATTTATGATGAAGGCAAAAAGAGCATATTCTCTGTGTATTTATCAGAGTTATACGATATAGAAGAGCACCAAGTGATGGTGGGATATGGCGCAGAAGATCTGCTTAAAAAGACAGTTCACTATTTCCTTACAAAGGGAAATAATAGAAAAATGCTCATACCTAAGTTCTCTTGGTGGTATTATAAGTCGATTGCTGATGAGGTAGAGGGTGAAACTGAGTTGTATCCAATGTACGAACAAGAAGATACTTATACCTATAACCTCGACGAACTCAAAGCTATTGTAGAGGAAAAGCAACCCCGTTTGTTATTGGTTGCATCTCCAAACAACCCAACAGGTAACGGTTTAACAGGCGAAGAGATAGAACAAATCCTTTCGTTTGTGCCTACAAGCACCATAGTTGTGGTAGATGAGGCTTACGCTTCGTTTGTTTCTAAGAGCGGAGACTATATCAAACGCCTTATAAACACTTATCCAAACATCATCGTTTGTCGCACAATGTCTAAGTTCTACGGCCTTCCTGGCTTGCGATTAGGCTATGGTTTTGTGGGCAAAGGAGGCGAAATGGATGCCTTTTTGAAGTATGCTAACATGTATTTAGGCTACGATCGTCTTTCAGAAGAGTTGGGAATAGCAGCTCTTAAGTCTGATGCTCACTACCGAGAAGTGGCTCGTGTGATGGAAGAAGCACGTCAAATGTATACCAAAGAGATAGGCGTTTTACCCGGATTTAAGGTATATAAGTCGGTAGCCAACTTCATATTGATTAAATATCCCATTGAGTTGAAAGAAGCATTGCAACAGGCTTTTGCTCAAAGTAACTACAAAGTGAAGTTTATGAGCGAGCCCGATATCAACTCACATCTACGCATTACGCTTGGACGAGCAGAGCAAAACCGCTTTGTTTGCGACACCATTAAACGCATTGCACAACCATGATAGCAGTTATTTTGGCTGCTGGCATGGCCAAACGCCTACGTCCTTTAACCGACACCACACCCAAATGTCTTTTAAAAATAGGGCAAAAATCGTTGTTAGAGCGCACCTTTAATGCCCTAAAAAGCGTTGGAGTGACTCAATTTGTTGTGGTTACAGGTTATTTGCACGAGCAAATTGAGGACTTTTTAACTAGTCGTTATCCCCAAGAAGATATACTTTTCGAGCACAATGCAGTGTTCGAAAGCACCAATAACATTTATTCTCTTTGGCTTGCAATGAAGTATGTAAAGGGAAAAGAATTCCTTTTGCTCGATAGCGACATACTTTTCGATCCCCTTTTGCTCAACGCTTTAGTGTCAGTTGAAGGCTCTTCGTTAGCCGTTAATCAGCATCCTTTGGGCGAAGAAGAGATGAAAGTGGTGGTAAATGCAGAGGGAACAATAACCCAAATCACCAAAGAATGTAGCCCAGAAGAGGCATTAGGCGAGTCGGTTGGAATCGAAAAGATCAGCAATAGCTATTCGCAAGCACTTTATGATGAGTTAGAAAAGATGATGAACACAGAGCATCTCGAAAACGTGTTCTATGAGTTAGCCTTTGAAAGGCTCATTGCTCAAGGTCATTCTTTTAAGGTTGTAGACACCACTTCGATATTTTCTACCGAGCTAGATACGGTAGAAGACTTCCAAAACGCACAGAAAATCATTCCACAACACTTGTTTTAATCATGGCAAACTACGATATTAAAGCCCTTCACAACTGCATTCTTAAAACCCTTCAAACGATAGATAAGGTGTGCAAAGAGCACAACTTGCGCTATTATATATGGGCAGGAACACAGTTAGGAGCCGTTCGTCACGGTGGATTTATACCCTGGGACGATGATATCGACATTGCTATGCCCCGCAAAGATTACGACCTTTTGATTGCTCATGCAAAAGAATGGTTGCCCAATCCCTATGAGATGGTGTGTGCAGAGAACGACGAAAACTATCCAATAGCATTCGCAAAGATTCAAGATAGCAGCACAACTATCATCGAACGCATGCACCTTCGCTATCTTGGAGGGGCTTATATCGACGTGTTTCCATTAGATGGAGTGCCCAATAACTGGTGTAAACGCTGGCATTTTGCCCGTTATAAGTTTTATAGAACAGTGCTTTATCTTGTTCAACGTGACCCTTATAAGCACGGGAAAGGCCCAAGTAGCTGGGTTCCGTTGCTTTGTCGCAAGCTGTTTACATTGAAAGGTGTTCAAAAAAGTATTCGAAACATTCTTACAAAGTACGACTTCGATCAGTCAACTCTTGTGGCAGACTACGACGACGGCTTGCGCTTTGTGATGCCAAAAGAGGTACTTGGTACCCCAATTCCTTGTAAGTTCGAAGACATAGAGGTGCTTGGAGTGGCTCAACCAGATACTTATCTCAAGATGAAATATGGCAATTATATGCAACTTCCACCCGAGGATAAGCGTCGACAACACAATTTTCACTATCTCGATCTCGAACATTCGTATAGAGAAATGGAGCAAAACAAGCCCTAATCGTCTTGTTGTTCTTGCCCCATTTTAATCGATTTTATTTTCACATTCATTCTATTTGTAATCCTATCGGCACTCTTTTCAAAAAGAGCGTCTCTTTAGTCGTATTCTAAAAGCAATGTTTTTACACTTCAAAAGCAGTACTTTTAGGCTGTAAAATCAATGCTTTTATTATTCAAACTCAATGCTTTTGCAACCTAAACTCAATGCTCTTTCAAAACACTTTTAATGCCTTTGTTTGCAGGTGGATAGAGATTGTGTGCGATATCCGTCAAAAATGAGGAAAAAAGCATCATTATTTTTGTTCTGCATCATTATTTTTGCTATCTTTGCAATGTATTAGCAAACCCTACATACAAATGAAAATGGAGAAAAAATACCCTCTTTATAGTATTATAAAAGGTATTTTTTCCCTTTCTTAGTTATAGGGTTGTCTTTTTATTTATCAATTGCGTTTAGGCATAACACCAACTCTTGTAGTCTTATAATTTATAAACAATGAAAAAGAACCAATTATTTTCGGTCCTTACTTTAATGTTTTTAGTACTTTTGGGTACAACATCTTGTATTAAAGACGAGGCAGCAAATGCTGAAGCCGATATCCTTTCAGTTAGTGTAGATAACAATATCCTTTTGCGAAATCCTATTGTTTCGAACGAAGAAGTGAAGCTTTTCACAGCCGACAGTACCGATTTGAGCAAGGTGAAGATACATTTTAACCTTACACAAGGAGCCACAATCACCAGTGGAGACACCACTAACACAGATTATACCAATGCTCGTTTGTTCACCATTACATCGCAAGATGGCAATTGGAGCAAGACGTATAAGGTGCATTTCGTGCGTATTGATGGAATAACCGATTTCCATTTAGATGATATGCACTATTATACTTACACCGACCAGTGGGACCCTTCTGCTGCACCAGTAAACAAATTCCACATCCTTTCAGAAACAACTCTTTCTAAAAAGCAGATCAACTGGGCTAGTGGAAACCCTGGTTATTTAATAACAGCAGGCAATTCGCCAGCCGAAGACTATCCAACTTTCCAAAGCAACGATGGCTTTAAAGGCAAATGTGCGCAGTTAGTTACTCGCTCAACAGGCTTCCTTGGCAGAATGTTTGGTGCTCCTATTGCAGCAGGAAACCTGTTCTTAGGTGATTTCCAACTCGACATTTCTAACGCATTGCGTTCAACTCACTTCGGAATTCCATATCTTCAAGAGCCAGTTGCATTGAGTGGATATTACAAATATCAAGCAGGTGCGTCGTTCACCGATAAGAATTCGAAAGTGATTGCAGACAAGAAAGATATCTTTACCATATATGCTGTGTTGTATGAGGTAACAACTGAGGTGCCATATCTTGATGGAACCAACTCGTTAACCAGTGAGAATATCGTGAAGATCGCTAAACTTGAGGATAAAAAAGAAACCAATGAATGGACTCGTTTTGAAGTTCCTTTCACCTTCTTAGAAGGCAAAAGCATCGATATAGAAAAGCTTCAGACAGGTAAATACAATCTTGCTATCGTGCTTTCTTCGAGCGAAGATGGTGCAAACTTTAATGGAGCAGTGGGCAGTACCTTATGGGTTGACGAGCTACACATTGATGTTAAATACTAAAACGACGAATAATTAAAATGAAAAAGATATTATTTTTTGCTCTTGTTGCTATCTTTTCGCACTCTGTTAGCTATGCTCAAAGCGACAGAACAGAAAGCTTAGTGAACTCAGAAAAGAACGGATGGGAATATGAAGTGCGTGCAGGTGTCAACATAGGAGGCGCAACTCCGATGCCAATGCCAGCAGAAATACGCAAGATAAAGAGCTATAGTCCTAAGTTTAATGGCACTGTTGAGGGCGTAGTTACTTATTGGTTCGATCGCAATAACAGTCCTTGGGGCTTGTCTACAGGCTTAAAAGTAGAAGAAAAAGGCATGATTACCGAGGCAGATGTAAAGAGTTATAGCACCGAAATCATTCAAGGCTCGCAACGAGTAGCAGGATATTACACTGGAAGTGTTAAGACACAATATAACAGTACATTGCTAACTCTACCCGTAATGGCTAACTATCGCTTCAACGATCAATGGAAAGTGCGTGCTGGTTTGTATGCAGCTTATCGCTTAGATGGCGAGTTTGAAGGCTCAGTGAGCAACGGTTATCTTAGAGAAGGAAACCCAACAGGAGAGAAACTCTTGTTCGAAGGCGACGCAACTGCAAGCTATGACTTCTCAAATGAATTGCGTCGATTCCAATGGGGAATGCAATTAGGTGGTAGTTGGCGTGCATTTAAGCACTTTACTGTTAATGCTGACCTTACATATAACATCAACGGAATATTTAAAAACACCTTTAAAACGATTACATTCCCATTATATCCGCTCTACCTTAATATCGGATTTGGATATCGTTTCTAAAGACTTACACCACAATACCATGGCAAAAAAGAAATTATGTTGTGTAGGCCATATTACAAAGGATAAGATCATCACTCCTAAAAACGAGTTTTCTTTGTCGGGAGGAACAGCTTTTTACTTTGCACATGCTATTAATGCGTTACCTAAAGCCGTTCAATTTGAATTGATTACAAAGGTTGGAGAGAACGCAAAAGCAACTGTTGTAGAACTAAAAGAGTTGGGCATTGATGTGCAAAACTTCGATAGTGAGAACACAGTTTACTTCGAAAACAAATACGGAAACGACCCTAATCATCGTACACAACGTGTGTTAGCGAAGGCAGATGCGTTCGAAATACAAGATGTTGTCAATTCAAGTGCAGACATTTATCATATTGGTTCGCTCTTAAACGACGACTTTTCGCCCGAAGTTCTTCAGCTTTTGGCTCAAAAAGGTTTGTTATCTATCGATGCACAAGGCTTTTTACGTCGTGTAGAAGATAAGAATGTGTTGGCAACTAACTGGTATCATAAGCAAGAAATTCTTGAGGTTACTCACTTCTTAAAGGTGAATGAGCACGAAATGGAAGTGCTCACTAACTATAAAGACCCACGAGAAGCAGCGCAATTGCTTGCCGAAATGGGTGTGAAAGAGGTGATTATTACCCTCGGAAGCTATGGCTCTTTGATTTATACCAACAACACTTTCTATGAAATTCCAGCTTATAAACCTGCTCAATTGATTGATGTAACAGGTTGTGGAGATACCTATATGGCTGGATATTTATATGGAAGAGCAACAGGAAAGGGTATTCAAGAGAGCGGAGAACTTGCTGCTCGCATGTGTACTCGTAAGATAGAGGGAAGCGGTCCACTAACTTCTTTCGAGCAATAAGAAAGCAACACAAAGGCGATAGGAGAGCAGTTGGAGAGCAAGGGTGCCGACATCGTTGGGCAAAGTCAATGCTTTTAGTGCCTAATATCAATGCTTTTGCATACTAAAAGCAGTGCTTTTACCCTGCAAACTCAATGCTTTTCAAAGCAAGACACAACAAAGAAGATTTTTATAAAACATCTTATACAGAATGAGAGTCTCAATTCTTTATTGAAAAGAACGAGACTCTCATTTTTTATTTCACCTTCTATTTCGAATGGATTAACAAATACTTATTATCCATCTCCATTCTCTATAAAGATGTTTCCACCTTTATAAAGAACGAGATGTGTGTTTTCTTAGTTTTAGAATGTAAGACTTTTGAACGACTATCTTATTTCTTTATGAAACGAGAAGTGTGTTCGTTGGTTTTTAAGATATAAACACCTGCTGTGTAGTGGCTGATGTTTATTTGGTTGTTTCCTTCTCTCAACTCAACCTTTTCCATAAGAACACCATTGCTGTTGAATATCTGTGCCGATGTAGCCTTTGCGCTTTCTACATTTAATACCGATGTAGCAGCGGTTGGATAGATATTCATTCCCTTACTGATATCGTTGCTGTTGATACCTGTAATGGTGCCATTTTCGATGTTAGTATTGCCTAAGTCTAAACCAATAGATTGGGTAACGCAACATGAAGATGGTGCTTCGGTGAAGTGTAAGGTCTCTCCCTGAGTTGGAGTGGTGTCGCTATTGCCCTCAGAAGGCATCACGCCATAATACCAATTGGTGCGTACATAGAATGGAACTTCTTTCAAAGGATTGTATTTCCAATAGCCTGTTTGACCTGTGCTGTGTAGAATGTTGAGGTAATAAGTTGATATACCGAACTTCGAAATGTCGAAGGTTATGTCTACATAGCCATTTGTTGAAGGATTGATCTTGATGTTTTTCTCTACCAAAAGACCGTTTTCTGCGTTGTAACTTCTTGATGTACTGGTGACAAAGAAGCGTATTGGACCAGTGTATCCGTTAGTACTCTTCAAGTAAACACGGGCTGTTACGTTGCCACTTGTGCGATAGATGGTTGCATAATCTGCGCCTAAATAAGTGCCATTTTGATAGAAATAAACACTCTGAAGCTCTACATCGTGATTGCCAACAACAGGGTTATCGTTGTCGTTATCATTGCTGCTGTTGATGGTTAGCTCGCCAATGCAAGGGTTCTTCTTGTCGTCTCCTAATGTAACAAATACCTCTTTGTTGTTCAATACATAAGAAAGAGCGATGTTCCATTTGGTTCCTTTGGCTCCATTGGTGTTCTTCAATTGTTTGAAATTGCTGTTGGTATAGAAGGTAAACACCGCTTGTACGTTTGAACTTAGTGTGCCAATGCCTTCAGAAATGAGCGTTTTATTGCCCAAGTTGCTTTCGTCTCCGGTGCAAGCATATAAGCGCATAGTGCCTTTATAGGTTGCTCTTCCTTCGTTAGAAAGCGATACTGGGATTTTAATAGCTTCGCCTTCGAGGGCAGAAGCAAAGCACTTAGCACCTGCAAAGATCTTCACTTCGTTTGAAATAGGTGTTGGTGTGGGTGTTGGAGTAGGACTATTGCTTTCGATAGTCAATGTTCCTGCCACGGTTTGAATAGCTTTATAGGTGCTATTGCTTAGATAATTCACCACAAGATAGTAGGTGTCGGGCTCTAACTGAGTGGTATTGATGTTGAACGACACTGCTTTTGAAGCCGAACCAGCTATGGTTGCGTTGGCATAGGCAATGATAGTAGATTGAGAATCGCCCTCTTTATAAAGAGAAAGAGCAAGTTTATCGTTGAAAGATGCATTGCCTCTGTTGCCCACTTCGATGGTTACGGTTGCGTTTCCTGTCGATTGTTTGAACGTGTTTTTAGCCGCCTTGTGAATGTAGAGATCTACAATTTGCTTGTCATCTGGTTGAGGCTGTGGTTTAGGTTGAGGTCTTTCGTTATCGGGTCTGTTAGGAGATAGGTAGCGAAGCATCTGTTGACTGCTTCTATAACCACCGCCTCCGCCGCCAATTCCTTCAACTCCTGGCTGCAAAACATCGAGCAAATACCAACCATTTTCCGATCCATTCCAACCCCAATCAACGTGTACATAGCCGTTAGTTGCATAGCCATCGAGTACGAAACAGTGGCCCCCTTTTGCTGAATAACCAGCGTAAATAACAGGTCCATAGTCTTCCATTTCACTCTTAATCTCCTTTAACCACGCCTTAGTTGAATAGTTATCACGTTGCAAGAAACGAAGATCTTGCTTATAACCGAAGTGCTCTGTTAGGGCATTTGGGGCGTTATAGACATACGCTCCGCTACCTCCTGTAGACGCAGGACCATACGACATTTGTACAGAATAGCCGATATCACGGAGCAAACGACCAATATTATCGGCCTGAGTGTTCGACAACTTTCTGTTATTAGATAAGTCGTAGCCATTGTGAGACACTGCTGCTGGCATCTGAGTCCAATCGTATGCCTTGTTTTCTGCACCGCTTCCATCGAAATTAAGCGATAGCTTTTGACCACGCCAATAGTAACTTACGGCTCCAGTTGCTTTGTTAGGCCATTGATGCCAGCGCAAAACTGTACATATTGCAGTGGCTACACAGCCCGCAACTGTTGGATAAGAAGTGTTTCCATACACATAGTTTGGAGCGTAAAGGTTGAACGGCCAGCTCTGACCCCACTGTATAGCGTGAGGCAAACGGGTTGCTCTATCGTTGTTAAAGGCAAGCAAAGGCTGTATTTCAGTTTGATAATTCGCAGCTCTTGTTGATGCAAAAATACGTCGAAAACCTGCATTTTGCTTGTCTTCCATATTGTTTATGGCCCACTGAATTTGGTTTTTATACTCATCAAACATCCACTTTATAGAAGGATGATGCTCGATTTCGTCTTCAGTTAAACCGCCTTTATCGGCATAAGCAAGTACGGGTTGAACTCTATCATCGCCCGAAACAACAATATATCCGTTGCTTTCTCCACGATTAATAACGTAATAGAGTGCATGAGTAGACGCTGTTTTAAGACTCTGAGTGTTAATTCCATTTGTGTTTTTCTGTGTTTTGTCGGGCTCGGTTGGGGTGCCTTTGGCTGTGAATTGCACTTTTAGTTCGCCTTGAGTAGATGGCGATGTTGTTGCAAAGAACCGCTGTGCAACCTGCAATGCCTTTGAAACACTCACTGGAGATGCATGTACATGCAGAACGAGGGCTATGAAAAGGCCCAGAAATGAGATAATTTTTTTCATGTCATATTAGTTTTAGTTCGAAAATAGAAAATGTATTTTGTGCTTAAAAAGTTAATTATACTCCCGCTGCAAAAATAGTATAATGAGAAAAAGGGCAGTGAAAAGCCGACGAATTATTATGTTTAATTTAGGTTCTTGAGAGTGAGAAGAACAAAAATTAAACGAGATGTTATAATGTGTTTATCGCTGATTTACAGTTATTTATGAATTTAATAAGATGCGCTTAACGTCTCTTATAAAATGCGCCTTGATAGCTATTGTAGTTCTTGATTTTTGTTATTTGCGCACAATTTTTGTGCAATTGCGTTGTTTTGTTATTTTAAGTGCGTGCCAAAAGCATTGCTTTTAGAGCGTAAAAAGACTGCTTTTACAGCACAATAGTTATGCTTTTGCATTGTAAAAGCATTGGTATTAGAAGACAGGTAAAGTGCTTTGGGCCTGCGAGGAGGTACTAAAAAGAAGGAAATAAGTCTATTGGGGGCGAGTGATAACCTGCCAGTTGTCAGACTGCCAATACTCATGTGCATCGACATTGCTACTATCTTTCATCATTTTTCCGCTGTTTGTCACCTGCGCTTTGCCGTCTTTAAAGGGGCGAGCAAACTGATATTGGGGTGCAATGACAATGTTGCCAAGTGTATCGGCAAAGCCAATTAGGTTGTTTTCGCCCACTATTCGGAACAGACCCTCGACAGGATAGTCGGGTCCGTTATCGAATTGGAACACATTAAAAAGGAATTTGCCCTCGTTGTTGAAGCACTTTATCACGCCATTGCTATCCGACACAAAGCCAATGTGGGTGATAGTGTCGGTAAAAGCCATAGGATAAATGCAGCGAATGATGGTGTCGCCCTTGTCGTTTACATAGCCATAAAGCTCGTTTTGCTCTACCACAACGAGGCGATTGCTGGTGGTTTGACAGCTACCAAACAAGAGAATAGCCAATAAAACAACGATTGTTGCACAGCTTTTCAATAGGGTTATTCCTTCTTTCATCTGTAAGTTGATTTGTATTAATGGGGCATTTGTATTGTTGAAACACAAGAATTTTGCCCGAAGAATGGTGTGTTCGCTCTTCTTGTGTCGTTCTTTTTATCGATAAGACGATAGTGCAAATATATAAATAAAAAGACGAAAGGTTGCTGGGTTCATCGTTAAATATGCTCCCTCGCAATCCTTTTGTTTTACCATGGTGCAGACCCTCGCTTGTAAAAGCATTGCTTTTAGCGACTAAAAGGATATCAATTAGAATGTAAAAGCAGTGTAATTGCATGGCAAAAGGACTGCTTTTGCCATGCAAGGACGGAGAGAATGGGGCAAAAAAATAATGTAAAAGAAAGCATAGTGCCTGTCTTTTACATTATCATTTATCGTGTTTCTTCTCAATATATTATGTTGATGAAGAATATTTCTCGTTCTTTTCAAAACCCAATCGTCTTGCCCTTGTCTGCCTAAAACATCACTTTTAGGGTCTAAAAGAAAGGGAGTGAAGAGCATGTTGTATCGACTTTTTACCTCAAATTCTCATCTTATATATACTAATAGGTGAGGAGAGGGTGTTGAACTACTCCTTTTCTTGGCACAAAACATTCATCACTGTTTGTCCAACTGCTTTGAGTGTTTTGCGATCGATGTTGTCTATATTATCATTAACCGTGTGCCATACGGGTCCAAAGACATTAGGACTCATCTCGGGATAGTATGGAATGATGTCGATGGTAGGTATCTTTGCGATTTGATTAACAGGGATATGGTCGTCTGTTATCGCTCCTCCTGTTTGGTTGATAAATACATTGCTGTATCCTGCATTAGCCGCTTCGCCCCACACTTTCGCTACAATTTCGGGCGCATAAGCCATCGATGCTTGCTCAATATAGAACTTTGCGTTCTTACCTCCAACCATATCGAGAAGTATTCCATATCGAGCTGTGTAGTTATTGGGTAGATTTCTCGACCAATATTGTGCGCCTAACGCCCATGTATCTTCGTCGTTTGTCTTCTCAAGCCATTCTGGTGTGCCCCAATCTTCAGCGTCGAAACACACAAAATCGATACCGATATTGCCTAAGTTGTGCGATTTTAGACTGCGAGCAAGCTCTAACATCACTGCAACTCCACTGGCTCCATCGTCTGCAGCCATAACAGGTTTCTTCCAATTGTCCTTGTTAGGGTCGTTATCTGCCCATGGTCTGCTGTCCCAATGTGCACAAAGCAGAATGCGAGTAGTGGCATTTGGGTTGAGTTGAGCCATGATATTGGTGGCTTTTAGCGGTGTTCCATCATAGCCTTTTAGCGTTGCTTTTTGTTCAGACACAGTGCAACCAAAGCTCTTAAACTTGTTAACAATCCACTGAGCACATTGTTCATGTGCCTCACTGTTCATCGTTCTTGGTCCAAAGTTGCATTGTTCTGCAATGTAAGTGTAAGCGCTGTCGGCATTGAAAGCAGGTGCATTCACTTGCGTAACTTGTTCTTCTTCAACAGGCTTTGCTGTCTTTTGTTTTATGAAATACCCGCCAATGGCTCCTGCCAGCACAATTATTGCGCCTATTTTAATCATCTTTGTATTTTTCATTTGTTGTTGATTGTAATATGATTGCTCACAACTGATATTGCGATTATTTAGTTTATCGTTTACCTATCTTTTGCACTTGCTCCATCACTCTTAGCCAGTTGCCACCCCATATCTTTCTAATGTCGCTCTCAGAGTAGCGCTTTCTAAGTAGAAGAATGGTGAAACGGATGAGCTCAGATGAGTCTCTAAGACCTAAAATGCCTCCATCTCCATCGAAATCAGTACCGAGTCCGACGTGATCAACGCCCATTATGTTGATGAAATGATCGAGATGACGCATTGCATCTTCGATAGTTGCGTTGCCATCTCTTGTTAAGAAGCCCTTATAAAGGGTGACATGAGCCACTCCTTTGTGTTCTGCAAGAGCCAAAAGCTGCTTATCTGTGAGGTTTCGAGGCACATCGCACAATACTTTAGAATTGCTATGACTGCACACTACGGGTGCTTTACTGGTCTTTAAGACGTCGAAGAAGGTGGTTTCGGCAGCGTGACTAAGGTCTACCATGATGCCATATTTATTCATTTCGGCAACTACTTCTTTTCCATAAGCACTTAGTCCGCCATGGGTTTTACTACCTCTTGCGCTGTCGCAGATAAGGTTATCGCCGTTATGACATAAGGTAATGTAGCTTATTCCACGCTTAGCAAAATGCTTAACGTTGGCAATGTCTCGCTCAAGAGCTAAGCCGTTTTCTATTGCAAGCATAATAGAACGACGTCCTTCGAATTTGTTTTGCATCACTTCGAAAGGCGTTTTGGCAATAGAAACATAGTCTTTGTGATTAGAAATCATGCTTTCTATCTTGTCAAAAATAAAGTCTGCATACTTCTTAGGACTGTCAATACCAAATGTATTCTTGTTTTTAAAGTTCTCGTTTCCTATTGTTTGAGGCAAATAAGCAACCATTGTGGTGACGTCTTGCTTGCTTTCTGCCATCTTATGCAAATCAACTAAAACCTCTTTGCATCGTTTTGTGATGTCTACCTCTTCGTTATCGAAGAACATTGGGGTGTCGCAATGCGAGTCGAGGGTGATGATTTTGTTGTGAAGAGCTTTGGCTTGAGCATATTCTTTTGCCTGAGTTGTGAGCCATTCGAATAGCTTTAATCCATCTTCCTCTAACCATTCGGGGTGCCATTGCACTGCAAGGAAAGGCTTAAACTCGGTGCTTTCGAGTGCTTCTACAACGCCATCGGCTGCCTTTGCTGTGATTTTTAGCTTAGGACCGATATAACTTACGGATTGATGATGGAAAGAATTAACAAAGAGTTTCTTTGTTTTGTAAATAGAGTAGAGTATTGAATTGGGGTCTATCTCAACAGAATGGGTACACTCTTTGCGGTCGGCATCTTGGTTATGTTTAATCAATCGCACCATTTCTCCATCCGAAAGCAAGCTCTTTGCGGCAAGTTTTCGACTCTCTTCGATGTCTTGTGCCACCTTACCTCCAGAGGCAATGGCAATGCATTGCATTCCTCTACAAATGCCAAGGATAGGTATTTGTCGGTTGCGAGCAAGTAAAGAGGTGAGTAATTCGAATTGATCTCTGCTGCTATTGATGTGTCCTAAGCGTGGAGAAGGCTCGTCGCCGCTCCATAAAGGATTGAAATCACCGCCCCCAGAGAATATTATTCCATCGATAGATTCAAGAATATTGATAATCGTTTCTGGGTCTTCTGTAGGTGGAATAATGACTGGTGCGCCTCCAGCTTTCATCACTTGTTGGCAATAAGGGTTACGAACAAGCACGTCGTTTCCTTCTACATCACCTGTAATACCGATGATTGGGCGTTTTGTACTCTCTGGATATTTACTGTAAATTTCCTTGAGATAGGTTTTAATGTCGTATGATTTCATTTGCTATCTTGAAAAGTCTCGTTCGCACATTGTCATCATTAGTTGCACAATACCTATAAGGCATTGTGGCTCTTGCCGTGTTTTTACGACAAGAAACATAAAACTAAGAGTGGTGTTTATTCAATGGTTAGAACGAGATTATTGTTGTTTTGCAAAGCAAATGTAACTATTTTCTATGGATTATGCAACAGCTTACCCCGTTATTTATAGCTATATATGCTATTTTTGTAATCTTTTATTCATTCGAAATGATAGGCCATTAGACAACAATAAAAAAGAAAGAGATTGCCCATTGTGTTGAGCAATCTCCTTGATGTTATTTTTTTCAATTTCGATTTGTCTTATCTTTGACGCAAACCTAAACGTGCTTCTACCACATTTATAACATAGTCGCCAAGCTTTTCGCATTCTGTGATGATGTCCATATATAGCGTACCCATTTCATAAGTGTACTTATGCTCGTTGATATCGTTGATGTTTTGGTTGCGAAGTTGGTCTCTATAGTTGTTGATCTCATTTTCGATGTTGAATGAAAGATGAGCATCCATGCGGTCTTTAGGACCACTGAAGAGGAGATTCATTTGTGTTAAGCTATCATCTGTCAATTCAAACATCTGATGAATGTGTTGATATTGTTCTTCAGTGAAGTCTTCGTTTTGCTCCGACTTGCGGCGAATGGTGCGTGCAATGTTATAACAGCTGTCGCCAATACTTTCGATTTCGGTAATCTGACGCATCATACTTCTAACCTTAGCCTTTGTTTCATCACTCAAATGAGCATCGCTCACCCCGTTCAAATACTTCGCAATTTCGATCTCCATATTGTCCGAAATGTCCTCATATTTCTCAATTCTTGAGTAAAGTTTATTGAAATTAGTGATGTCTTTCTCGTGAAGTAGGTCACGAACCATGCCAAACATACGTTGAATGCGCTCTGCAAAAGAGGTAATTTCCTTTTGAGCTTCGAACAAAGAAAGCTCTGGTGTTGCCATAATACCACCTTGAATGAAACGCAAACGGAACTCTTCTTCCTCGTCGTTCTTCTTTGGTTTGATGATCATACACACTAAACGCTCGATTTGTGGAATGAACCAAATAAGAAGAAAGGTGTTGGTTACGTTAAACATTGTGTGGAATGCAGCCAAAGCAAACGACAAACGAACAGGATCGAGGTTGCCACTTGAAGGGTTAACACCCACTAATGAGCAGGCCATATCAACAAACCAATAGAACACACACATAACCCAGAACACGCCAAAGCAGTTAAAGAACAAGTGAGCAAAGGCTGCTCTGCGTGCTTGAGTGTTAGCTGTTAGGGCAGCAAGGTTTGCAGTTAGGGTTGTTCCGATGTTCTCTCCCATCACAAGAGCAATACCTAAGTAGATAGGAAGCACTCCTCCTGTACATAGAACCATGGTGATAGCCATCAAAGCTGCCGATGATTGCACGATGCAAGTGAGGATGGTACCAATTAATACGAATATGATGATAGTGAGATAGCTATCTGGATTGAATGAAGCAAAGAACTTAATCAAAGCCTCATTGTGTGCCAAATCCATCTCTTTACCTGTCATACTAAGTATTCCGAGCGAGAAGAACATGAACGAAACACCAAAAAGAAAGTCGCCAACATACCTATAACGCTTTGTATAAATAAGTATGATTGCGACTAAAAAGACGGGCCATACAACCGAAGTCATATTGAATGAGAATCCAGCACTCATGATCCAAGCCGTGAATGTTGTACCAATATTGGCACCCATAATTACAGAAATGGCTTGAGCAAGGGTGAGAAGACCTGCATTTACGAACGAAACGGTCATTACAGTTGTAGCTGTTGACGACTGAACAGCAGTGGTAATGAATGTACCAGTAAGCATACCTGTGATGCGGTTGGTGGTCATTGCACCTAAAATGTGGCGTAGTTGAGAACCTGCCATCTTTTGAAGTGCCTCACTCATAACCTTCATTCCGTAGATAAGTAGCGCTAATGCTCCTACTAACTTTAAAATAATTAATATTGACATAGTGTTGTTTTTGTTGTCTATTTTGCGTATTTGTTACCCTATTTTTGCTAACTTTGTGCTTAGAGATGTGCTAAGCAAGGAGAGTGATAACTCTATTACTCTTTTATTTAGAATGTTATATGTTTTAATTCCTAAATCGTGTAAAATTATGTCCATATCAGAATTGATACAAATACGTTGCAAAAATAATAAAAAAAATGAGAATGTTGAAATGGGAAGCACTCTTTTTGACATTTTTCCCAAATTAAATTTGAAAATGGTTCACGGCCCTTTATCTGCCAAGGTGAATAACAAAGTAGAAGGAATGCATTATAGAGTGTATCGAAATAAAGAAGTAGAGTTCCTCGATATCACATCACCTTCGGGAATGCGCACCTACACTCGCACCTTGTTCTTTGTTCTTTGCAAGGCAGTTCACGACCTTTTCAAAAGCAGTTTGGTTGTTATCGAGTTCCCAGTTAGCAACGGTTATTATTGTAATGTGCAACTGGGTAGACCTCTTTGGGCTGAAGATGCAGTGAAAATAAAGCAACGAATGCAAGAAATTATCGATAGCAAGATGCCCATAAGACGTTTTGAGCAACCCACCGACGATGTTATTGCCTTGTTTAAAGAGAAAGGTGACGAGGCAAAGGTGAAGCTATTGCAAAGCACAGGTATGCTTTATAGCGTGTATTATGCCATCGACGACTATGTAGATTACTACTATGGATCGCTTTTAACCAACACTTCGCAACTCTATCTCTTTGGATTAGAGTTTTATGAAAATGGACTTCTGCTTCGTGTTCCATCATCTTCTAATCCCGAAGTGTTAGGAACTATGGTTCAACAAGATAAGATGTTCGAGATGTTTAGAGAGCATCACCGCTGGCAAGGCTTGTTAGGAGTGCGCACAGTGGGAGACTTTAACGAGAAAGTAGAAGAGGGACAAGGATCGGATTTGATTCGAGTTTCAGAGGCATTGCAAGAGAAACGCATTGCAAAAATTGCCGATGAAATTGCTCAGCGCACAAATATTAAGGTGGTTTTAATTGCTGGTCCGTCGTCATCGGGCAAGACAACGTTCTGCAAACGCTTGTCTATTCAGTTGCTAACAAATGGTATTCACCCCGTACAACTATCGCTCGACAATTATTTTGTAGATAGAGATAAAACCCCAAGGCAACCTAATGGCGACTATGATTACGAGCATTTGCACGCAATTGATATCGATTTGTTGAACAAACAATTGAAAATGTTGTTGAATGGTGAGAGAGTGGAATTGCCAAGATATAATTTTATGACGGGAAAGAGTGAGAAAGAAACGGGTGATTTTGTGCAGTTAAAACCAGATAACGTGCTGTTGATTGAGGGTATTCACGCCCTTAATCCTGACCTTACGGCTCAATTGCCTGGCGATTCGCTCTTTAAAGTGTATATTTCTGCCCTCACCACCATTCTACTCGACGACCATAATTATATCCCAACTACTGATAATCGACTCTTGCGACGCATTATTCGTGATTATAAATACCGCAATGCATCGGCAGAAAACACCATCGATAGATGGCAATCGGTGCGAGATGGCGAGGAAAAATGGATATTTCCTTATCAAGAAGAGGCTGATGTGATGTTCAATACAGCCATGTTGTTCGAGTTTGCCGTTATTCGTTCGCAGGCCGAACCCTTGTTAGAAAGAGTGCCACAAAACTGCAGTGCCTACTCGGAAGCCTTGCGTTTGTTGGGCTTTTTGAAGTATGTAACGCCCATACACGATAACGAAATTCCCCCAACAAGTTTGTTGAGAGAGTTCCTTGGCGGTAGTTCTTTCTTGTATTAATAGGCAAAATGGGTGGTAGAATATTGCCCTTAGCCAACCAACATCGCACCTTATTATATATAAAAGCAACAGAATAGTAACTCAATAAAAAGAGATAAGAATATGAGTAACATCCTTTTAATAAACGATATGCCTGGAGTGGGCAAGGTGGCAACGGCTGCAATGCTCCCCATTTTGTCGTATATGGGGCACTCGGTGTGCAATCTTCCAACCGCATTGGTGTCTAACACGCTCGATTATGGTAAGTTTAGTATTCTCGAAACCACCGACTATATGCAGCAGGCCATTCCCATTTGGCAACAATTGGGATTCGAGTTCAATGCCATTGCCACAGGTTTTATTATCTCAGAACAGCAGGCAAAGCTTGTGGCAGACTATTGTTTGAGCGAGAAAAAGAAGAAAACCAAGATCTTTGTAGACCCCATTATGGGCGATAATGGTAGCTTGTATAACGGCATTTCGCACGAAACGGTTGAGATGATGAAACATCTTATTGCCGTGGCAGATGTGTGTTATCCCAATTATACAGAGGCTTGTTTCTTAACAGACACGCCTTTTAAGGACGAAGGAATTAGCGAAGACGAGGCGAAAGACTTGCTTTTGAAACTAAAAGAACAAGGTGCTGCGGCTGCACTCATCACAAGTGTGAAGGTGAATGGTGCCATGTGCGTGGTGGGTTGCAGTGAAGAAAGAGGCAATAAAGATTTCTTTTTCTTGCCATACGATGAAATTCCTGTACGTTTTCCAGGCACTGGCGACATCTTTTCTGCCATTCTTATGGGCGAAGTGATGAAACAACGCTCTTTAATTGATTCGACTCAAAAGGCGATGAACGTTGTAGAACGATTGATTAAGCTGAATCAACACAACGAAGATAAGAAGAGAGGAATAGACATCGAACGCCATTTAGCAGACGTGTTATAGGTCTGCTCGCTATCAAAAAGCAATAAAAAGCCACCCAAAACGCAAACTGTTGCAGTTTTAGGTGGCTTTTCTTTTTATTTAAAACAATAGGAGGGGTGATTTAGATGAGATTTACTTGCGAAGTGGTTAAAAGCTATATTTTAAAGGGTTTTCTGTTAAATAAATTGCATTTCGTAAGTTTGTGTACGGAAACAATCGCTTGATTATAGTCAAATAAACGCACTTTTATAAATATTTTTCATGAAAACTCTTGCACGAATGAACTTCTCTTACTACCTTTGCATTGTCAAAAGGTTAATAGATTGTTTAGGTTAGTAGTAATAGATT
>ERZ773233.517-NODE-517-length-25793-cov-4.350221_pt1 | contig 25793 bp, 39 predicted proteins | sample MGYA00580991_ERZ773233 | MGnify/ENA primary metagenome ERZ773233 (study PRJEB29015, sample SAMEA2738178) | human oral metagenome | biome: human oral; feature: human-associated habitat; material: saliva | place: China | collected 2161 ...
CAGAGCAAATAATGCATTAGAACTTGTGAAAAAACATTTAGGAAATGGTGATTATGCATATAACCTTATGGATAAGATAAGTAATAATATATATATGGTTGTTGTACTTGATAATAATACAAGAGAAGTTATAGGATATTATTATTCTGATATAGAAAAAAATATAGTAGTAAAGGAAGAGTAGAAAATTGAGTAAAGAAGAAAAAGATATAAAATTAGAAGAAATATTAGAAAAATTAGAAATAGCTAATAATGAACTTAATAAGTCAGATATAGAACTTGATAAGTCAATAGAAATATATACAGAAGCAATGAAACTTGTATCAAAAGGAAATGAAAAAAAGGCATTAAAGATATTGGAAAAAGCAATAATGAGGAACTGGAAAGATTTTTACATTGAGGAGGGAAAAAATGGGAATAACTTCAATGGCAGAAACAATAAAAAGGAGACAAGAAAACCAAATTATAACATTGAAGCCGACTTCTAATGTGGAAACAGTCAATATCAGCGTATTTGAAAATCAGAAAAATAAAGGACTGATAAATTATTACAGAGATATTTCAACATTGCCTAAAAAAATTTCAGACTGTACATTTGAAAAATCGGTTGTTAAAAGCAAAAGAGAACTGGAAACAAAAACTAAGCTTGAAAAATATTGTACAAATTTTGAAAAAGCTCTAAAACATGGAATAGGATTATATTTCTACGGAAAAAGAGGAACTGGAAAAACATTCTACAGTCTGTGTATTTTCAATGAATTATCAAGTAAATACAAGGTTTATCGTACAAGCTTGATGGAAATAAATAATAAGATAAAAGGCTCTTTTCAGGATAAAAATACAACAGAACAGGGAATTATTAATGATTTGCTAAATGCTGATCTTGTAATTTTAGATGACTTAGGAAAGGAATATTTGAGCGAAAGTTGGGGAAAAGAGAAGCTTTTCTACATATTCAACAAGTTGTATGAAGCAGAGAAGTGCTTAATAATATCAACAACTTTGGATATTCCGCAGATGTCAGAATATCTAAGCATAAAAGGGAGTGATGATGTATTTGACAGAATGACTGAAAATTGCAGAAGCTTAAAATTTGACTGGGAAAGTAAAAGAAAAACAATCAAGGAAAAAATTAAAAAGGAGATATTCGAATGAAGATAATAACAGAACAGGATGTTAAAAGGGCAGAGCTTGAAAATAAGGCAATGAACCTGAGAAGAGAAGAGTTGCAAAAAGAAGACAAAAAATTGTTAAAACAGATAAATAAAAATATAAAACTTATTGAAAGCTACAAAAAGGTTAAAAAATGCAAAAAATCAAAATAATAGAACTCTTTGCAGGAGTAGGAAGTCAGGCGATGGCTTTGCGGAATATAGGACTTGACTATGAAGTTGTAGGGATTTCTGAGATAGATAAATTTGCTATAAAGTCATATGAATCAATACACGGAGAAGTACACAACTTTGGAGATATTTCAAAAATTGAGGAGTTGCCTTATTGTGACTTACTTACATACTCTTTTCCTTGCCAAGATTTAAGTGTAGCGGGGAAACAGAAAGGGATAGGCAAGGGCACGAGAAGCGGACTTCTGCTGGAAGTTGAAAGATTGCTTCTGAAAGCAAAAGAGAACGGAACATTGCCAAAGTATCTTTTGCTAGAAAATGTGAAAAATCTTGTTGGAAAGAAATTCATAAAAGATTTTGAAAGATGGTTAAGCTTTCTAAATTCCTTAGGTTACTACAGTAACTGGGAAGTATTAAATGCCAAAGATTATGGAATACCTCAAAACCGTGAAAGAGTTTTTGTTGTTAGCAGTCTTGAAAATATTCATTATGTTTTTCCTAAAAAACAGGAATTAAAGTTGAAAATGAAAAATTTGCTGGAAGAAAATGTTCCGGAAAAATATTATTTGACAGAAAAATTCATAAAGTGCATGTCAGACATGACAAATAGAAACGGATTTGTTAGAGGTGAAAGATTTAATCCACGAAAATTAGAAGACTGTGACACGGCATTTGCAATAACAACAAGAGCAGGGTACAGGGTAACCGATAATTTTATCAAAACAGGAGAAAAAATAAGGAAACTGACTCCTTTGGAAGTTTGGCGTTTGATGGGATTTAGTGATAATGATTTCTATGCTGCAAAGTCAGCTGGTATATCTGATGCACAGTTATATAAGCAAGCTGGTAACAGTATTGTAGTAACAGTACTGGAAGCAATATTCAGAAAGTTATTTCTTGAAAAACACGAGAAAAAACAATCAATAATAGCAGAACAAATGAGCATGTTTGAGGTGTCAAATGAAAAAAATACAAGTATTTTACTGTGAAATTACAGATTTGAACGGATATAAAAACAGGATAATAACAACAGATGAAAAAAGATTGTCTAATTTTAGAAGAATGCACGGAGGAGAAATTGGAGGAATACATCAGTGGAGTGAAACATTAAATCAAAGAGAGTTTGAAAAAATAAAAAGAAATAAATATTTTAAATAAAAATCAGGAGGAAGGAAACATGTTAGTAAATCATAATATTATTGATTATATGGTTAAATCTTGCGTAGATACATATAATTTAGGAGAAGCTAGATTAATAAAACAAAATTTGGAAGAAAAAAAGGTACAATTTGCATTCAAACGTGCAGATTTAAAATTAAGCGTTGAATTTGCGAATGATAAAATTTCATCAATAATTTACAACAGTTTTTTAACGGATCAGCAAAGAGAGAATGTTACAGAACAGGAGTTCACGGCAAAAATGAATGACATGCTTGCTGTAAAGACAATTGAAAGTGTCGAAGAAATTGAAAAGATGTCAAATGAAATCATAAAATCTGTAAATTCTTCAAAACTATTTGGTGGAAAAATAAAAGAATTGTTATTAAACAGTGAGGACAGAGAAAAGTTATTTAAAATCAAAAAATTCTTTGGAACAGAACAACAGTTACTGAAGCTATATGAAGAAATTGAAGAATTACAGGTAGCATATAGAAACTATAGAAAATCTTTTTACAAAAAAGATGAAAACTTGATAGAAGAGATTGCAGACTGTTTTGTAATTGCCCTTCAAATCAATAAAGTGAAAATGATTAAAAATATGATTAGAGGCATGGTCGACAATTCCAGTGTATTTAAAACTGAAATGATTGAAAAAATCATTAGAATGGTTAAATTTAAAATAAATAGGACAGTGGACCGAATAGAAAAAGGAGAATACGGAGTTTATAAGATTGAATACAAGGCTGACAGGGGAACGGAACAGCCTGAAAATTCAAAAGAAAAGGAAGCAGAGGATAAAAACTCAACTGAAGAAAAAGAAGAGCCAAAAACAGGAAATATGACAAAATCAGAAAAGGAGAAACTGAAAAAGGAACAGAAAATATATGAATTTATAAAAAATAAGTCTCCATTTTACTATAGGTCAAAAGAGGTTAGAGATGGTACAAAAATACATCCGACTGAATGTACTGAAATAGTGAAAGAACTGATTGAAAAGGGGAAAATAACAATAGTAAAAAAAGGGAAAGATGGTATATATGGAGCAACTCTTTCAACATCAGAAAATATTCAGGAAGCGGAGGTTGTAAGTTAATGGCAACTAATCCGGGAAAAAAATTTGAAGAGGATTTTTCAAATAGTGTAAACAAGGAAGAAATATTTCTGCATAGATTAAAAGACGGCTCTGCAAGTACAGGAACGGACGGTAAAATGAGAAGATTAAAGAATAGAAATTTATGTGATTTTATACTCTTCAAGGGTGGGCAACTTGTCCTTGTTGAGCTTAAATCATTTCTGGGAAAGTCGATGGCTTTCAGCAATATAAAAAGTACTGTAGATGAACAGCAGACATTTTTATATAACTTGAGATTGGAAGCAAGTAAAAATAATGTGAAAGCCTATATGGTTTTGAATTTTAGAGAACTAAATGAAACATACGCTATAGATATTCATAATTTTGACGAGTTTTATAAATTTACAGGAAAAAAATCAATAGATATTACAGAAGCTAGACAACTTGGAAAACAGTTATGGCAGAAAAAATCAAGAACTAGATACAGATACGGAATAGAAGATTTATTTGATTAGGAGGGGAAATGGAAAACTTGGATAAAAACATGATTTTAGAGAAAATAACAAACGAAATAAATAGATTTATGACAAAGACAAGAGGTAAAACTAGGAAAGTAGCTGAAATTTGTGCTAAACATCCTGAAATATTTTTAGAAATTCAAAAGCCTGATACAGTTTTAAAATACTATTTGGATAGGGAAAATAATATAAGTGCAATTACAATGTCTTTATCTGAATACAAAGAAAAAGATTTTCCACTTTCAACAATAAGAAACACAAGAAGAGATATAGAGTTATTTTTGGAGAAAAAAGGAATTAATCTTGAAATTGGTTCACTGCTGCAAAAAAAAGGATTATTTATGAAAATTGAAAGAGCGAAAGGAAATAAAAATTTTTAAAAGAAACATATTAAAAAATGGAGGTGTAGGAGTTGGAAGATATATTAAAAGGAACATTTGAAATAAATATGGATACAGGAGAAACAAAGTATTTTCTTACTTCTACACAGACTGTAAAAGAAAAACATACTAAAAAGCTTGAGGATTTTATAGAAAATACAATTGCTACTGTAATAGTAGATAAAAGACTTACTACAGAGCAGAGAAAAAAAATATGGTGTATTTTAGATGATTTTGCTTATTGCAATGGTGGAGACAAGGAGCAGTGGAGAGAACAGCTCCAGACTGAATTTTGCAGATTACATGATCTTGAATATTTCAGTATATCTGAAACAAAAAGAGACGGAGCAAGCAAAGATGTTGCAAGGGAATTTATACAGTGGCTATGTGAGTTGGCTGTGAGAGAAAATGTAGGATTTCGAGAGGAAACAGGCAATCCTGCTACGTGGGTTCCTGAAATTGGAAGATTTGTTATTAGTTGTCTGAGAGCTAGGAGATGTGCAGTATGTGGAAAAGTTCATGATTTTCACAATGGAGATATAGTTGATTTAGAACATTGGAACACAATCTCAAGCAGTGCCGGAACTTATGAAAATGATGATGGACTAAAAAATCCATTCATAACATTGTGCCGAGAACATCACATGATAAAACATGTGATAGGAAAAGAGAAATTTCAAGAGAAATACATTGTAGGTGGTGTGTGGTTGAATGAACAACTTGTATATGAGTTACTAGACATTTATCCAAATCACTTTAAGCTATTTAGAAAACGCTTAAAGGAAGGATATTATGAGGGACTGATAAGAAAGGAGAAGTAATGAAAAAAATACTGGATGCATGCTGTGGGAGTAAGATGTTCTGGTTTGATAAAGAAAACGAGAATACAGTATTTATGGATAACAGAAGTTTTAAAGATACGTTGTGTGATGGACGTGCTTTAGAAATAAAACCTGATATTATTGGGGACTTCCGTCATATCCCCTTTGAAGACGAAACTTTTTATCTTGTTGTATTTGATCCACCTCATTTGCTTAGGGCAGGTGAAAAATCATGGCTTTCAAAAAAATACGGAAAACTGGATTCTGCCACATGGAAAGATGATATAAGTCAGGGCTTTAATGAATGCATGAGAGTCTTAAAGCCAAACGGAACATTGATTTTTAAATGGAATGAGGACCAAATAAAATTAAATGAGATTTTGGCCACTATTGATTTTAAACCTTTGTTCGGAAATAAGAGGTCAAAAACTCACTGGCTTGTGTTTATGAAAGAATAGAATGACAACCATTTTTCTGACGTTGGCAAAATGGTATAAGCAAAAAAATTTTAATTGTTTTGCTGATGTTGGAAAAACAATAGAGAGGAGAAAATAAAATGGTAAAATTTTTAAAAATATATTTTATAGGAATAATTATAGCATTTAGTTTTATGATGTTTTTACAACTTTTTTATTCTGCAAAGGTATTTTTTAGAACAAAAAAAGTTAAATTTTATATAGACTGGAAGACAACAATATATTATTCTTTCTACAGTTTCGGTTTTTTTGCAATTGCACTTAATGAATATTTAGAAGATTATTTTGATATCAGATAAGGAGGAAAAATAGTGGGAAGACCAAGAAAGAAGAAAGTAGAAATAGAACAAGAGGACGAAGATTTCATTGATGATCTTCTGAAAGATATTCCAGAGAAAAATAAAGATATAAGGGAAGCTTTGGATATAATTAATAAACTTGATAAAAATGAAGTACTATCTGAAATAGAAGCACTGGACAAAAGGATAAAAGGTTATACAGACAGAATAAAATCAATGAGAAAGGAAATAGATTTACTGAAATGTATTCACAATCTAAAAGCAGGTGTAGGAGAGGAGTTTAGAATATGATTTTGAGAACAATAATTTTAATATTGATTTTTATAGCTAGAATATGCGGGTCGGCATTCTTAGTAAGCTTAGGCATTATAATATCAAAAGAACTGATAAAAGATTATCTTGAAATAACTATGAATGAAAAAATCACAATATATAGTGTCACAAGAGCTCTTTTGTATGTTCTGTTTATAATAGGCATATGGTTAATTTTAATGATTTTATTATATGCAGTAGTAATATTTATTTAAAAAATCACAATAATAGTTGAAAAAATTAAGGCTTTGAGCATATAATATATATTATACATTAACATATTTTAGGAGGAAAAATGGCTGATTTTTCAGGAGTAGCAATTGCAATACAAAAATTAAATGAAAAACTAAAAAAAATTCAGGAAATTTTTTGCAAAGAATTAGAAAAACTGAATAAAAACAAAGAAAAAACGGAATAAAAACGGGTATTTTTATTTGTAAAAACGATGTGAATATGGTATAATAAGAGGGTGATAAAATGCTTACTAAAGAGCAGATAAAAGAAATAGAAAACGACAAAAATTTGTATTATTACATGATAGAATTACTAAAACTCAAAAAACAGAAAGGTGAGATTAAAGCTACAATAATTTACAAAGACTGTAAATATAAAAGAAAGTTTTTTGAATTAGAAAGAATTGAATAAAAGGCAATAGTTATAGTACTTAATGAGCCGATTTATATTTAGACTAGAAAAGGTCTATTTATAGGTCGGCTTTTTTATTTAGCCTCCTTCTGATTTTTATATATATGGGCTCATTGTTAATCAATGAGCGGTTGGGTTGGTGGGAAAAGCTTTAAAAAAGAAAAATGGAGACAGGAGCATGAAAAATGAAGACATAAAACTGTTAATTAAAAATGAATATGAGAACGGGACCAGCATAAGGGCATTGGCTGAAAAATACAATCAAAAGGTTGGAACTATCAAGAGTTGGATCAGCAGAGGGAAATGGATTAAAAAAAAAGAGAATATTGCAACCATCAGAAAAAAAAGTGCAACCAAAAAACGCAACCAGTCGAAAATGGTTGCAAATGATAAAGAAACACAAATGAAATTGGAAATTCTTAATAATGTTCCAAAAAAAGAAATTTTGCAAAAATTTTCAATAACCGAACGAACTTACTACAATAAATTAAAAAGCATTAGAGAAATTCAGATTGAAAAAAGTAAAAATCTTTTGACACAGATTGCAAATAAAAATTACAAAGATTTAGAAGAACAGCTGACGGAACTTGAAGAAGAAAAAAGAAAACTGAAGGAAAAATTCTTGAAAATCAGTTTAGAAGAAGATGAGGTTTTAAGACAAATAAACGCTCGCTTAAAGACTTTAAGAGAGTTTGAAAAAGAAATTTATAAAGGTGGACAAATTATAGGAAATTATCGCCAAGCTGAACTGGAAGCAGAGCTTGAAAACGAAAATATTCAAAAAAAGAAACTGGATCTTGAGAAAAAGAAAATAGAAGGTGAACAGCTGAAAGATACAAAAGTGGAATTTAAATTTAAAGAAAAAGAGATAGAAGAACTGGAGGATAAAAAAAATGAATAACGAAAATTTGACTGAAGCAACAACAGTTGTAGAGGAAAAGAAAAGCAACAAGGCTGAAAAGCTTTTAAAAGAATTTGTGGAAAAGCATTTGGAAGGAACAAGATATGTGAGAGATTTTGAATTAACAATTTCAGATGAAACTAAGACTTTCGGAATAGCTACAAATAATATTCTGTATGATTTTGATATTTCAAAAGAAGAATTTGAAGAAAAAGTTGATTTTTTACATAATACAAAAACACAAGATACATCAGGAGTTAAATATCAGTACAGAGTAATTAAGAAAAAAGGAGATAATTTTATTGCAGCATTTAAATCAGACAGTTATGTGGCAGGAGCTGGAAAAGTAGGGAGAACAAGAGAGATTGTGGAGGTGTAGTTAAATGGGAAGAAATGGGAAAAAAGAAAATTTAGTTGAAACAAATGTTGAGGAAATCAACACAGAAGTTGAGAAGTCAGAAGAGCAATCTGAAGAAGTTGAAACAAATGTTGAGGAGCAATCTGAAGAAATTAACACAGAAAATAAAATAACTAAAAAAGATTTAGAAGACAGAATAAAAAAAGGAGACTTCAGGATAGCACGTAACTTCGTTTTTAAAGACGGCTCAAAAGAATTAAGAGTGGATTACAAGGACACAGACCGTAATTATTTACTTGAAGAAAATAAATTGATTGAGTATTTCAAAGAGAAATATCCACATCAGGAATTTTTTATTTTAGGAGAATAAATGGAAATTAAGTTGGATATAAATGAACATTTTAAGGGATTTATATCTGAAGATAAATCGGACATATATTTGCTGATTGGAAGCTATGGAAGTGGCAAAAGCTACAATGTGGCAACTAGACTTATTATAGATAGTTTCAAGGGAAAAAGAAAAATACTAGGAATAAGGAAAGTTTATAGAGATATAAGAGACAGTGTGTTTACAGATTTAGTTGATGTTATAACTGAACTTGAGTTAGAGAATTATTTCAACATAAGAACTGGACGTTTGGAAATAGAAAATAAAATAACTGGAACTAAATTTATATTCAGAGGACTTGATGAAGTTGGAAGATTGAAATCCATAAAAGGGATTACTGACATATGGATAGAAGAAGCCAACCAGTGCAACAGAAATGATTTCAAACAGCTTAGATATAGATTGAGAACTCCGGGAGTGAAAATGCACATGTACCTGAGTACAAATCCAGCAGAGCCTGACAGTGCTTCAAACTGGACTTACTGGTTTCTGACAGAATATGCAGGAGTATCTGAAGAAACATTATATGAAAAAAGGGAATTTATAAAAAAGATAGAAGATGCCGAAACAGGATATGTGCAAAGGATATATTTTAACCATTCAACTTATAAAGAAAATAAGTTTCTCCCAGAAAGTGCAGTAGCCGAATTAAATATGGAAAAGGATCCTTATTTAGTAGCAATAGCACAACAAGGAAGATTTGGTTATCATGGAGAGTTCGTATATAGCAATATTGAAAAAGAAAGCAATGAATATGTGGACGAACAGGTGGCAAGATTAGGAATTGAATGGCATGTTGCGGGAATGGACTTCGGATTTAAAGTTTCCTACACTGCAGTGGTTAGAGCTGCAATAGATTACGAAAATAATATTCTCTATATCTATAGCGAATTTTACAACAAAGGATTAACCAATCCGCAAATAATACAGGAAGATTTTCTTTATGACATAGCTGAAGAGGGTATTGTAATATATGCGGATTATGCAGAGCCTAAGACTATTCAAGAATTCAAAGCAAATGGAATTCTTATGGCGAAGGCAGATAAAATGGTAGGAAATCCATTGGGTAGGATTGGAAAAGTGCAATCATTCAACAGAATTGTGATAGCACAGCGGTGCGAGAACACATATAGAGAACTAAAAAACTTGAAATTTCAAAAGGACGAGAACGGAGTAATAATAGTGGGAGATAAGAAGAAAATGTTTAACTTCGACGCTCATACTAAAGATGCACTTGACTATGCTCTTTCACGATACAGACCAAGAGATTTAAAAACTAGATATAAAAGCAAGATATAAGGGGGTGAACATGTTTAAATTTTTCAGAAAAAAGGAACAAGGCACAACGATTAAAAGCTTTAATGACTTGTTAAATTATGTGAGAGCTTTTAATATTTCTCCTTATAATGTCAATGTACAAACAATGCTGAAACAAATACCTGAAAATCCTTTTATAAGTTCGGCACTTGAAAGAATGCAACAAGGATTTTACTCAATAGACTGGAGTGTGTATGAGGAAAATACGGAAGGGAAAAACGAAAAAAAGGACAATATAGTTTATAGGAGCTTGATTAATCCTAATGCTTTGATGGATACAGATGACTTCCTGTATTATTGTTATCTTTACTGGACTATCTTTGGAGAATTCCTTATTCAAAAAATAAAACTTTACAACAAATATGATTTGTGGATATACAGTCCAGCTGAATATACAATAAATTACAATAATAACAATATACTTTTTGGAATTCAGAGCATTGACTTATCAAATGGAAAGAAAATTTCAGGAAAAGAACTTGAAAACTTCTGTTATAAGAAAATGCCCAATTTATATTCTAAAGGAAATGGAATAAATAGAGTTACATCACTTGCATTGCTGCATGATTACTACTGTTTAATAAGCAGATGGAATAACAGTATACTGAAAAACAGTGGAAAAAGGCAATTTTTAATATTGTTAGACCAGTTAGGGACCGGAGAAACAATAGAAAAAATACAGGACAGAATAAGCGAGAACAGTGGAGCGGATGGGATAGGGAAACCAATCATTTTAAGTGGATTTGACGAGAAATCAAAAATACATAATCTTGACTTTACTCCGAGAGATTTTGATTTTATGGAAGCAACAGCAGAAATAAGAAATATTACTTCAAATGTCTTGAATGTTCCTGATTTACTTATTGGTGGTAAAGATAATGCCAAGTACAACAACATGCAGGAGGCAAAGAAAGCACTCTACACTGAGAACATTATTCCTGCAGCGGAACAAATAAAGTCGTGTATAAACAGATTATTTCAAAAAGATTTCGGGCATAATGAACTGATTGACTTTGACACTTCAAAAATAGAAGTATTGAAAGACAATAAGATTGAACTGATAAATACATTGAATGCTTCAGAATTTCATACTGTAAACGAAAAAAGAAAAATGCTTAATTTAGACAGTATAAACGGAGCGGACGAAATATTGATAAAAGGAATGCCAAGTACTTTAACGGATGTATTGAATGGCGAAGTAGAGCCGATTGATAACAATCCAAGTGAGGACGATATTTAATGACAAAAAAAGAAAAGAAACAAATGGAGAAACAAGCCGAAGCATTAAAAAAAGCAAGAGGAAAAGCAACGAAAGTTGTAAAAAAAAAATTAGACTCAAACTTTAATGATTTATCAAATAGTGTTGATGTAATAAATGAAGAAATAATAATTGATTTTTCAACTTTCAGAAATAACTTAAATAAAACATTGTTGCTCACTCATAGAGTTTCAACTAAGGCTGTAATAGATGTAGTAGATGAAATGTATGAAGTGAGGGAAAAGGTAAATTATTTTAAAGATATAGAAGATAAAAGGCTAAATGATTTTAATGCTAAAAAAGCCGCAGAAAAAGTACAAAAAATTGATGAAGTTACAAAAAATAAAATAAACAAAATCATTTCTGAAAGACAGGCAAGTGGAACAAATGCGAAACAAATAGCCAAGGAGGTTAGGGAGAATGTAAAAGAAATGACAAAGAGCAGAACTTTAACAATTGCAAGGACAGAAACAGCAAAAGCAAGTGGGTATTCAATGCACGAACTTGCTAAAGAAACACTTGTAAACACTAAAGTATGGATGCATGCTGGTGGTGGTGCAACAGACAGAAAATCACACTTAGATATGAATGGAGAAGAAAGAAAAATAGATGAAGCATTTTCAAACGGTCTGATGTATGCACACGATCCTGATGCGGAAGCTGGAGATGTAATAAATTGTTATTGCGTTACAACGTATAAATTTAAAGTATAGGAGAAAATAATGCCAAAAGGAATATTTCAAAAAGACATAGGAACAATCATAGAAAAGTCTGACATGGAAAAAGGAATTATTGAGGGAATACTTACAAAAGGTAAAGTTTTAGATAGTTATGGAGACTTTTTTTTGGAAGAGTCAATTAATAATTTCAAAACTAAAGATAATTCAAGAACAGCCTTTTTATTGCATCAACATAAAAAAGACAGTGAATTGGGAGTGATGGAGTTATGGGCTGAAAACGGAGATTTGAAATTTAAAGCCAAGTTGGACTTAGAAAAAGACGATAATGGAAATTATCTGAATAAAGAAGCCGCTAAAATATATTCGCTCATGAAATTAGGAGCGAAATATGACATGTCGGTGGGTGGTAGAATTCTGAAAGGCGAAACTGGGTATGTTGAAACTGAAAAAGGTCAAGTTAGAGCTTTTCTCATAAAAGAATTTGAAGTTTGGGAAGGCTCAATGGTTATCAAAGGAGCTGTTCCGGGAAGTAATGTAACAACATTTAAAAATTTAGGAGGTAATGAAAATATGAATAGAGAAGAAATTTTAAAATTATTTGGAGAATATGAGGAAAGTGTAAAGAAACAAATTACATCAATTGAAGAAGCTTTAAAAAAGGAAGATTTAAGCGAAGAAGTGAAAAAGCAACTGGAAGGTGTTAAAGGTGATTTTGAAAAATCATTGAAAGACTACAAAGAAGGCTTTGAAAAATCAATTGAGGATAAATTAAATGAATTCGCAAAAGAATATGCAGGAATACAGGAAACAAAAAAAGAACTAAATGAAGCTGATCTGGAAAAATCAATATGGGAATTCATGAAAGAAACAAATAGTGATAAAGGATATACAATAAAATCTTTTTCTCAATTCTTAGAAAAAAGAGAAGAAATGGCAAAATCTACAGGAACAACTAATGTTCCACAGGCAATATTGCCATTGCTAAGCAGAACAATTTTAAGAAGGGCTCAGGACACTAAAAATATATGGGCTTATGTTTCAAAATTTTCCATGACTGAAATGTCTACAAAAATACCAAGAGAGCTGTTAGGAACAACAGAAGTTAAATTTATAGGAGAAACAGCAACAAGAGCCGAAACTGCTATAAGCTTACTTGATCAAGTAGAATTAGAACTACACCAAATATACGCTTTACCGATTTTCACTAACAAAATGTTAGCAGGAGATGTTGTAGGATTTGTAGCATTAGTTCTTGAAAGAGTTGCTGAAAACTTTGTTAAAAAGATATCTGAGAAAATACTGTTTGGAAGTGGAACTGCAGAGCCTTACGGAATATTAACAAATGCACAAGTTACAGCTAATGCTTTGACATTTGCTGCAGCTGGTAAAGTGGATTATGACACAATAATAGATGCAAAGTACGACCTGAAAGAAGATTATGTTTCAAAAGCTGTAATAATAATGAACAGAAAAACAGCAAAGGAATTCTTTAAATTGAAAGACAACAACGGAAATCCAATATTTGAAGAAGCTTACAAAAATGGGAAGCAGGATTCTCTGTCAGCTCTACCAGTTGTTTATGACGACACATTGCCAGCGTTCAAAAGTGCAAATGTAGGAGATGTAGTTGTGCTGGTCGCAGATATGTCAAGATATTTAGGGGTAACTCATACTGACTACAACATAAGAATTAAAGATGATATCACACAAAAAGGATTTACCGGATATTACTTTGAAACAATGGTAGGTGGAAATGTGTTATTGCCTGAGGCATTTATTCCTGTTAAAAAGAAATAGGTGGTTGCATGAAAGCAATAATAACTGTCGGACAATATGAGAGACTTACTAATCAGAAACTGGAAGAAAGCAAAAAAGAATTTGTAAAAGTTCTTATAAATGTTGTTTCAGATATGATTGAAAGTCACATAGGATACGACTTAGAAAAGCAAGATAGAACTGAAATAATACAGAAAAACATTAAAATTAATAGGTTTTGGGTTAAATACCCACCTATTAATTCTGTTATTTCTGTTTCTATAAATGAAAAAGTTGTGAAAATAGAGGACTATATCAACACAACTAAAAAGATAGAATTAACGGATTATTTCTGTTCAGGGTGTAATAACTGTACTTTTACAAAAGAAGATAAGATAGTGCTTAAATACAATTCTGGATTTACATTCGGAGACAACGGAGATGTTCCGTATGACTTACAATATTACGTGGCAATGATGATAAGAGATTTAATGTTATTGCAAGAAGATCCTGACATGCAAAAATACAGTAATTATAAAATTAATGATATTGCATACACATATAAAGATAATCGTATTTTTAACACATTTATCATACCGATACTGAAAGGACTACTGATGTAATGGGAATATCAATTGAATTTAAGCTTGACGAATATAACAAGGCAAAAGAAGTGTTTGAATATTTGACAAGTCATAAGCTGAAAATAGGATTTACAGGAAGTGAAAGTGGAGCGAAGGGAACTAAAGTTTCTGAATATGCTTTTTATGTGGAATTTGGAAGAGGAAAAGGTAATGTTCCAAGACCTTTTTTTTCAAATGCTACTAAGGACATAGAAGAGTATTTAGATACAACGCTGAAATCACTTGTAATGGAAGCAATAAAGAGTGGTGCGAGTGGAGAAACAGTGTTAAATACAATAGGTGTTGAAACGGTTAGATTGATTCAGGAGAGCATTTTAAAAGGTGGCTTTGCTGCAAATAAGGAAAGCACTTTAAAAAGAAAAAAAGGAACTAAACCACTTATTGATACAGGAACAATGCTTAATTCAGTAAAATTTGAAATAGAGTAGGTGAATTATGGATAATGTGAAAATTCCTGAAAGATTTTTTAAGGAATTAAAAATAAAAAACAGCGTTCCTCGTTGGGAAGATGGTGAAAGAATAGTAGAGGGAAAAGACATTACTTTCAAGGGAGCATTATTTGACTTAAGTCATTCAGACTATATTAAATTTCAGTCACAGGATACAACTTTGGGTTTTGAGGATAGGAAATTATATGTAAAAGAAAATGTTGAAATAGACTTGAAAACGGAAGTCATAGACCATTTAGGAAATAAATTCAGGGTTGTAGGAAAAGAAGACTATAGGCAGAATGGACATGCTAACTTGATAATCTGCTATTTAGAGAGGTTAAAAGATGGAATTGATAGAGAAGTTTAGGAAACTGTTAAATAGTTTCAGTAGCAAAAAATGGCAAATTATAGCAGGAGAAATGCTTGCAGAAACTCCAAATTATCCATTTGTTGAAATGTTTGTTATTAATTTAACTCCTGATTTTCACAATCAGAGTGTTGAAGTTTTGAAAAAAGAAAATGGAGTATTAACAGAACAGAATATAAAGACTTACAACTCAACATTGCAATTTAATTGTAGGCATAAAACCATGATGGAAGCTGTAGAACTGGCAAACAACTTATTCAGAATTATCAATTTTGAAAAAAGGAACATGATTAATAATAATGGCTTTGGAATAAAACGGATGTCTTTTATCAGAAATTTGAATTTTATTGAAGCTGGAAAATGGAGTTATTGTTATTCCTTCGATGTTGAAATTTCATTTGATGTCATAGAAGAAAGAGAAGTTGAAACTATTGAAACAGTAAAAACTAAAATAAATAATAAACAGGAGGTCACAATAAATGAGTAATATATTAAGTCAAAACATCAATGATGTTAAGCTTACAATAATTAGGGAATATATAGGCAACTATAATGTAGATTTAGGTGTGCATAGATTAGTTACTGTGGAAAAAAATATTCCTCTTACAAAATTAGAGCCTAATACGGCACTGGAATATATGACAACTCCAACCGCAAAAGGGGGCTTAGGATTGTCAAGTACAGATAATATTTATAAAATGGTCGAATTATTTCTTTCCCAGACGATAGAAAGTGGAGGAACAACTATAAAAGGAGACCATTTTTGGATACAAGGAATACAATTTAATCCAAGTTCAGATGACTTGACTGTGGCATTTACCGACAAGTTGGAAAATACAAAAGAGGATGCCGACAATTATTTCTGGATATTTGATTTACAACATGTAAAATTCAACGAATGGCTAAGTTTGTTCCTAAATAGAAATTACAATTTCGCATTAATTGAAAAGAAAGAAAATACAGTGGGAGATTTAGAAAAATCAGACAGAATATTTGCAATAGCAAATCCTAAAGTGGATGTCAGAACAGACAAATCAAACACTCTTGAATTTTTAAATCCTAAAGGTGGAGTTGCTGCTGCATTAGGTGGAGGAATTTTCACAAGATTAGCAACTGCAGGATTTGGAATGAGAGTAAAGCATAAAACATTGCAAGGAATAAGAACTTATAATACAGCTTTATTTGAACATAATGTACCACTTACAAATGTGGAACTGAACACTTACAAAAGCAAAAATGTTGCTACTTATGAGAATGCTTGGGGTGCTGGAATGGTGTCTCTGTCAAAAACAATTGGTGGAGATATTTATGCAGATGAGAGAATAGGGTTGGATTACATTATATTTGTAATAACAGGCTCAATTCATAAGCTTTTCAATCAACAGATAGGAGTTCCTTACGATGATGGAGGAATTAATGTTATTGAGAATAAGTTAAATGATTGCATGGTGCAAGTAGGAGACGAAGGCTGGCTTGCAAGAAGAAGTACAAAGGCAAGAGATTATTCATTTAAAATAACTGTTCCTGAAAGAGCTTCAATTCCAAATCAAAAAATAGTGGACAGAATTTTGGATGACACAAAAGTAGACTTTACTCTTGCAGGACAGATTGAAAATTTAAATGCAACTTTGAACTGGAAAACAACATTAGTCTAAAAAATCGTTTTTAAGCGTTTTTAAGTAAAATACCAAAGAAATAAAATAAATCAAATATACCCCTTAAATTTTGAATATTTAGGGGGTAAGAAAGGGAATTAATAATGAAAGATGTAAGAAAAGTTAGTCTTGTTTTGACAAGTCCAACTGGAAGAACTAGAAATATAATAGGTGTGTCCGTGAATCCTTCACAGGTCAATCAAAATTTCACACTTTCAGATCCTGACATGAACGGAGAACATGTCACAATAATGAATGGGTCAACGGCTACTACTTATGAAGTTGTTGTTAGACAGAATAGTGGGAATTTTACATTTTTAAATAATTTTGTACAGGATTGCATGGATGAAGGTGGAACAGGGACAGGACTTTTTAAAAATACTTCTGTCAAAGGAAAGCCTGAAACACATGTTCTGGTTGGAGTTACAATCCAAAAAAAAGAAAGTGGACAACATGATAACTCGAATGTAGATGCTACATTTACAGTACAGGCAGAATCAGTAAGAAGAGATAATTTATAGGAGGAATAGGAAATGCCAAAATTAAGATTAAAAAATATATATGCTAAAGATGAAACAGGGAAAGGCTATAAAATTTATGAAGAGCTGGAAATAGAATATCAGGATAATGGAGACGATGAAAAACTTGCTAAAATTGTGAATAGTCATATAGAAGGTAATGCGGACCGGCTGGACACATACGATGCCTTGGCAGAAGATATGATAATCTCTCCCGAAGGAGCTAGAAGTCATAAGTTTTTCGGAAAAAATGCAGCTGCAGCAGTAGGAGTTATACTTCCTTTTTTGCTGAAATATGGCAACGAAGATATGATAGATGCCAACAAAAAGCTACAGATAGAAGAAGTAGATGGAGAATAATTTTTGAAAATAAAATGGGAAGTATCAACGAAATTTTAAATATGGACAATGATACTTTCCTTGAAATGAAAATTGCAAGAAATGAGTGGATAGAGGAGGTTAATAAGCAAAATGGCAAATGAAATGGTAATTGATATGAAATTTAAAGGCGATAAGAGTGCTATTGATAGTGTCGACAAAGCTATTGATGAATTAGCCTCCTCCGCAAAAAAAGCTTCAAAAGAAGTAGATGGTCTCGAAAAAGAAGTTAAAGATACAGGAAAAACAAAGCCTGAACTTGAGAAAGTAAAACAAGGATTGGGTGGAGTAGGAAAAGGAGCTGAAAATGCTAAAAGTGGTGTTGATAAATTAGCTGGTGGATTTAAAAGTTTATTGTCGGCAATGCTACCAGTTTTAAGTGTTGCAGCTGTTGTTGGATTTACAAAAAAATCATTGGAAGCATTCGGAGATTTTGAAAAAGGTATGAATGCTATTTTTACTTTATTACCAAAAAAATCGGCAGAAGCTGAAAAAGAAATGGGAAAAAGAGTAAGAGGAATGGCTAAAACTTATGGAATAGAAATGAAAGACACAACAGATGCAATTTACAATGCCTTATCTGCAGGAGTAGACGAAAAAGATGTTTTTAAATTTGTTGAAACAGGGATAAAAGCAAGTAAGGCTGGAATGGCGAGTTTGAGTGATTCAACAGCTACTTTAAATACAATCATGAATAACTACAGAAATGATAGTTTAGATGTTAATAATGTATCTGACTTATTATTTGCAACGATAAAAAAAGGAGTTACTTCGTTTCCGGAACTTGCAAGTTCGATTGGAGATGTTTTGCCTTCAACTTCTGCAGCAAATGTTTCATTCCAGCAGACTGCAGCAACTATGGCAACATTGACAGCAACAATGGGAAAAGGGTCAACGGCTAAAGCTGGAACATCAATGAGAGCAATGTTTGAAGAATTGAATAACTCAGGAAGTAAAACTTATAAGATGTTCAAACAGTTGAATGCTGGTGTTGATTTTAAGACTTTCATGAAAAATGGAGGGACTGTATCACAAGCATTAGGAATGATTGAGAAAAAAGCACAGTCTACAGGAAAAACAGTAGCTGACATGTTTACCTCAGTTGAATCTAAAAAAGCTGTTAATATTCTTACATCTAATAAAAAAGTTTTTGAAGAAAATTTAGAAGAATTTAAGAACGTAGCAGGAGCAACTGATGAAGCATATGCAATAATGAACAGAGGTTGGGGTGCTACAATGGACAGATTAAAAGCTGGAATGACAGATGCCATGATAGGTTTTGGAGATGCCATTGCCCCTTTAGTTGGTCTTTTAGGTCAGGGATTGACGGAAGCTATAAATTTAGTAACTCCAGCTTTAGACTTATTAGGACAAGGGATAGACGCTATAATAGAACCTCTAAGTGCTATAGGTGAAGCATGGGGGTTGATAACAGGAACATCGTCAACGGCAAGTCTGGATGAAGTAACTAAGAAATTTTCAGAACTTTCCCCATTAGCTCAGGAATTAGTTCAACCGTTATCAAGTTTGAAACAAGCATTTGATGAACTTATAAATGGGGTTTTAGAAGCAATTTCTCCGGCTGTAGAAAGAGTACAGGAGTTTTTTAATTCTTTTACAGGAGGTATGGACACAGGGGATATGTTAGTAGGATTAGTAGAAGGCATCACATGGGGTGTTGAAACTATAACACCTTTACTGGAAGGATTAGGAGCATATTGGAATATGCAATTTAATGTCATGATGAATGTTGTTCAAATATTAGGAAGCTTTTTCAAAGGAGTAATGGAAGGAATGGGATTAGACACTCAAACGGTGCAACAGTTCATTTCAGATTTAGCAACAATAGGTGGAGCCGCATTCAAAGGACTTTCTTCAGCAATAAATGCCGCATGGGGTGTTATTCAACCAGTCCTTAATTTCTTAGCCGAAGCACTAGGAAAATTAATAGGATTATTGGCAAAAGTAACATTTGAGCCGCTACAAAAGGGTGCGAGTTTCTTATCAGGACTTCTAGGTGGAGGAAACAAGCCTAAAAGAGCATTAGGAGATAATAATTTTATGGGTGGAGCAACAACTATTTCAGAACAAGGGAAAGAAATGTTTGCCACTCCAAGTGGATTAATAGGAATATCTCCAAATTCAAGAAGTGAAATGTTTCTTCCAAAAGGAACTCAAATTTTTTCCAACAAAAAAACAGAAAAAATTATAAATATGGCAAAAAATATATTTAACAATCAAATGCCAATGCCACAAGGTGGCAACTCATATGAAATAAGTATCCCGATAAATATTCAGCAAGTGGCACAAGATAAAATAGAAAAAATAAAAGCTTTAAGACCTATTATAACATCACTTATTGAAAATATATTGAGTGACAGGGAAAGTGATGCTGCTTACAAGTGGGGTGACATTTAGTAATGTTAGATTTAAATCAGATAAATAATCAAGTAAGTAATTACAGGGAGCAGTACAAAGGATATAAAAAAAATGTTGTAACTAACCTGAATACTTATAAAAAAAAGTACCTTGAAAAGTACAGAGAAGGGGTCTACATAAACAATATAAGACTTGACTGGTGCCAGATATCAGAAACACAAAAAGGCGACATGAAAGACAGTCCTTTAGATCCTTCGGATATTCCAAATCAAATTTCTACAAATTTAAGAATCGGAGATAAAGAACTCCGTATTGAAGCAAGATTCAATCTCGATAATTTGAAGAAAAAGGAACTTTTTGAGGAAATAAAACAGTTATTTTTGAAAAAACAAAAAATAAACATAACAACAAGCAATGAAATAATTGAAAATCTAGTGATTTTAAGTATTTCAAAGGAAATGGATAAGAATAACTACTCCTTTTCTTTGAGTGTTAGACAATTTCAAACGGCAAAAATAATGAGTACAGGCGAAGTTAAAACAGGAGAACAGACACAAGTGAATGGAACAACAACTGTGGGAACACAGGGAACTACTCCAAGTAAAGTTTCAGGAGGGTATTTGAAATGAGAATAAATTTAGACAAAAGCTTAATTCCTCTGAAATTCACTTTAAGGGTATTGGACGAGAACTTCAAGCTACACTTTAAGGAACACAAAATGCTCGTTAATGATGACGAGCTAAATCCAGTTTTTAAAAGTAGACTATATCTTGACATTTACAATGAAGACGATATTCTTATTCTAAAAAATGAAAAAATGGTTTTTGGCGTTCCTGTAGGCTTATATTTAAGCCGGGATAAAAATAATAATGTTAATCCTGAATTTCCTAACGCATATATTTTCCCATTTTCTGAAGATGGAATTGAGCGTGAAGTTAATTTTGATAGTTTGAACGACACAGTATTTATTGAATTTATAGAAAGAGAGTAACTTTATGACAGATAATAGATTTGTAATTGGAGATTTATTTAATGAGAGTGCTTTGATTACTATAAGAACAGCTAACAAGGATATAGAAGTTCCTTATCAATATTGGGATCCTAACGACATTGAACAGGACAGAGAAATAAGAGGATACGATATATCCGTGAGTTATAAAGACAGTGAAAACAATGACTTAAGTAGTGGAGAAATAACTATTTTTAACTTAGCACAATCAGATATAGATTTGATAAGAGAAAAAGACACTATAAATGTGAAAATGGGATATGGAAAAGATATAGGAGAAGTATTTACAGGAACAATAACGGAAGTAGTCCAACTTGAATATGAATTAAAAATAAAATTTTTAGAAGCAGCAAAAAGTTTTAACAATCGTGTGAGTATAGGATTGGAGCCGACTAAAGCAAGTAAAGTTATTAAGGAAATTGCGGATAGTATAGGATATGTTGTTAAAAAATGTGAACTAAAAATAGATAAAGAATATAAAGGGGGCTTTTATTTAAGCCCTTATGATGTACCTTTGCAAAAAATTATTCAGATTGTTAATGACTGTGACAGCAAAATCAATTTGAAGTATGACGAAATCTATATTTACTCACAGGAAAACAATGATACTGAAAAAATAATTTTAAATAAAACTTCTGGATTACTTGGAGAGCCAAAAAAATATGTCAAACCTGAAAAAACCTCTGCTAAGAATAGAGGAAAGGCAACTAAAGAAACAAAAAAAGAAGACAAGAAAAAAAGAAAAACAAAGAAAAAGAAAGCTGAAAAAACAAAAAGTCCTGAAAATCGTAAAGTTGAATATGATTATAGCCTAAACTGCCTGTTAATACATTATTTAAAAAAAACAGATAATGTAATAATAGAAAGCAAAACATTTAATGGAAAAGCAAAGATAGTAGCATTATCAATAAAAGATTTTGTTATGGAAATTAAAGTAAAAGTACTAAATGAGGTGAAGAAAAATGGAAGTAATACCAACAACAACACTCGGAAGAATAACAAGAAGCTACGGTGATGGATTTTATGCCATACAACCTTTAGGAAAAATAAAAGGTGTGGGATGGCAACCTATTCCACGTGTTCCTATGTGCCAGTTGGGAAATATAAGTGTCAATCAAATATTTCCGTTTAATATAGGAGACGTTGTTCCTATATCTTTTTTAAGTTTTTCACAGTCTAATTTTTTAGAAGGAAATGATGAAGGAGATTTGGACAGCGATTTGACAAATAGCTTTGCTGACTGTATTGCATTCCCTTTCGTTGTTCCAACTTCTTCAAATGCTTTAAATGCTGAAACTATTACGATAAATGGAAATGTAGAGCAGAGTGGAACAATAACAAATGATGAAACAACAAGTAATGGAATAGCTTTAACAACTCATGTTCATGGTGGAATTACAAAAGGATCTGACAAAACAGAAAAGGCGGAATAAGTATGGATTTGAAATTAGGAAATATAAATCATGGAGAGTTGGAAATAAAAAACAATGATTTGATGTTAGTGGAAGACAGGAATTCCGAGATATTGCAAATGATAGCCGTAATGTTACAAATCAGAGCTGGAGAACTTGAATTTGACACAAATTATGGACTTGATTGGGCATACTGGGAAACAGGAAATAAAACATTGGTAGAAGAAAATATAAGAAATAAAATACTCATTTATTTTAGGGAAGTTAATAAAATAAATACTGTTACTTCTAAATTTTTAACAGGAGACAGAAGAAAATTACAAGTATTTATTTCTTTAGAAATTAATAATCAAACATATGAAAAGAGTTTGGAGGTGTAATATGGCGAGAATAGAAATACCTGAATTAAATGACATAATTGGAACTATGGGAGACAGTATAAAGTCATCACAATCAAATTTTGGAATTGATAAGAGGTCAGTTTGGTATTTAATGATAGGGTATCCAGTTGGAAGATTAGCTCAACAAAAACTCTACAGGATACAATATTTAGCTGATAAAGCAAATATATATAAATGCGAAAATGAAGAACTGGACGATATTTTAAATGGGAATTTTAACTTTCCTAGAAAGCAGCCTAGTTTTTCAAGAACATTTGTAACATTCAATGCAGTAAATGGAACAACTGTTGGAATAGGAGAACTGGGAGTAAAAACTTCAACAGGAGTTGAATTTTTTAACATAAACATGGCAACAGCAACAAATAACACAATTTCTTTAGAATTTCAATGCGAAAATGTTGGAAGTGTTGGTAATGTTGGAACTAATGAAATAACTAAATTTATTACAACAGTACAGGGAATATTGTCAATACAAGCAAGTACAGAAGGGCAAGGTGGTCAAGATAAGGAAACTGATATAGAATATCGTGACAGATGGTTTAATTCGAGATTCAGAAGTTATTGGAATATCGACGGAATAAAGTCAGCATTAATGAATTTGGACGGAGTTAAAAGTGTCTACGTAAACGAAAATCATGAGCCGACAACTGTGAACGGAATAGAACAAAAAAGCGTAATCATAGTTATTGATGGTGGGATTAATAGTCAGATAGCACAGACAATATTTGAAAAGAAGGATCAGGCAATAAAAAGTGTAGGAGATGTTATTGCACATGCTACAGATGTTTCGGGAATTAAAAGAGAAATAAGATTTTACAGACCTTCAGAAGTAAAAATTGAAGCAAATTATACTTCAATTCCTACAAATTATGCTGCAGAAAATAAAAATAAAATAGATACGATAATAGATAACTACATCAAATCAAAAGGTGTAAACGGATTTATTTCAGCTTATGAATGCTTTGTTGAAAAAATAAGACCTGCTATTTCTGAAACAGACTTAAAACATCTAGATTTATCATTTAAAATTCACGGCACAGGAACATCTTTCACAACAAGTCTACAGCTTGGAGTGAAAGAAAAAGGAGCACTCTATGTACGATAATTATAAATATTTAAATAGTAAAATACCTTATATTTTGAAAGCAACAGAAACAAATCAAGCTTTCATAAAATCAATTGCTGAAGCATTTGACTTGATTGACAAATATATAGATATGCTTGAAAATTACTGGCTTATTGATAAAGCAAAAGGAGAGTTTCTTGACGATTTAGGAGAGCTTGTTGAAGAAAACAGAAAAAATGATGTAGATGAAAATTATAGAAAAAGAATTAAGTTGAAATTTCAAGCTCTGGACATAGTCCCTACTCTTGATAATATTCTAAATTTAATCAAGAGTTTTACCGGGCTATTTCCTGAAATCCGAGAAGGCTGGAAAGTAGATGGAGAGCCGGGAAGATATGACATAGATTTCATAGCTGAAAAAGATTATAATTTTTCGCTTATTGATTCAATAGATTTAGAAAGCATTGTTGGTGGTGGAATAAAAATAAACACGAGAAAATGCCTAGAAAATTATACAGAATCATATTATTCAGGAGACATTTTTGCTAGTGATAATTTATTTCCTATGTATGCAGTGCGAAAAGCGGATTGTGATTTTAGCTTTAATGATGTTCCATACTCAAAAGAAATAAATTCCGGAGATAAATTATTTTTATCAAATGATCTGATAAATTTTGAAAGGAGATAAGAAATGCCAAAAAAATTTACAAATGTAATAGATAGAGGAAGAGTTACAGCAAATAAATATAATCTTACAAATAATGGAGACGGAACGGCAATAATTACAGATATAGAAAGCAATATTAATGTTCCGGGAACTCCACTCAATAAAGAATTATTTAATCCAATGCAAGAAGGATTAATATTTACAGTAGAAACAGTTCACACAATAGAAAATAGCACAGATGTTTATGAATTAGACATAGATGGACTACAAGGAGCAAGTAATTTAAACGGAATGCCTTTATTTAAAGGATTATCATTCAATATAAAAGTATCTGAAACAAATACAACAAATGTTGTAAAAATAAAAATATCAGGTAACAAATACGATCTTGCGAAAGAAAGTGGAGATACAGTTGTTAATTTAACAGTTGGAGAATTGAAAAGAAACAGATATTACAAAGTAATATTTGACAGTGTCAGATTTACAATCCCAGTCGAAATAATAGAATACAATCCTATGTTTGGTGCAAATTTTGGTGGGTTGTTAGGAACTCCGGGAACGAAAAAAGTTGGAGTTGCATATTATGATGTGGCAAATAATCAGACAGTTGTTCCAACAGTAGAAAATAATCTGACTTATTTTGAAAGTTCAAAATTTATTCCAATAAGTGATTATCAAACTGCGAAGAAATTGGAAAATTTATCCAATTTTAAAAGTGAGACTGTAAGATTAAATAGTACAAATGGCATCCAAAATCAAGCTTTTAATTTGACAATAATAGGAAATTTGAGAATTATTGACTTTGGAAATTTAGCAATTAAAAATGAATACGAAACAAAATTTATTCTGCCAGATTGGTTTTGCAAAAATATAAAAAACGTCAGTGGCTCTTGTGCTAACGGAACAGGTGGAGCAGGTGGCGAAGTTGCAGAAATTTTTTTAGAAGGCACAACTAAGAGCTTAAAATTTTATCCTGCCTTACGTCCAGGTTTTAATAATAATCTACAACTTTCGGGACAAATAGTTGCTTTTGCTACTGACTAATAAATATTTTTAAATACAGTAAATTTAATAAAGGAGTGGTTAAGATGTAGGAATGATAGTATAGAGTATTTATTGATTACTAAATACAATGGAGTATTTAATCAAATGAGTAAATCAACTATACGTGATAAAGTACGA
>ERZ773233.523-NODE-523-length-25665-cov-3.115463_pt1 | contig 25665 bp, 26 predicted proteins | sample MGYA00580991_ERZ773233 | MGnify/ENA primary metagenome ERZ773233 (study PRJEB29015, sample SAMEA2738178) | human oral metagenome | biome: human oral; feature: human-associated habitat; material: saliva | place: China | collected 2161 ...
TTTTTAGAAATTATTTTTATTTAAGGCTCAACGGAACTTAATACAAATACAAGGAGCATTAAGTTACGATGAGCCAAATAAAATTTAAATTTTAAACAATAGTATAGCCAGGCCGTCGTCTATATGGTTTAAGTTTAAACAATTATATACCTCGATGCTCGCTAGCTACTATAAATTTAACCGCCTCAAACGCGTTTTTAAAGATCAAATTTGAATATTCGCGTAAACTAGCCTCTTTACCGTAGCCGCAAACCAGTCCGACGCCGACTACTCCTGCGCGCCTAGCTGCTTCTAGGTCCATCATAGTATCTCCGACCATAAAGGCTCTGGCTTTATCTTGCGCGCTAGTTTTGCCTAGGCGCTCAAGAGCCGTATTTATAGGTTCGGGATCCGGCTTTGGATTTACGACGTCGTCCCTGCCGATCACCGTTTTAATAAATTTCATAACACCCAAATATTCAAGCAAAATAATGGAAAACTTTGATGTTTTAGTGGTTACGACGCCTACGTCCGCAAACTCGCTAGCAAGTGCTAGTGCTCCCGCAGCACCCTCGAGTAACGATGTTTGTTCCAAAAAAATCTGTTCATAACGCGCCTTATATGCAGCGATATAATCAGGTACGAGCTGCGTCGGCGCGCCGAGTCCCGCAAACATAACGTCAAGCGGGTGCCCGACTAGCGCCCTGACCGCTTCATGATTAGGGGTTGATTCGCCGTGAGCGTGAAACGCGGCATTAAATCCATCTAGGATAGCCGGAGTCGAGTCAATAAGCGTACCGTCGAGATCAAAAAGTATAGTTTTTTTCATTATATTTCTTTCATTTTATTTAATGTCGCAAATTTGACTGCATTTTAGCACCGATTTTACGTTATCATAAACTTTGATTTTACTTTTTGTATTTTAAAATTTTCCTTAAGCAGATTTCTGCAAATTCGAGATTTTAAAAATTGCAATAATTTTTGAATTAGATCTTAAATTTTATACAGCAATAACTTGTGATATTTAAATTATAGTTTTAACGCAATATTTATATGGCCCTCTTTAACTTAAGCTCACACAAAGGAGCATTAAGTTACGATGAGAGCTATGTTCTTGAAAGTAACGAGCGTAGCGAAGTAAAGTTTAGATATCATACTAAAACTACACAGGAAAACTTATATCAGAAACTATTAAAATTGATAAGAGAGAATATGCTTAAGTTTAATTGAGCCTATAAATTTTGAGCAACCGTAGCAACAAATAAAATTTAGCTTTTAAATAAAATCGTATTTTAAAATATAATCCATTTAGAAGCAAACCGGCAAGCACCAATTTTAATTTCGTAATTTATTTTAGACCGTCAAATTTTGACCCTTCGGTATAACATGTAAAAAATATGCCAATTTTTGCACTTTTCTCAAACATAAATACAAAAATCAAATCTTGCACAATTGTATATTTTTATAAGAATAAAATAAAGCCGACCTACAGACAAAATTTAACCATTGTACCGCAAAAATCTAATAGATAAGTATAAAAATTTAATTTAAAAATCTGCTACCTTAAGATACACCAAAGACTAAACATACGCAAGAGACCGCAAAATAGCACAAGTTAAATCTATTCGTTTTCTTTTTTATCCTGATAGCAAATACTAAGCTGCCGTGATGGTATAGAAATACCTTCAGTGTCAAACGCAAGCTTAACGCTCTCTAACACGACAAACTGTACATCTGAAAAATCCCCGCTAGCGCACCAAAATCTTGCAACTATATTTACACCGTTTTCGCCTAGACTTTCAACACCTACAAAGGGCCTTGGCTCTTTTAGTATCTTTCGATTTTCGACAGCTATATTTAAAATAATCTCTTTAACAAGCCTCAAATCATCTTTATAATCTATGACAAATACAAGATCAACACGCCTAGTACCTTCCTTTGAAAAGTTAATTATATTGCCACTTATTATACGACCGTTCGGAATAATAATAGTTTTGTTATCGGCCGTAGTTAAAACAGCACTAAACATATTGATCTCTTTAACCGACCCCTGTACGCCTGCAACTTCAATATGATCTTTTAGCTTAAACGGTCTAAAAAAATTATCAAAAATCCTGCGCCGATGTTTGAAAAAGTATCCTTAAACGCCATGCCTATAGCAAGACCGATAGCACCTAGCGCAGCAACAAACATAGACGTCTCGACGCCCAAATTTGCAATCGCGGCTATTATCACAAAAGCCATGAGAAGCGTTTTGATGATATTTAGTAAAAAACTCGAAAGAGTTTCGTCAAGTCTAGAGGAAATGATTAATTTTGATATAAGATTTGAGATTTTAGCTACTAGCCATTTGCCGATAAGCAAGATGGCGATAGAAGCTAAAAATTTTTAAAGAATAGGACGAGATTAACGACCAAATAAGTTCAAATTTAATCTCATCCATGCATTATTAAGCTAGGCTAATTATTTGTTAAATCTAGCTTCAACGCGTCTATTTTCAGCGCGTCCTTCTTTTGTTTTGTTTGAAGCGACAGGTTTAAGCTCGCCGTATCCTACGGTAGTGATTTTGTCTGCGCTTACGCCAAGTTCTTCAAGAGCTTTAGCAACTGCGTTTGCTCTTTTTTCAGATAGTTTTTGGTTGTAAGCCTCAGCGCCAACGCTATCTGTGTGACCGCTTAGAACTACGCGGTAGCCTGGGTTTTCACCCATAAAGTTAGCTACTTTTTTGATCTCCTCAAGATATTTTGGAGTTATTTTGTAGCTGTCGAATGCGAAGTTTACGCCGATATCTCTAAGAACGATACCCTTCTCGCATCCAGTTTCATCAACTACTACGCCAGCCGGTGTATTTGGGCATTGATCGACATCGTTTAAAACGCCGTCGTTATCGTCGTCAAGCACTACGACGGCTTGCTCTTTAACCTCAACCACTTCAGCTACTACAGGAGCGTTTTTAGGAGCAAAACCTACTGCAAAACCTAGAGTATAGAATAGGTTGTGGTCGCCATGGTTAAATTTAATAGCGTCTACAGCTTCAGCACGCAATGCGAAGTTGTCGGTGATTTGGTATCTTAAGCCAAGACCGTATTGACCGAAACCGCCGTCATCGTTTTTAACGAATCTTTTTGAAACATCTTCATATCCAGCGCCAAGCAAACCATAAAGAGATAGCTTTTCAGTTAGACCGAAATCTTTAATAGCGTTAACGAAATATCTAGTAGCTTTACCGTCTACGCCATACTCTCTGATTTTATTAGTATGGCTAAGACCAAGCTCAACATGATCTAGGAAAAAATTCTCAAGATTTCTTCCTATTCTCAAACCGATAGCAGACTGTTCGTTAACTCCTAGGTTTCCCTCAGGGTGAACTCCGCCGATAGTTGGAGTTAATTCATATTTGTAAGCTGAATCAGCAGCAAAAAGAGCTGTAGCAGCAACTAAAGCAATAGCAATCTTTCTCATAGAAAATCCTTTCATGGTGAAATGTATTTTTTAATAATATCACAAAAATTATAAATTTCGTTTTAACATTTGATATTTATAAAAAATATAATTAAATAATCATAAATATCAATGCACCTCAAATTCGCACCGCTCTCAAAACTATTAGCGTTTAGAGAATTGCGGGCTTCTTCTAGCTTTTCTTCTACCGAATTTCTTACGCTCGACAACGCGTGAGTCGCGAGTTAGTAGACCTTTTGGTTTTAGAGTCGCTCTGAAGTCGGCGTCAAATAGAGCCAATGCTCTTGATATGCCGTGTCTTAGCGCCTCAGCTTGAGCAGAGTATCCGCCGCCTAGAGTAGTTGCGGTTACGTCTACAGAGCTCTCTTGTTTTGTTAAAAGTAGAGGTTGAACTACTTTTAGCTTGATAGCCTCGTGTCCGCCGAGCCAAGTGTTTAGATCAAGTCCGTTTACTAAAATTTTGCCGCTGCCCGATTTTAGCCAGACTTTTGCTACGGCAGTTTTTCTTTTACCGGTTGCATAAACTTTCGCCATGATTATTTTCCTTCTTTTTTAGCTATTTGAGCCGTGTGCGGGTGCTCGCTGCCGGCGTAAACTTTTAGTTTTTTTATTATCTCTCTACCGAGTTTTGTTTTTGGAAGCATTCCGCGAACGGCTAGCTTGAACAGTTTTTCAGGTTTATCAGCCAAAAGCTCACCGAATTTCTCGCTCTTCGTGCTGCCGAAATATCCTGAATGGCGGTGATAAAGCTTTTGCTCGGCTTTATTGTTGCCGGTAAATTCAGCTTTAGAAGCGTTGATTATGATAACGTAATCGCCGCAATCGACATTCGGAGTGAAATTTGGCTTATGCTTACCGCGAAGCAGCGTAGCTACCTCGGTTAGCAATCTACCAAAACGCTTGCCTGCCGCGTCAAGCACGATCCACTCGCGCTCCACTTCGTTTGGTTTTGTTATTTTCGTCATTTCTTACCCTTTAGATAATTTTAAGTCGTGATTGTATTCAAATGCACCTTACAGATAGCTTAATTTAAGCTATATTTAAATATCAATGCTTCGAATTTCGCCCCGTAAAGCGTAAAATATCGCCGCCCTCACACTCAAATTCGGATAAATTTGAGCCAGTATTTTTTTGTATTCCGCCACTTGCGCGATATTTTCATCTATATTTTTATAGCTAGTTTTATAGTCGATCACGCAGATTTCGGTTTCGTCCAAGCAGAGCAAGTCAAGCTGTTTTAATGCGCCATCATATCGCAAGGGCTGCTCTTTAAACGTACGCTTCCCTCGCGTCATTTGCTTAAATTTAGGCTCGTTTATCAATTTTAACCCACGCGCGTAAATTTCATCCAGCTCGCCCTCGTCCAAAAATTTATGAAAAGCGTTTCGCATCGAAATTTGCGCCGTTTTTAGCGAGTCCTCGTCAAATTTTTCCGCCATCTCGAGCAGATAGTGCAGCGCTAAACCAAAATAAATCGCCTTTTGATTTTTACCCTCGGTTTTGGGCGTTTCGTCTACGGTTTGCTTTGAAATTTGAGCTAGTTTAATAGGCTCAAATTTGCCCGCTACACTCAAATTTAGCGCCTTGCTAGGAGTCGGTTCGCCAAAGCTAAAATCAATCAAATCAAGATACTCTATAACCTCGCCGCTACTCTCATACGCCCCAAAAAAGCTAGGATTTCTACCATTTGCGCCCGTTTTTTTTACGATGATTAGCCCACTGATCGCCCGCGTTAGAGCGACGTAGAGCTTATTCATATCCTCCTCGCGCTCGAGCCGCGCCGCTTTTTCTTTTAGCCTTGCAAAATCCTCGTCGATGCACTGTTTTTTGACGTTGTGGCGCACCTGCCAGGAACTCGCGTCGGCGTCATATTCGGCGATAAAATTTGACCCGTCGTGCCGTCCGGCGCCCATTTTATCGCACACGATCACGTTTTCAAACTCCAGCCCCTTTGACTTGTGTACGGTCATGATTTTCACGCCCTCGCCGCTTTTTGCGCTCGCTTTTGCCTCAAATCTATCAAGATTATAGATAAACTCGGTCAAATTTGAGTAAGGCTGCGCTAGCTCAAGTAGCCGCAAAACGTCCGCGTCGCTCATATCTACGCCGAGCCTGCCCGCTAGATAGTGCAAGCTCTCAAGCGCCGATTTTTGCGGATTTACGCTTAGTTTTACGGCATTTACATCAAGGATCGCTTCGGTATTTAGCTTGTAAATTTGCTCGCCAAATAGGCAAAATTTAGCGTACTCCACTACTGCGCGCGCATTTTTGCTAGCTAGCAGGGGCATCACGCCCTCGCTCACGCTTTTTATGCCAGCTTCGTCAAGCAAATTTGCGATTTTATTTATGTCGTCGTTTTTCCAGCAAAGCACGGTGATATCGTCCTCGCGGACACCTTTTTCAAGCAGAAATTTAACCTGCTGCGCAGCCTCCATCGCTACGTCATCGCCGCTGCTTACCCGCACGAAGCCAAGATCGTCCTCCTGTGCCTTAAAATACGGCATCTCGCCTACCAAATTTACCCGCTCGCCCTCTTTTTCGGGCGTTCTTTGCGGTTTAAAATTTTCGATCTTGCCCGCAAACACGGCATTCGTAAATCTAACTAGCGCCTTTTTGCTGCGGTAATTTACCTCCAAATTTTGCGCTTTGATCTGCGGAAAATCGCGCATCAGCTTGCCGAAAAGCTCCTTTTTGCCGCCGCGAAAACGGTAAATGCTCTGTTTTACGTCGCCGACGTAAAAAAAACTGCCAAGCCCGTTTTGTCCGTATCCGGCGACGATTTCCTCGATGAGCGGACGCATGATCTCGTACTGCGCGACGTTGGTGTCCTGAAACTCGTCGATGAGTAGGTGATTTATCCGTCCGTCGAGTCTAAAATAAAGCATCTGCGCGTCCGTCTCGCCGCCTCGCAAAAGCTCGTAAACCAGGCGCGCCACATCGCTAAATGCGAGAGAATTTAGCCTTTTGTTTAGCGAGATTTTGCACTCTTTGTAGATTTTTAAAAATCTAGCCAGTTCGGCGATTTTATACTCTTCAAGCTCGTCAAAATAGCGCCTTAGCCGCGCTTTTAGCGTAAAAAACATCTCATCGAGCTCTGGCGTATAAATTTTAGAAAATGTACGATAATCAAGACTCGCGCGCGACATAAAAGAGCGAGCTAAGATTTCGCCAGGACTTCCATCTTTTACGGCACTTTGTGCGTCTTTACCGCCGCCTCTAGCCATGACGTATTCGCGCATATTTTTTAGCGCTTCTGCAACGCTGCTTTCGTTTGGAAACGCCGCATTTTCGCTGCTTTTTAGCTCGCCGAAATTTTCGTAAAACATCTCTAAGCTCTCAAAAAAGCTACTCTGACTGCGCTCGGCCGTCGCTATCAAATTCGCAAGCGCTTTTAGCAGCCGCATATCCTTGCTCACGCTCGCGACGAACTCGCCCCGCTGTAGCTCGTTTAAATTTTCGCTCACTTCAAAATCGGCGCTTAGCCCCAAATTTAAGCAAAAGCTGCGCAGGATGCCGACGAAAAACGAGTCAAACGTGCCGATTTTTAGATCGCTTTCTAAAAAATGAGTCGCCCGCGCGTCGCGCATGGCTAAAATCTTATCCCTGCCAGAGCCCAAAATTTGCTCTAGCTCGGCTAGCTCCGCGCCCTTTTCCTCGAGCCGCAAAAAGGTCTGCACGATGCGCTCTTTCATCTCATTAGCGGCCTTTTTGGTGAAGGTCAGCGCCGTGATCTCGCGCGCGTCGGCGCCCGATAGTAAAATCGCAATAAAACGCACGCTAAGCGCAAAGGTCTTGCCGCTGCCCGCACTCGCCTCTAGGGCCAAAAACGGCTTCATAGCTCGCCTTTCACTAAAATTTTATAGTCTTCGTATTCGCTCATCGCGCCCTTCGCCTCCCCGAAATTTATCAGCGTGTTATTGATGGATTTTAGCTGCTCGATCGCCTCGCCCAGCGCCTCCGTGCTAGCCTCGCTAGCTACCAAGCCCATGCTATCTTTTAGATCGTAAAAGTACCCCTCGCAAGGCCTGCCCACGAGCGCCTCGTAAAAGGGTAGTTGCAGCGATTTGGCGTCAAATTTTCCGCTTTTATAGTCAATCACCGCTAGCTCATCGCCGCGCCCATCTATGCGGTCGATTTTGCCCGTTATGCGCACGCCTGCAAAGACGCTATCAAGCTCTTTTTCAAGCCCCTGCACGCGCCATCCAGCCTCATATCTAGCGTCCTCTACGGCCTTAAAATTCTGCATCTTTATCATCGTTATCTCGCGCTCTAGCGGCGGCGTGTTTAGCACTCTTAGCACCGTTTCAAATTTAGCGAGATCAAATCGCTCAAATTTAGAGTAATACTCAAAAAGCGCCCTATGCAGCGAGTTGCCAAAGTCCGCTGCAGACGCGGTTTGCGGCATCACGGGCGGCTTTACGCCTAGAATATATCTGTAATAATACCGCCGCGGGCACTGCAAATAGGTGTTTAGTCTGCTAAACGAGAGCGGGATAGCGAAAAAATCGTGCTTTACGATGATATCCTGCTCGAAAATTTTAGGCTTTGCGAGCGTTTTTCGCGTAAATTTTATAAAATTTAGCGCTCGCGGGTTTTGGCTCGGCGTTTCGTTTTGCGTGGCGTTTTCGTCAAATTTGTCGGCTAAATTTAGCTCGCCGTCCGCTTCGTCAAATTCAAACAAACTCCGCTCTTTGGCGATTTTCATTTGACCTGGCCTAGCCTCGTTCTTTTCGTCAAGGCGCAGGCTTATCTCGCCCTCAAATTTTTGCTCGTCAGCAAAATCGGCCTCCGCATCAAATTCGCCGTTAAACAGCGCCGCATACCTCTCATCGCCGTATCTTGCGTCCTCCACGGCGTTAAATTCGCCGAGAAATCTCGACGCGATTTTCTCCTCGTTTGCCGCGTAGCATATCGCCGCCTTTTTCGCGCCGCCGATTAGGCTCTCGTAATAAAATCTCTGCAAATTTTCGCGGTCCACGTAGCCGATGAGGCCCGCTTTTTGGCGCACGCGCGAGCTCAAAAACATCTCGTTTACGCTGCGTTTTGGCACTAAATCGTCGTTAAAATCAAGCACTATGACGCCCTCAAATTTGAGTCCGCGACTCTCCAAAACGCCCATGACGCCGATCTTGCCGCCACCTACGTGATCTAGCCTAAGCCTGGCTAGCTTTATCAAAAATATCTCGCAAATTTGACGCAGTGTAAAGCTAAAATACCGCGCCAAACTCTGCGCGTAAAATAGCTCCTCGCGCGTTTTTTGCGCTGCTGCGTGGTCGCTCTCAAGCGCCAAAATCTCCTCCATCAGCGCCCTAAAATCCTCAAACGAGCAAGGCGCTTCAAAGCCGTTTTTAAATTTCTCAAACAGCTTGCCGCTAACGCCAAATTCATGGAGATTAAACTCGAATTCGTTAAAATTCGGGTAGTTATCCTCGCTCAAACTTACGCAGATTTTGTCGTTTATCGCGGCTACTATGCACTTTAAAATTTGAAAAAACCGCGTGCGCGTAAAGCTCTCGCCCATCGCGAAGTTAAACATCTTGCCACGGTCGTGCAGGCGCAAGATCTCGGCAAAGCTCTCGTCAGGCAAGATAACAGCGATGTTTTCGGGCTTGATGCCATCAGCCGCAAACTCGCTAGCCTTTGCCATCGCGTAGGCCGCCTGCAGGCTTCTAGCGCTAAAGCTTCTTTTTAAAACGAGCGAATTTTTGCGCACGGCGCCCATTTTTTTTAGCTCGCGCGAGCTCAAATTTAGCTCAAATTCGCCGTATAGGCTAAACTCGCTCGCGTCAATGCCAGAGATTTCGGCTAGTTTTAGGATCAGTTTTTTGTTAAATTTACTGGTTTGAAAGATGACTTTTAGCGTCGTTAGCTTGGCTATCTCGCTAAACAGCTCCCACTCAAATTCGCTCAAAAAGCCGTCCACCTCAAGATAAATCTCAAGAAATTCTCTGACGAATCCGCCGTTTAGCCGGTAAATCTCAGGCAGCACGATGCCGTCGTATAGGTTTTCGGCCGCGAGCAGCTCCTTATAGCGCGCGAGCACCGCCTCAAGGATGCCCAAATGCTCCTCGTAATCGGCATAAATATCGCTAAATTTTAGATCCGCCACGCTTTTTTTGCTGATGGCGAGCTCCTTAAAAAAGCTAAAAAGATAGTCGTTGTTTTTCAAAAACGCGAAAAAATCGGGCGGGATACGCAGCCGCTCGGAGGCCTCCCTCACGCTCGCGCAGGCTCGCTGCATCAGCACCAGCGCGTACGCCTCGTCCGCCTCAAAGCGCCCCGGCACCAGCACGGCCTTTTGCTCAAACTGCGCTATCGTCATAGCCTTTGGTACGAGTTCGTTTTGAAATTTCGCGTTAAATTCGCGGATCTTTCGCGAGTTGGTAAAGATGTAAAGTTTGTCTAAATTTTGCATAGAAGCTCTTTGTTTTTTGGCGAAATGATAGCCCAGAGCGGCTGAAAATCAAAGAAAACTAGCGCGCTTCGAAGTTAAATTTATAAAAGCCCGTGTCGTTTGCGTCGGAGATTTTTAGCAAAATTTGCCATCTGCCTTTTTTGGGGAGCGTCACGGGCTGCGTTTTTAAAATTTGCCCGTCAAATTTGGCGTCTAAATTTTGATTTTGCTCGTTCGTCGCGGGTCTGGTTAGTAAAATCTCGTGAGTAAAATTTGGCGCTACCAAGCCGTTTTTAGGCGCAACGACGATATTAAAATATCCGTTTAATCCGTCAAATTCCGGCTCAAATTTAAGAGCGTACTTGGCGTCAAATCTGCGCTGGCTAGCCTCGATCTCGTTTATATTTTCATCGACGTTTTGGTAACGCTCAAAGTAAAAGCCGTCCATCTCCACGGGGTTTTTTACAGCCAGAATGATGGTCGCTACGCAGGAGGCTACTATCAAAATAAGCGAGCCGACGATAGCGTGAAGCCAGTAGTTTTTAGCCATTTTTCCTCCTAAATTTTCTAAACGCGGCGGCGCAAATAACCAGAGCGATGGAGCCGTAGATAAAAATCCTAAACGCATCAAGCGTCAGGCGGTTTTGGTTGCCGATAGCGTTTTGCAAGCTCACGCCCTTGCTCGCGGCGATCTGTTCGGCAAGATCCGCGTAGCCGTTTAAAACGGCGGCGTTAAAGATATCTTTGCCGTTTTTGGACGCCAAGATCGGCAAAATCGAGCCCAAGCTCGGATATGGGCTTAAAATTTTCTCTTTATCAAAAAGCTTAAGCGTCTGCGGGTCGGCGAAAATTTCCACCTTATGCTCCGCTTTAGCAAGCATCAAAAGCGCATAAGGCGGGGTCAAATTTAGCTGAGCGGCGGCTTCTTTTAGCGTTTTGCCATCCAAGCTCTCGTAAACCGCAACCCCCGTAAACACGCCGCTTTTACTCGCTAACTCCTGGCCTAAAACCGCGATTTTCTCGCTTACGGCCGGGCTTAATATATTTTGATTTACCAAGACTATCTCGCGAGGCAAATTTGAACCCTGCAAAGTCGCCGCGCCGTAAATAAAAAGCAAAAAGATAAAAAATGCGCGAGTCAAATTTGCAAATTTGAGCACAGAAAAGCGGCGAAATGCAGTCAAATTTAAATTTATAAAACTCCTTGTAAATTTGACGCCTCGCAAAAAAGCGAGCACAGTCAAATTTGAGCTAGCATAATTTATAAATTTCATCGGCCAAGTTGAGCATTTTCGAGCAAAAAGCAAAGCGCGCCTCTATGGTTTAAGCTTAAAATTTGAAAAAGAGCGGCAAATTCTGCGCTCTTTGATTTATCAACTTTCATCCTACAAAAAGGTGATTTGGCGTTAGCACTGCCCACGCCGTAAATGCCGCCGCCGCAATGAGTCCCGCGACGATAAATTTCTCCAAAATCGCTTGCATATTTACTCCTTTACGCGCACTTGTTTGGCGTTATCCGCGCTTTTCATCTTTAGCTCGGAGGCGTTTAATGTGTATGGTTTTTGCGCGACTTCTTGCTGCAGCTTGATCGCGTAGTACGTGAGTGCCGCCAGGATCGCTAGCAGTAGCCCGGTCGCGATGAGTAGCCCCGTCACTCCGTGTAGGCCAAAAACATTTCGATTCGTGTTTTCCATTTATTCTCCTTTAGAAAGCGAGATGACGTACTCGCCGACGGCTTTTTGCTGCAAGGCGTTTAGCCTGCCGTCGCTAAATTTAGGCATCGTACCGATAGCGCCCTTTTTACCGCGCTGTAGCACGTCCTCGACAAAGGACGCCGTGCCGTATTTAGATAGATCAGGAGAGTTGCCCTCCATGCCTTTGCCGTCCTCGCCGTGGCACGCCGCGCAGGTCGCAAATAGCTCCTTGCCGCTAGCTACCAAATTTTCGTTTTTAGTCTTTTTTATACCGGAAATTTCCTTAGCGATGTAGGCCGCGATCGCCTTTGCGCCCTCTTCGTCGGCCATACCGGCAGGCATCTCGCCCATCGGATACTCTAGGCCTTTTGAGCCGTTCATTATCGTATCATATATCCCCTCTTCGCTACCCCATTTGGAAAGGTCTGCGGCCTTGCCGTTTATACCGTCGCCCGTTATGCCGTGGCAGGAGGAACACTGCACCAAAAACAGGCTTTCGCCCATGGCGTGAAGCGTCTTGGCGTCCACGTTTGCGAAGCGTTTTTCAAATTTAGCGTTTGCGGCGGCGACTTCTTCGTTGTATTCGCCGATTTGCGAGTAGGAGTTTACCGGATAGCCGGCGATCATATACCACAAGGCCCAGACGATACATATCGCATAAACTATCGCCCAGCCCAGCGGCAGAGGATTTTTGTACTCGCCTATGCCGTCCCAGCTATGCTCGCTTAGCTCGGCCTTAGGTTTTGCTACCTTCATCTGCCCGACCAAGCGACTTACGACGAAAGCCGTGGCTAAAACGATAGCAATAGCTCCGATAAGCCCCAGTAAATTTACATTATCTTCTAAATTAAACCATTGCATTATTTTTCCTTTTTAGCGTTTTGCTCTATGGACGCAGACTCTAAAATTTCCTCGTCGATACCGTCTTTTAGGGCGAGGTCGGAGTATCTTTCGTAGTTTCGCCTGCCGCTCTTTTCGGATCTATACAGATGAAAATAGTACCCGTAAAGAAGCGCGGCGCACACGGCTAGAAAGATAAAAGCTCCGTATCCTTGGAGCTCTCTTAGAGTTTGCGCGTCCATAAATTTGCCTATTTTAAGCTATTTAGATAGGCGATGAGCGCCACTATCTCGCGGATCTCTCCGCGCTCAAAGGCCTTTTTGACCTCTTCATCTTTCATCTCTTCAACTATAGCGGCGGCTTCTTCTTTGGCGGCTGCTTGTGCCTGCTCGTAGGTGCCGAGTTTTGGCATGCCCTCTACGTCGTACGGTGCGCCAAATACCTTTTTCGTCGTTACCGCTTCGCCGTATGCCGTCTCGATGTCGGCGTTGTTGCTAAAGTGATGCTTATAAGCAGGCATTATAGAACCGGGCACCACAGAGGCCGGCTCTTTCATGTGATTTTCGTGCCAGTCGGTGGTGCGGTAGTTACCCACGCGCCAAAGGTCGGGGCCGGTCCTCTTTGAACCCCAAAGATGCGGGCGGTCAAACGCATACTCGCCGCTAAGCGAATACATACCGTATCTGTCGGTCTCTGCCTTAAAAGGGCGAATTTGCTGCGTATGGCAGGCGTTACAGCTATCTTTCATATACACGTGTTTGCCCGCAAGCTGTAAAACCGTCGGCGGCTTGGTGCCCTCAAGCGGCCTAGCTCTGTTGGCAAAATCAGGCAAAATCTCAATCACGCCCGCATAGGCGATAAATATAAAAACCATAACCGCGAAAAAGAAGGGATTTTTTTCTAACCAACTAAACATTAGCAACCTCCTTTACGCCCGCAGGACTCGCGCTTAGCGGCTCTTTTTCGAGCGCTTTGGCGCCAAAACTCTTGTAGATGTTATAAACAAATATAAAAAATCCAAGCAGATATAGCAGCCCGCCCACGGCTCTGATCCAGTAGTACGGCACTATGTTTATCACCGTATCGATAAATGAATAGGCTAAATTTCCGTATTCATCCGTCGCGCGCCACATCATACCCTGAGTGATGCCCGCGATCCACATCGATGAAAAATAAAGCACTATGCCGATAGTCTGTATCCAAAACTGAGTTTCCATCAAGGATTTCGAGTAAATTTCGCGTTTAAATACGCGAGGCGTCATGTGATAAAGCGCCGCCATCGTCATAAAGCCGACCCAGCCTAGCGTACCGTCGTGCACATGACCCGGCACCCAGTCAGTAAAGTGCGCTAGAGCGTTTACGGACTTTATCGCTAAAATCGGTCCTTCAAGAGTCGAAAACATATAAAACGTCGAGCCTAAAATCATAAATTTGATAAGAGGATTTTCTCTAAGCTGCTGCCACTCGCCGCGCATCGTTAGAAGCATATTTATAGCTGAACCCCAAGACGGCAGTATCAAAACCACCGAAAACACAGAACCCATCGTCTGCATCCAGTCAGGCACCGCAGAGTAGATCAGATGGTGTCCGCCCGCCCAAAGGTAAAGGAACATGAGGCTCCAAAACGAGAAAATAGAAAGCTTGTAGGAAAATATCGGCTGACCGCTCTCTTTAGGGAGGAAGTAGTAAATTTGAGCGATTATCGGCACGGTAAATACAAACGCCACGGCGTTATGCCCGTACCACCACTGCACTAGCGCGTCGTTGGCTCCGGCGTACATCGAGACCGAGTGCCACCAGTTGCCGTAGCCCGAAACCAGCTTGGTCGGCACGGCCATGTTGTTAAACAGATAAAGCATCGCGATACCCAGAAACGTCGCGATAAAATACCAAACCGAGATATAAAGCGTCCTCTCGCGGCGGATACCGATAAGACCGAATATACTAACGCCCCAAAGCACCCAAAGCACGACCACGCCGATATCTAGCGGCCACTCTAGCTCGGCGTACTCTTTTGACGTGCTAACGCCGGCAAGTAGGCTAAATACACCGCCTGCCATAACCAGCATATATATCCAAAAGTGCAGCTTGCCTACCGCCATCAAAAACGGCGACTCGCTCATCGATACCTTCAAAACCCTCTGTCCGATGTAGTACCACGTCGCAAAAACGCCCGAAAGCATAAATCCAAATATCACGCCCGCCGTGTGTAGCGGTCTTAGGCGGCTAAAGGTGCCGTATTCGCCCGCGAGATAGTTTAAGTCCGGGTACGCCATCTGAAACGCTATGAAAACGCCGACGCTCATACCGACTATCCCAAACAGTATCGTCGCGAACATAAAATACTTGGCGACCGTGTAGTCGTAGCTTAGCGCCCTGTCTAGTCGCATCGATATCCTCCTTTGTTTATTTTGTTATTAGATTGTTATTTTATTAGATTTTTAGTGTAAAATCGCTTAACCGACCTAAATTTACGTTTCAAATTTTACTTTTTCAGCTCGATTTTATAGCCAAGACCCGGCGAGTTTTTGATAAGACCTGCGCCCACTTTATCGCGTATTCGCTTGATAAACGTCCTAACGGCCGGATCGTTTACCTTTTCGCCAAACCACACCACGTTTCTAATCTCTTCGGTTAAAACTAGAGTGCCGATGCGTTTAACCAAAAGCGAGATAAAGGCCAGCTCTTTTTTGGTTAGCGCGATCTCGACGCCGTTTTTTACGAGCACTTTTTTGGTTTGATTAAAGGAATATCCGCCTGAAATCTCGATGATATCGGCGCCTATGATTTTGGTTTTTACGATCTGCTCCAGCAGGGCGAAAAGCTCGTCCATGTCGATAGGCTTGATGACGTATTTATCGATACCCACGTCAATAGCTTTTAACAGCTTTTCCTTTTCACTATATGCGCTTAGGATCACCACGGGAGTGTTTTTTGAGAACTCTTTTATCTGCCTTGACATCTCAAGCCCGTCCATGATAGGCATCATGATGTCGGCTATCACGATATCGGGGCTAAATTTTTTAAATTTCTTAAGACCTTCGTCGCCGTTTGAGGCTGAAATGACCTTTTGAAATACGCCGCCAAAAACCTCTTGCATCGACTCCCTTATACTATCCTCGTCCTCGACTAGCAGTAGCGTTAGCTCTTTAAAATTTTTCATTTTCCATCCTTTAGCGGCAGTTTTATCTCAAATTCCGCTCCAAATTTTACGTTTTTAGCGCCGGTGCTTCCGCCGTGATTTTTGACTATGCTTTTTAGCATATATAGACCGATACCGGTGCCTGCGCTCGGGTGCTTGGTAGTAAAATAAGGCTCAAAAATCTTATCCATTATCTCCTCTTTTATGCCGCCTGCATTATCTGTTACTCTTATGATAACAAATTTATCCTTTGTTTCTAAGCTTAGCGTTACTTTTTTATCGTTTTTTTTATTTGCCAGCGCATCTTTGGCGTTAGAAAGCAGGATAATCACGGCCTGACAAAGCTGCGACTCAAATCCGTAAATTTGACCCTCGCTTTTTAGCTCTAAATTTACGTCTATGCCCTCTTTTTCGTAGGTTCCCTGCACCATCTTTAGCGCGTTTTCTACCGCAGCCGATGGCAAGAAAGCCTTCCTCTCGCGCTCGATGCTAAAAAAGTTTCTAAAATCCTCGATCGTCTGCGACATGCCCTTTATCACGCGCTTTGCGTGCTCGTAGCCGGCCTCGAATTTCTCGTTTGCTTTGACGCTCTCTTTTAGTTTAAAAAGCGTGATGCTAAGCTCGTTTAGCGGCTGGCGCCACTGGTGAGCGATGTTTGCGATCATCTCGCCCATCGAGGCTAGACGCGACTGCAAAAAGAGCATTTTGGTCTTTTCCTCGTTTTTCTTGATCTCGGCTTTTACCAAATTTTCTAGATTTTGATTTAAATTTACGAGCTTGGCCGTCTGCTCGGCGACCCTGTTTTCGAGACTTTCGTTTAAATTTAACAGCTCTTTTTTCGTCTTTTCAAGCTCGTTGTTTAAATTTATCACGTCCGTCACGTCGTATCTAATCGCAAGAAACTCCTCGATCTGCCCGCTTAAATCCAAAATCGGTATGATGGTCGTGTTTAGATAGACGTCGCGGCCATCCTTAGTGCGATTTCTTATCGTGCCTTTGTGCACTTTTTTGGCTAAAATCGTATCCCAAAGCCGCGCAAAAACCTCCTTTGGCACCTCAGGATGACGCACGATGTTGTGATTTGCGCCGATTAGCTCCTCGCGCGTAAAGCCAGACATCTTGCAAAACTCGTCGTTTACGAAGGTGATAGTGCCGTTCGTGTCGGTTTTTGAGACGATATTGCTTGTCTCGATAGCCTCTTGATACTGCCTGAATCTTTCTTTGATGTTATCCATTGCTCGCCGTAAATCCTATAAAAGATAGATAAATTCCGTAAATTATTATCGCCGCACCGCTTAAATTTAACGCATATTTTTTAAATTTTTCGCTCACAGCCTTTAAAACCAGCGCATAAAAACTCATCGCAAAAAAGCTAACTACGCCAAACGTAGCCGCGATCGCCGCGCCCTTTGCCCCGCTGCCGCTAGCTACGGCTAAAGCTAAAAAATAATAAACCACTCCGCACGGCAGCAGCCCGTTTAAAAACCCGAGCGTCAAAAATCCGATCGCGCTATTTTTAGAGATAGCTGCTTTCATTTTTTCGTTTAAAATTTTGGATAAAAATGCGTTTTTCTCGATGAAATTTAACACCGCTCCGCGCCTAATGAGCGCGACGCCCAAAACCGCCATAAAAACGCCGATAGCAAAAAACAGGTAGCCTCGCGCCGCAAGAGATAGCGTAAAAACGCCGCCAAGCGACCCGAAAATAAAGCCAAGTAGCATATAAGCGCAAATTCGAGCTAGGTTATACCCCGCTATCATAACTGCGCTAAAAATTTTACCCTTGCCGCTCAAAAACCGTGCGAGCAAGATAGCAAAACCGCCGCACATACCCGCGCAGTGGCCTACCGAGCTAAGCGTTGCGACGCTCAAAATCGAAACAAACTCCGCACCGCTCATCAAATTTGACCGATAAATTTCATTTGTGAATTTTAGCCGCGCTAGAGTTAAATTTGACACGCAAATTTAACTCTAGATTTTGCTCAAATTTAACCGCGACTAGCAACTATAAAATTTCTAAAAACTGCTTAAATATATATTTGCTCTCGCTCGGCCCGCCACTAGCCTCGGGGTGATGCTGCACCGAAAACACCGGATAATCCTTGTATTTTACGCCCTCGATCGTGCCGTCGAAAAGATTTCTATGCGTGATCTCGGCGACCTGCGCGATCTCCTCGGGAACGTTGTAGTTGTGGTTTTGCGCCGTTATCTCGACTGCTTTGGTTTGCAAATTTAAAACCGGGTGATTTGCGCCGTGCTGACCGAATTTTAGTTTGTACGTCTCAAAGCCAAATGCATTGCTAAGTAGCTGATGTCCGAGGCAAATACCAAAAATCGGCACTCGCGCTTCGATCAGCTTTTTTATCTGCGCGATCTCGTTTTTTAGAGTCTTTGGTTCGCCGGGGCCGTTTGAAAGAAACACGCCGTTTATCTCGCCGCTTTTAAATTTAGCGATGAGCTCCTCTGCCTGCACGTCGTGCGGGTAAATTTGCGTCTCAAGGCCCACTTCGCAAAGCTCGTTTAGGATGTTTCGCTTCACGCCGTAGTCGATGACGGCGATCTTTTTGCCATTTGATTTTAGCGGAGCGTATGATTTACTCGCGTGATCCCAGCCGCCCTTTTCGTGAGCGTAAATTTGCTCTGTGCTCACCTTTGCGACATAGTTTATCTCTGAGATTCTAGGCGAGTTTTCCAGAAGCTTTTTTAGCTCTTTTTCGTCTGAAATTTCAGTCGAGATCACCACGTGTAGCGCACCGTTATCGCGTAGCATCTTGGTTAAAAATCTCGTGTCGATATCATAAACGCCAAATTTACCTTGCTCCTTGAAAAACTCTTCCAAGCTTTTTTGCGAGCGGAAATTTGACGTAGTGGCGTTAAAATCCCTCATCAAAACGCCGCTAGCGTGGATTTTGGCGCTCTCCATATCATCCTCGTTTACGCCCACTATGCCGATCTCGGGCATGGTAAAAACGATAAACTGCCCGGCATAGCTAGGATCGCTCATGATCTCTTGGTAGCCAGTTAGGCTCGTGTTAAAGACCATTTCGCCGCTAGCCGTACCGCTCGCGCCAAAGGCCTTAGCCTGCAAAAAAACGCCGTTTTCAAGGTAGATATAAGCTCTCACAGCATGCCTCGTTTTCTTAGCTCGTCCTCGTACAGCCGCTCAAATACGATGTCGTACTCCTCGGTGCCCGGGATCAGTTTGCGCTTGTAGCCGTCGATTTTGTCGATGACCACGTCCTGTAAAATTTCATACGTTTTTAAATAGTCTTCGATAGAGCCGTAGATGATGTTTTTGATACGGTTTTCGGAGACCGTGTAGTCGATGAGTCCCTTTTTCCAAGCGCTTTCTAGCACTAGGTGAGCGACGTTGCTAAAGCGGTCTTCGTATGTTAGGATCACGCCATACTCTTTGGCAAGCTTCTTTTTTACGAGCCAAAACATATTTTTTCTATCGACTTGCATGCTCTCCATATCGTCTTCGTTCTCGGCGAGCACCTCGTTTACGCGCTCTTCAAGAGCCTTTTCTTTTTGTAAATCGTTATCTAAAATTTCTTTCGCGCATGCCGCTACGGGCTCTACTCCGCGCGTTAAATTTACGAATCCGGACTTTAATAAATCAATAGCAATTTTGTGCGCGATGTAGGGCGTGTGTGGGAGTTTTATACGCATTTTTACCTCTCTTTTTGAGCTTGATTTTAACCAAAATTTGGTAAGAAATACCTAAAATCTCACGGAGTTTTTGTTTTGACGGGCGTTTGTTTTTAGTAAAATTTGAAGCAAAATTTGACGCGCTGGCAAAAATGCTTTTGGGTCCGAGCGATAGTTAAATTTGACGGCAGTAAAATTTAACCTTTGGAGTCAAATTTGACCGCCAAAGGCAAATTTGGCTTTCGCGTTATTCGCTCAAATTTGAGTTCAAATTTAGACGCGAGCCAAGATAAATTTAGCGCGTTATAGCCCCAAATTTACAAATTTAGCAGATTTCCCGCCGGGCCGTCCGGAGATGTCGGAGAGACCTCCTGCGTTACGTTTTTTTCGGCTTTTATAAATGGTGGGCCTTGCTTGATTAAAAGCGTGATTTCAGACGCCGCGTTAGGCTCCATTTTAGCCATTATCGCGGATATTTTTTTAGGGCTTAGCGAGTACATGATGCTAGCTGCATCCACCCTATCCATCGCGCTTAGCACGTCGGCGGCGGCTTGATCTTTCATCTTGCCGTAGGCCTCGCCGACCTTGTCGCTAGTCATCGCTTTTAGCTCTTTTACGATTTCCTCGTTTTTCTTTAGCAGCTGCTCGGTCTGCTTTTTTTCCTCTTGCGCGCGGGTTAGAGTCGCGTTTATCTCGGCCTCTTTGGCGGCTAGTTTGGCGTTTCTCTCCTCAAAAAGCGCCGCCGAGCTCGCTCTAAAAGCCTCCAAAGCTTGCCTTGCTTCGTCTATTTTAGCAAGCTCTCTTTTTAGCTCGTCTTTTCTGGTTTCAAAGATCGAAACGCAGTCCACGGGAATCTTAAAGCCGCTTTGGCTCGCGCTTTGAGCGTTTACGTCGTTTGCGCCCCAAACGCATAAATTTAAAGTTAGTAAAATCAAAAATCTTTTCAAGCCTTCGCCTCTTTTTGCCTAGTAAAATTCATCGTCGCAAACTCGTCCAGAGCCGCCGCTTCGGCCTTTTTTATCTTTTCTATTTGCGCGCTAAAGTCCTGCGTTTGCAGGTATTTCATCTTTTCGTACTCTAGATTGGCCGCCTTGTGCTGCCGCTCGAGGTGCGCGATGTTTTTTTTCATTAGCTCGAGCCGCTCGGTTAGCAGATTCTTTTCTCGCCGCATCGCGCCCAGAAGCTCCAGCGATCCGCGCAGATCGGCCGCAGAGCCGCTGGATGGCATTTCAAATTTTGAAATTTGCTCGGCAGCCTGCGCTATGAAGCCCTCTATCATCGCCGCTTCGTTTCTGGTTCTTGCTAAATTTAGCTCAATTTTGTCTAAATTTCGCTTTTTTATATTTACGATTTGCGTAAATTTGCTTTTCATCTTAACGAACTATCGTATCTTCGCGCTCCGGGCTAGTAGATACTATGCCGACCTTTACGCCCGTGATCTCCTCGATGCGCTTGATAAAGGCCTTTGCGTTTGCGGGAAGATCCTCAAATTTACGCGCCCCTTCTACCTTATCCCAGCCCTCAAGCTCCTCGTAGACCGGTTTTACGCCCTCCAAATCGCTTGGGAAATACTCGATTATCTTGCCGTTTTTCTCGTAGGCTTTGCAGATTTTTACCTTTTTAAAACCGTCTAAAACGTCGAGCTTCATCAGCGCAAATTTATCCACGCCGTCAAGTCTAGCCGCGTATCTCACGCCGACTGCATCAAACCAACCCGTGCGGCGCGGTCTGCCAGTCGTAGCGCCGAATTCGCGTCCGATATCGCGTATCTTTTCACCGTCCTCGCCCATATCCTCGGTCGGGAAAGCGCCGTTACCGACTCTGGTCGTATAGGCCTTGATGATGCCGATTACTTCGCCTACGTTTTTAGGGCTTAGTCCAATACCGCTGCAGCTGCCTGCGGTTACGGTATTTGAGCTAGTTACGAAAGGATACGTGCCGTGATCGATATCTAGCAGCGTGCCCTGCGCGCCTTCTAGCAAGATTTTCTTATCCGCGTCTATCGCCTCCCAAACCATATGCGTGGTATCTACGATAAATTTACCCAGCGCCGCCTCGTAGCTCTTTAGCTCATTTAAAAGCTCCTCGCGAGCAGGCGCTTTGACGCCCAAAACGTCTAAAAACGCTTTATTTGCCGCAAAATCGGCCAAAATCGCGTCGCAAAGCTTTTCGGGATTTTTTAGCTCGCCAACGCGGTGTCCGCTGCGGCTGATTTTGTCGCTATACGCAGGTCCTATACCCTTGCCCGTCGTGCCGATGGCGTGCACGCCTTTGGCCTTTTCTTTGGCTTGGTCGATTTGCGCGTGATAAGGCAAATTTAAATGCGCCTTGTCGCTGATAAACAGCCGTCCCGAAACGTCTCCAAACTGCTTTAACTCTTCGATTATCGCGGCTGGGCAGAGTACGACGCCGTTGCCGATGATGTTGATTATATTTTTATGAAGTATGCCCGATGGAACCTGATGCAACGCGATTTTCTTGCCTTCTACGACGATCGTGTGGCCCGCGTTGTGCCCGCCTTGACACCTGCACACCATATCGTAGCCACCGCTTAGCAGATCTACGATCTTGCCCTTGCCTTCGTCTCCCCACTGCACGCCCACTATCACGTCAGCCTTGCTCATACTCTCTCCTTTTGATCTAAATTTTCGATTAACGCGTCGGTATATACGCCAAATCCGCTGCTTTTGATGCCTTCTATCTCGTAGTTGCCGCCGCCGCTTAGCACGGCGTTGCCGCCCAAAAATCTAAAAAACAGCTTGCCATAATACCTCATCTTTGAATAATATAACGGAACAATTCTTAAATTTTCATATTTTACCGCCTGCGCCAGCTCTTTTATCTCAAGTAGCGCAGTTTTTATCTCGTCAGGCACTACCGGCAAAATCTCGTCGATATCTGCAACCGTATTTACGAAGGCCAGCCTTTTTAGCCACTCCTCGTTTTGATTTAGGATTTTTTCGATCTCGCCGTGCTCAAATATCGAAATAGGCAAATTTAGAAGCCTGCACACGATCTGCGGGATCGCGATGTGGCTGATTTGCAGCACGGGCGCTAGGTCAAACGACTCAAAAAGCTCCTTTGCGATCTTGACGCTAGTAGCCAGATCGCTCTCACCGATTAGCTCTGCGCCGATTTGATAGATTTCGGTGCTCGGATACTTAAAAACCGGCTGGATGTAAAACCAGCGTTTAGGTTCGGTATCTTTTAGGCGTCTAAGCACGATGCGCACGACGTCCACAGTGCTATCGGCGCGCAGGCTGATTTGGTGATTTTCGTGATCGCTAAAGCGCACCAGAGCTGTGGGCTGCACGCTTAAGTGCTGATGATATGAAAAAAATGGCGTCACGATCTCGTGAAATCCGTTTTTCTCCAAAATTTCGCTCGCCGCGCGCTCGATCTTTCTTTTTAGTTTCGCGCTTTGTCCGAAATACAGCCTCGTGCCGCTTGGTATCTCGTGTTCATAGACATTTGCATCAAATTCGCTCACTCTTACTCCTTTGCTTTTTATTCACCAGGCTTTATCTTCGGCTCTCTCCACGGTAGCTCATGAAACGCCGCCACGAAGTAGCTAGGCTTCGAGCCGCTATAAACGGTCGCGATACTAAGCTGCTCGAGATAAATTTCACCGCTTTTACGCTTGTTGTAAATTTTACCGCTATAAAAACCGTTTTTTAGCAAGATTTTCCACATATTTTCATAAAATTTATCATCATGCACGCCAGATCTTAGTAAATTTGACGGCTTGCCGATAGCTTCTTCTTTGGAATAGCCGCTTATCCTGCAAAAAGCTTCATTTGCATCCAAAAAAACTCCGTCTAGTCCGACTACGGCAACAGCCTCGCAAGAGTTTGCAAACAGATTTAAAATCGTGTTTTTGTACTCGTCGTCTTTCGAGTCGTTTAGTCGCATCGCTTCGGCGCTTGTTTTTGCGGTCAAATTTGCCGCCAGCTTGCTATCGATAAAGTATCCTATCACCTCATCCACGGTTTTGCCGTCTTTTGAAATAAATTTAATAAAGACGCTACAGTTTATAACCTCTAAATTTTTCCTTATCAGCCTGCAAGCTTGTAGAGATTCGTTCTCCTTTTTTAACAAAACGGCGTTAAATAAACTAAATTTAATATTAAACTCATTGGTAAGCCTATACAGATCGTCGGGGTGGATAATATTTTTAAACTCGAATTCATTTGAGAATATCTCGCTTTTTTTGTATCCCAAAGCGCTTTCTATATTATCAGAGACGCTTGAAATCTCGCCAATAAAACGGTCCTTCCAAACCACGCTAAACATAGGCGAATTGGCATCTATCTCGCTTTGTTTTTGCGCGTTTTTCTTGAGGGCGTTACTCTTTGTAACGTCTTTAATAACGCAAAAGCCTATCTTTTCGCCGCCGGGTAACTCATAATTTTGCTTTCGGATACTCACCTGCTTTACTTCGCCGCTAGCGACAAAATGAGTCATTTCATAAATTTGAGCTTCGCCGTCTTGCTGTATCGTCATATCAGTTAAATTTGACGCGTTTAACTCGGCTAGGTTTTTATTTTTTATCTCTTCATAACTAAGCCCGTAAAACTCGCATGCCTTTGTACTAGCTTCAATGATTTTGCCGCTTTTTGCATCTATGAGCAGCATTACAAACGGCCCTTTTTCAAACAAAAATCCAAATTTACGCGAATAATCCTCAAAATTCATCTTTTTTTGGACGAAATCGTCGTGAAATTTGACGATTTCATTCAGTATCTGCTCAAATTCCTTTATAGATCCGAAATTTGCATATGCTTTGATTTCCTCGCCGCGCCCGGCCTTGGCTAGTATATTTCTTATAGATAAAATAGGTTTTATTATAGAGTTTTTGGCAAAATTAATGTAATAAATAGTAAAATATGCGCCTGCGGCTAAAAATGCGGCGCATATTAGCAAAAATAGTAAATTTTCTTTTAAGAATTTATCAATGGGATAGCTTGAAACTACGGCCAACCCGATCTCAGGAATGCTTTGAATATAATAAATTACGCTATTTGGCGAGCCTAGATTTGCAAATTTTACTTCGCTCTTTTCCAAGTAATCTGCATCAACACTATAAAGATCAAAAATATTTTTGCGCCCCAAAACCAACTCGGCATTCTGATGAAAGACTATTTTGCCGCCTTTGTCTATAGCAAACGAGCTTATACCAAGCTCCTCGTAACCGCGCGCAAACTCCTCGTAAATCGCCGTAAAATGCACGAGAGCGGCTATGGTTTTACCGTTTTTCATTTTTTTTGCGACAAATCTTGACGGTACATCGCTTTTATCAAATATAAACTCGGATCTAGAAGTTTTACCGTCAAGCTCATTATTCCATGGCTTTGAAAGAAAAAAAGCAAAATATTTGTCGCGTAAATTTTTATCGCTAGCAAACTCTATCTCGCCGCGCTCGTTTGCAATAAAAAAAGCCTTGTATTCGTTGTTGTTTTTAACGGCAAAGTCAAAAATAGCTTTTGCGTCAAAATCCGGAGCTTCAATATATTTTTCAATGAGTTTTAGCTCATTATCAATATTTGCGGCCCGCTCTTTGATGAAAATTTTAAAGTTAGAATTCGCTACATAAATATCCTCTTTTATACCTTCAAATTTCAAATTTAGTCCAAAGCCGGCCGCGCAAATCAAAGAAAGAGCAGTTACAAAAAATACCGCATATACTTTGCCTAAAACAGCGCGCGTGAGAGAATTTTTAGAGGCAGACAACTTAGCCAAAGAAAAACCTTAAATTAATTTAATATAAACGGCTTATTGTAGCTGAATTTTGCTTGTTTTAAGATAATAAATTTAGAAGTTTGGCGAGAGGATGAGAGAATCGAACTCCCCGCGAAGCGGTCAACCGCCCCGCCATCGGATTTGAAGTCCGCGAGCGCCACCAGATCGCTTTATCCTCCGCGTCTTTAGATGATGAGCGCGATTATAGCCAAATTTATATAAATTTTAGTTTGATTTCTATAGTATTTGGAGAAAATTTTATGGGTCGGCGATGAAAAAGCTATTTGCGCGATTTTTTTTAAAAAACATCCTCATTTTTTCGCCGATTTTTTTCCTCGGCGGTTGTCTTGAGCTCTTTACGACCGTGACGCCGCTAACGGGCATAAACGTCTACGACGCCTACCAGATCAGCAAAGACGAGCGCGGTATCTATTCGATAACGAAAGATAAATTTATAAAAACGAAAATCCAGACTAAAATTTTAGCCTCAAGCGGGCTTAGCAACCTAAACGTGGACGTCGAGAGCTTTTACGGCGACGTGTATCTCATCGGCGTGGTGCCTGACGCCGAGCATAAAACCAAGCTCGTAGAGCTAGCCAAAAACACCGACGGCGTGAGTAAAATTTACACGTATATTCGCCTTCCTAGCGACGGCGGCGAATGCGAAAGCAACCTCGCCATAATGCTAAAACTAAAAAATAGCTTTTTTAAAGATAGCATAATCAGCGGCACAAGCGTGAGAGTAAGCGTAGTGCAATGCAACG
>ERZ773233.524-NODE-524-length-25607-cov-7.160027_pt1 | contig 25607 bp, 19 predicted proteins | sample MGYA00580991_ERZ773233 | MGnify/ENA primary metagenome ERZ773233 (study PRJEB29015, sample SAMEA2738178) | human oral metagenome | biome: human oral; feature: human-associated habitat; material: saliva | place: China | collected 2161 ...
GACTAGTCTCCCCCCTCCTACTATCAACTAATTAATCTTTAACGATGATTGTTCCACTTTCAGACTCAATCAAAGCGCCAAGGTTTTCAAGTGATGTGATGACTGCTTTTCCTTCTGGACGACCATTTACAAAGGCGATCGCAGCTTCTACTTTAGGAAGCATGCTTCCTGGTGCAAATTGGTCTTGTTTGATGTACTCTTCCAATTGAGCCACATTCACATGTTCCAATTTCGCTTGGTCTGGTTTGTTGTAGTTGACAAAGACATAATCGACACCAGTCAAGACGATGAAGAGGTCTGCTTCCACTAATTCAGCCAAACGTTGAGATGCGAAGTCTTTATCGATTACCGCTTCAACACCAGATAGGCTACCATCTGCTTCTTTCACAACTGGGATACCGCCACCACCGGCTGCAACAACGACTTGACCGTCGTTCAACAAAGTACGAATGGTATTGATTTCTTTGATATCCACTGGTTTTGGTGAAGCCACAACTTTACGCCAGCCACGACCAGCATCTTCTTTGAAAGTTGCACCTGATTTTTCAGCTTCTGCTTTTGCTTCTTCTTCTGAGTAGAATGGGCCAATTGGTTTGCTGAGGTTAACGAAAGCTGGGTCGTTCTTATCCACAACGACTTGAGTGACAACTGAAGCCACATCTTTTTCGATGCCTTCTTCAAGAAGAGCATTTTGAAGAGCATTTTGAAGCCAGTAACCAATGCTTCCTTCGGTCATAGCAACTAATGAATCAAGTGGGAAAGCTGGGTTCTTTTCAGAATCTGCAGCCAAGTGTTGGAGCAAGAGGTTTCCTACTTGAGGACCATTTCCGTGAGTGATGATCAAGTCATCCCCATTTTTGATTAATTTAACTAAGTGTTTAGCTGTTTCTACAAGTGCTTCTTGTTGAGCTTTTGCAGAAGGATCAGATGAGAGAATAGCATTTCCTCCCAAAGCAACGACGATTTTTCTTGACATGAATTTTCCCTTTCTATAAAAAATAGGGGCAGGACTAAAGCTAGCAGTCCAGCCCCTATAGCTGTTGGTATACGGTTATAAAGTCTTAAACTTTTGGAATGTACATGTTACCAAGAGTAGCCGCCATGACTGCTTTGATTGTGTGCATACGGTTTTCAGCTTGGTCAAAGTGACGAGCATATTTGCTACGGAACACTTCGTCAGTAACTTCCATTTCTTCTACGCCGAATTTTTCAGCAACATCTTTACCATAAACAGTGTTTGTGTCATGGAAAGCTGGCAAGCAGTGCAAGAAGATCAAGTCTTCGTTATCAGCTTTCTTAACCAATTCCATGTTTACTTGGTAAGGTTTCAAAAGGGCAACGCGTTCTGCAAATTTGTCTTCTTCACCCATAGATACCCAAACGTCAGTGTAAAGTACATCTGCACCTTTCACAGCTTCGTCAGCATCTTCAGTGATCAAAATATGAGCGCCACTTTCTTTTGCGAATCCTTCTGCCAATTCAACAATTTCTTGTTCTGGGAAGAGTTCTTTTGGTGAGAAGATGTGTACGTTCACACCAAGGATAGCACCTGTTACAAGAAGGCTGTTTGCAACGTTGTTACGTCCGTCACCACAGTATACAAGTGTCAAACCTTCCAAACGTCCAAAGTTTTCTTGAACAGTCAAGTAGTCAGCAAGCATTTGAGTTGGGTGCCATTCGTCAGTCAAACCATTCCATACTGGAACACCTGAGAATTCAGCCAATTCTTCAACCATGCGTTGGCTAAATCCACGGAATTCGATACCATCAAACATACGTCCGAGAACTTTTGCAGTATCTTCTGTAGATTCTTTTTTACCAAGTTGGATATCGTTTGCACCTAGGTATTCTGGGTGAGCACCAAGGTCGATGGCTGCAGTAGTGAAGGCTGCACGAGTACGAGTTGAAGTTTTTTCAAACAAAAGCGCAATGTTTTTACCAGCAAGGTAGTGGTGTTCGATGTTGCGTTTTTTAAGGTCTTTCAAGTGAGCTGAAAGTCCGATAAGGTATTCTAACTCTGCACGTGTAAAGTCTTTTTCTGCTAAAAAGCTACGCCCTTGGAATACTGAAGTTGTCATTAATTATCTCCTTTAATTATGCATGATAGGATCCTGTCATTCAGTTTAGAGGGCTCAATTTAGACACTGAGCCCGTCTAACCTGAAGAAGGATGATTAGATTTCTTCACGTTCGAATGGCATTGACATACAACGAGGTCCACCACGACCGCGAACCAATTCACTTCCGCGGATCTTAATCAAACGAAGTCCGTATTCTTCTAATTTCTTGTTGGTAACAGTGTTACGGTCGTATACTACTACCACACCTGGTGCGATTGTAAGAGTATTTGATCCGTCGTTCCATTGTTCACGCGCAGCAGCAACGATATTGCCATCTCCACATGGGATCAATGTAACTTTTTCAACACCAAGGTTTTCAGCAAGCAATTCAGCCAAATCACCTTTTTCTTCAACGATCTTCAATTGTTCGTTTTCATAAGTTACAGAGAAGACGCGAAGGTTACCTTGGATTTCTGGGTGGATTGTGAATTTATCGTAGTCCACCATTGTGAATACTGTATCCAAGTGCATGAATTTACGGTTGTTAGCAAATTCAAAGGCCAATACTTTCTTGAAGCCAACGTTCTTCTTGAAGATGTTTACCAACAATTTTTCGATTGATGCAGCATCAGTACGTTGTGAGATACCAACTGCCAATACATCTTTAGAAAGTACCAACTCATCTCCACCTTCGATACGAGTATCTTCTTCACGGTTGTAGACAAGTTCAACTTTTCCACCGTAAACTGGGTGGTATTTGAAGATGTATTTACCATACAAAGTTTCACGGTTACGTGTATCTGCATACATGTGGTTCAATGATACTGCATTACCAATTGTTGCAAATGGGTCACGTGTGAAGTACAAGTTTGGCATTGGGTCGATAGCAAATGGATAGTCAGATTCAACAAGGTCTGTCAATCCTTTTGCTTCTTCAGGAATTTCTGGAAGTTCAGCTTTTTGAACCCCTGCCATTGTTTTTTCAACCAATTCTTGGTTGTCTTCAATGCTGTGAAGCAATTCACGGATCGCAATTTTTGTTTGGCGTCCACGAATGTTTGCTTCTTCAAGGTATTCTTCGATGAACTGATCGCGAATTTCTGGAGAAGTCAATGACTCAGCAGCTAACTGTTCAAGATAAAGTACTTCGATACCTTCGTTACGAAGTGCTTCAGCAAATGCGTCGTGTTCTTTTTGAGCATCTTCCAAGAAAGGAATATCATCAAAAAGAAGACGTTCAAGATAGTCAGGCATCAAGTTTTCCAACTCTTTACCTGGACGGTGCAAACAAACTTTTTTCAGTTTTCCAATTTCTGAGAAAACATGAATTGGATGTGTAGACATCTATAGTCCTCCTTCTTCTTGCGGTTTAGTTTACCTAATCCCGTTTACAAGCTTCATTTTATCACCAATTGGTACCGCTTTCACAAGCAATCTTCCATTCCAAATGCAAAGAATCTGACACTTTTTTAAATATAAATCATTTTTTATTAAAAATGAACCGCTTTCTTTGGGTAATTTACTTTTTTTATTATTTTTGCGGGTAAATATTTTTTTGTTTGATGAATAAAATTTTTAAATGGGACCTCCCTACAAAAAAAGAAGCGCTATTAGGCTTCTTCAAAACTATCTAAAAAGAAAGAAAGATCCACAAAGGTTAAGATTTTATGTTTGTATTGGATTTTTTCTTCATCTATCAACTTCTTAAGGACAAGATTGACCGTCTCTCTCGTCGTCGCTGCTAAACGAGCCAGCTCCTTCATGCTCATTGGAAAGGGAACTGTATTCCCTACTTGGCGATAATCCTTACAGAGCAGGGCCAAGGATTGAATAACGCGATCACTAGCGCTAGCTGCTACAACATTTCGAAGACGTAATTCCTGAAACTCTAAGATCTTAGACAATTCTCTTGTGATGAAGATGACTTGTTCCACATTGGCTTGAGCATACTCTTCATATAGATCGACAGGAATACTGAAATAGCTTACTGCCGTGATGGCACTCGCTGTGTAATGGTAAGTTTCATCCGTAAACATCCCCCCATAAGGAAAGAGAGCTCCTTCTTTAATATAATCCATATAAGAGAAGCTATCGGAGGAATCAAATTGTTCAATTCTTACATACCCTTCCTGCAACAAAAAAATACGGTCTCGCCGGTCTCTGGCAAAAAATATAATTTGTCCCTTTGGAATTTCACGATGGTGAATTTCAACAGCTAATTTATCAAACTTTTCCACTGGAATAGCTGCAAAAGCCGGATGGGACCGAATCAACTGGTAAGCTTCTTTTGTAATCATAACTTTTCTTTCTTTAAATTCTCTTGTTATTATAGCATACTCGCTAGTGGCCTGCAAAGATTCTGTTAATGATTCTTAAATAAGTAGAAAATAATCGGCCAAGTGACTTTTACTACCTTTCTTTAACCCCCGTAAACACTAAAAGAAGCTCAGTTCTCTTCTATAAAGAACTAAGCTTCTTTTGTAGGAAAGACGGCTCACATCCTTGCTCAATAGCTCTCAATCCGTATTCATCAACTACCAGAGAGCTAGCTATCAAACATAGCCACAAGACCATTTCCTAATTCATATTCACACGGTGCCATTCATTAATCACATAGCAGAGCTCACCCAATTGGTAAATACCAAATCCACTGATTTCATCACTTTCTGGGGTGGTACCACCTAGCCCCGCTGTAAAAATTGAAATGAGATAAGGTGTTTGTTCGTAAACAATTGCCTCGACATTGAGCGCTTCTGCTACATATCCTGGTTTTTGTTGGATGACCAAATTCGGTAAGAATTTTTTATAGTACTCTCCTGGGAAGGATTCCCCAATTAATTCAAGCAAGTCAGCATACTTTTCCCGATGGTTCCAGAGATACTCTAATACATGAATATAGTAATCTGAAGTTGTCTTATTGGCATCACTGAATGTTTTCACTTCTTTCGAACGTGATTGACCATAGCGACTAAACAATTTGCGCGCCTCATCCATACCACCCAGACGATCTGCTAAGGCATAAGCTGGCGTATTCTCCGAGTAGACCAATGAATAACGTTGCATATCTGGAATTGCCATTGCCCCATCAAAGGCCGCGACGTAATTATCATGTTCTCCGATATACTCATAGTAGGTATTGGTGATATCAAACCGATCCGTCAGGTTTAATTTCCCTGCAGCCACTTCATCCACAATCAACATATTCAAAGGAAGTTTGTAAGTACTCCCTGCTGTCATGGGTTGCAAGTCATTCATCGCAAACTGCTCACCGGTCGCAGTGTTTTTGTAGGTAAAAGCAATTTGAGAAGGCTCAATGGCACTCTGGGCCATGTATTCTTGAACCACTTCCACTAAGTTTTTATTGGCATAATCATAGACTAGCCCCAAACTTTCCATGGTTTCTCGATCCTCGTCTATCACAGCCTGTTTTTCTTCTGGTGTTTTGACACGAGGAGGTTGCGTTTGTTTTTTCTCCTGTTCAGAATCCTGTTTTTTTGTATTTTTTTCTTTTTTTGCAATAGTTGATGCAGTTGCTTGGTTGAGGTGCAGGTAACCTAAAGCTCCCACTCCCCCTAGGCACAATAAAATGCCTAACGCAATCATGATCGAACGTCCATTAAATATTTTTTTCATATGAAGTTAATTATAAAAGATTCTAGTCAAAATAACAAGAAGTTTCCGTTTGAGAAAACGATTTCTTCTAAAAAATTTTAGTAGCACCAGCACCCGTTTCCTTTTTCGACAAGAACTGAGTTTTCCTCCAAAATTCTATCCTCAACAACTCCTGAATTGAGAGTATTTGATTCCTATTTTTTCTTGAAGGATCCCATAATCAGTTTGGCCACTTCACGCGCTATGGTTCGGAATAAGGAGCTAATAAAGGAATCCTTTGCCTTCTCTAAGCTTGATTTTCGAGGACGTCCTGGACTACGTTTTTGACTCGCCTTCTCCTCTGCTGTCTTTTCCTTAGCTTCCTGTTCCTTGTTCTTTTCTTCTGCTTCCTGATTTGTTTTTTCAGCTAACTTCTCATAAGCAGACTCCTGGTCAACGCGTACAGCATACTTTTGATGATAGGGGGATGTTGAGATTAACGCTAACTGTTCACTTTCATTCAAAAGATCAAAACTAGATTGGGGAGACAAGATATAGGAGCGCTCTACAACGCTTGGTTGGCCCTTTTCATTAAGAAAGGAAACCAATGCCTCTCCAGTACCAAGCTCGGTCAAGACCGTTTCTGTATCAAAAGCTGGATTAGGGCGGAAACTTTGAGCCGCAACTTTAATGGCCTTCATTTCTTTCGGTGTATAGGCACGTAAAGCATGCTGAACCCGATTCCCCAATTGAGCTAGAACAGACTCAGGTAAGTCTTGAGGGTTCTGGGTGATAAAGTAAATCCCTACTCCTTTCGAACGAATCAAGCGAACCACTTGTTCCACCTTTTCAAGGAAGAGCTTACTTGCATCCTTGAACAAAAGATGGGCTTCATCAAAGAAAAAGACAAATTTGGGCTTTTCCAAGTCCCCTACTTCTGGCAAAGTTTCAAAGAGGCGAGATAACATCCAGATAAGGAAGGTAGAGTATAGTTTTGGTGAGTGGAACAAGCGAGTAGCAGATAGGATATTGATGTAGCCTCTTCCACTACTATCGAGCTGCATAAAATCCTGAAGATCTAAAGCTGGCTCCCCAAAGAACTGGTCAGCTCCTTCCTGTTCTAAGACCAATAAACTCCGTTGAATAGCCCCAACTGATTGTTTGGTAATATTTCCATACTGGGCTGAATATTCTGAGCTATGATCGTAGACTTCCTTCAAAAGGCTTTGCAAATCTTTTAAATCGATGAGGGCCCAATTCTTCTCCTTAGCCACTTTGAAGACAATGGCTAGAATACCAGTTTGGGTTTCATTTAAATCGAGAAGTCGCGCCAACAAGAGAGACCCCATGCCCTCGATAGTAGCTCGAACAGGATGGCCAGCTTGACCAAAGACATCCCATAAACGAACTGGAAAAGCTTGAGGTTCAAAAGGATCTGTAATACCTAGTAGCTTATAGCGCTCTTCCATCTTTGGCGTCCATTGTCCAGCTTTTGCAAGACCTGAAAGATCTCCCTTGATGTCTGCTAGAAACACCGGAATCCCTTGCTGACTTAATTTTTCAGTTATCACTTTTAAGGTCACGGTTTTCCCTGTACCAGTAGCTCCTGCAATTAAACCGTGGCGGTTGAGCATTTTTAGATAAAGTGGCGTATCCACTGCTCCTTTTGTAATCGTAATGCTTGTCATTTTCATTCTCCCTTTTGTTAAGGCACAGTTTTTTCAGAAAAAGTGACAAGGCTTCTTCCTTATGTAGGAAGCCTTTCTCCTCACTTTCACATACTCTTCTAGTGTATCATTTTCAGGTATAAACGCAAGAAATATCCCTTCCAAAACGGGAGAATCCTTTTAGTCTATGTTGACCAATTTGAAAATAAAAAGCCTGAATCGAGGCCCCCCGTTAAGTGGCCTCTTGATTCAAACTTTTTTTATTATGAAAGCTTATTTAGCTGCTGCGTAAAGCTCGTCTACTTTGTTCCAGTTGATCACTGAGAAGAAAGCTTTGATGTAGTCAGGACGAACGTTGCGGTATTTCACGTAGTAGGCATGTTCCCAAACGTCCAAGCCCAAGATTGGTTTTTTGCCTTCTGAGATTGGTGTGTCTTGGTTTGCTGTTGAAGTTACTTCAAGCTTACCTTCTTTGTTAACAACCAACCATGCCCATCCAGAACCAAAGCGTGTTGTAGCTGCTGCAGTGAAGGCTGCTTGGAATTCTTCGAATGAACCAAAAGCTTCATCGATTGCTGCTGCAAGTTCTGCTGAAGGAGCTGTTTTTTCAGGAGTCATCAATTCCCAGAAAAGAGCGTGGTTCAAGTGTCCACCACCGTTGTTGATCACTGCTTGGCGAATATCAGCCGGAATAGACTCAACATCTACCAACAGTTTTTCTAAATCTTCACCAATTTCAGGGTGTTTTTCAAGCGCCGCATTTACGTTATTCACGTAAGTTTGATGGTGCTTGTCATGGTGAAGGTGCATTGTTTCCTCATCGATGTAAGGTTCCAAAGCGTCGTATGCATAAGGTAGATCTGGTAAAATAATTGCCATTTACTTGTCCTCATTTTCTTTATTATTATACAAATCATAACGTAAAAACGCACATTTTTCAACTATTTTGCTTATAAATTTTGCTAAGTTTTTAGAAGTTTCCTGTTGCGATTTTCAGCAAGGCAAGGTCAAAAAGGTAGTCCTTGTCATAAAGGCCAGACTTGATTTGATAGTCTGTTTCAATCAAACAGGTCAGGGTGCTTTTCAGAAAGCTGAGGCTAAGCCCACGCGCATCCTTAAGCGCAAACTTGACCTGGAATGGATTCATCTTGCGACCTAGATAGTCTGATAAGTCCGACACGATTTGGCTCTCAGATCGGCCATTATCCGCCAAAATCTTAACCTGAGTAAACATTCGAAATTGGCCTAACATGATGGCAATCAGCTTGATTTCATCTTCACCCTGCAAGGTCAGATCGCGCACCAAACTCCGTGCGGCATCAATTTGTTTCTGTAAAATCAGCTGAGTCAAATCAAAAATGTTGTCCTGCAAAGTTTTAGGAATCGCCTCAGCGATGTCTTCCAGACTGACTTGCCCCGACTCTTTATAAGACTTCAGAAAAGCCAAGTTCTTACTGATTTCACTGAAATGAAAGCCTGATTTGATCAGCAAGTGGTCAAAAGCCTTCGGAGCAAAGTCCAGACCTTCAAGCTGGGCTTGTTTGGTAAAATACTGACGTAAGTCTGCTTCCTTAATCTCAGCTGCTTCAAAGATCTGTCCATCTCGCTTGAGTATCTTGACTAGTCGGCGTTTGCTGTCCAGCTTACCTTCCGCAAAAATGACCAATTTGGTCGTGCTACTAGGATCTTCCAAATACTGCTCAAAGGACTTGAGCTCTTCATCCGATAAATAGCGCTTTTTTGCTGTCGTTAGATCCGCAAAATGATCTAAAATAATAATCTTTTCATCCGCAAAAAAAGGCAGACTGACTAAATCTAACTCCACATCTGCATAAGATGTTTCTTTCATATCAAATAATGTGACATTCAAATCCGCTGGATCGTAGTGGATCTGCTTCAGAAACTCGTCTTTTAACAACTCAAATTGCCCCAAGTCGTCTCCCGTCAAAATCGTTAAGACCGGCAGATTTTCGGGAGTGATGTTCCTAATTTTTTCAATTGCTAACACAGTGGCACTCCCTTCTATTTTCTTGATTCTTAGTCATGTATAAATTGTAACAAAAAACAGCAGGAAAGTCTGCTGTTTTTCATCATTCTAACTAGAATATCAAGTGCTAAAAGAATTGCCCCAACTGCATGATGATTGTGACCAAAAGGGTGATAAGAAAAAGAATACCGCCTAACACTGCAATCATGCTAAAATCTTGCTTCTCCCTTTTTAGGGGTTTCTTTCGATTATCTAGCTGTTCTCGTATATGTTCTTGTAAAATGCCATTGTCCTTATTAGACATCTGCTCCTCCTTTTCTGTTGATAGAAAGGAATTTGCTTTCATCGAAAGCAAGCCCTTGTCTTATTAGCTTATAAAATTGCCTTGTAGGCTTCCAGATCAGCCTGATTCGCCGCCTGTTTTTGCTTAGCAAGAGCAGCCTCCATCTCAGACGGAAGAGAGAGGACTCCCTGAATCTTGCCTACCATGGCTGATACATTTTCCACCGGATAAATGTGGCTTTCTGCAACGAAACGATGATTGTGACAAGTCGTCTCAAAACTGAGAATCAGCATATTATTCTCAAAAGCTGTTCGACTACCATTGAGAATTTCATCACTGATATTGATATCCAGATACAAGTCACAGCGAGCAAAAAGTTCATTCACCTTAGCTGGACGAATATTAGGGTAGAGGGAAATATTCGGATAGCGATTTAATTCCATCAAATGACTTGACATCTCAGTGATCGCTCCAATATGGAAATGAACATTTGGTAATTGAGTCAAAAGTGACTCAATTTGCTCGATTTGGTCACTATTCGTCAGGATCAAAGCTTCTGGATTCATATTATTGAGGCGATGGTATTGATAGAGATAACCGACATTGCGGAAGTAACTCTTCTCTTTTGGTGTTGCAAGCTTGAGGATTTTATCATAAACTTGCTTATCCTGTACTGCAATACGGATGTTGCGATGAGGCAACTGCATCGCTGCTTTCATGTTACCCGGCAACTCCTCTCCAATCGGCTCCTGCCAGAAGAGAATATCCTCTGCTCGTCCTTCTTTTGGAGTCAGACCAACAGCTACTAAAAATGGTGTTGCTAGAGAGTTGTAGATAATGCGATCTGTATCATATCCACGATATCGCAAGTAAAAGATTACAAACTCTTGCTTAGAATTGAAAATATGGCGTTTCCCATCAAGAGTTAAGACAATATCCTCTGTTAGATGATTTTCCATAATCACCGTTACGTTATCTTGATTAAAGTAGCGTGTATGAGTTGGACGTTGGGCATCATCATAGGTAATCTGTGCAAAGAGACGTCCCTTGCGATTGTAAATGTCCGCAGCACGTACACGACCTTGATCATCCAACCATTCGACTGCACGCACGCGACGTTCGTGTGTTGGTTGACGGTAAAAGATATTGGCACGTTTCTTACCCATATCTAAGATTTCACCATTAACATTACTCGAGCGGATTTCCCACAAATGAGGCTTTGGAACAAGGTTAAAATAAAGAGGTAGATCGTCCTCTGAAGCCACATCTCCAGTAAAGTAACTGTAAGGCGACTCAACATCAGGTGCGAGGTAGCCATCGTCTCGGATCACGACAACAGGGCAGTCTAACCCAGCTGCCTTAAGTGAACGTAACAAATCAAAACTCGCTTGATCATAGCGTTCAAATAAACAAATCATAGTGTTTATGCCTTTCTTTTCGAATCCCTACTGATGCTGTGCAGATTGAACAAGATCATACCAACGCTGGGCGATATGTTCATCAAGATATGGTTCTGCCACCTCGTAGGACACACGGGATAAATCTTCTTGGGAATGTTGAGTAAATAGCTGGACAATCTTTTCTGCATATTCCGTTGTCATTGCATCCAGATCATCTGGACGCGCCTCAGGAATCAAGTAGCCATTTTCCCCATCACGGATAAAGGTTGGATTCCCATAACGTACATCAAAACCAATAATTGGCAGACCAGAGCCAACCGCTTCTAACAAGGTCAAGCCAAATCCTTCACTTGTGGAGGCAGACAAGTAAGCAGAGTAATTTCGATAAACATCTGCCATGTGGTGATGCCCCATCAGACGGATATACTCTTCTGCATTTAACTCATGAATCAACTGCTCCAACATGGCTCTTTCACCACCCGTGCCATAGATATCAAAAGTGATTTCAGGTAATTGCTCATGCGCCTTCACTACAGAGTGAATCAACCAATCAATATGCTTTTCACTTGCCAAGCGCGAAGCTGTAATCAATCCAAACGGCTTGCGCTCTCCTTCTGGATGACGCAATTGATCCAAACTTCCCACTGGAATAGTCAAGATTTCCTTTGGTTTGATGTTTGTATATTGAGCGAATTGTTCTTTGAGTAGGTTCGTTTGCGCATCGGTCGAGTTAATGATATAGTCCACTTCGTCAGCATATTCGAACTGATACTCATAATAGTTATTCCATAAAATATAGTCTTTCTCAGCAGGATTTTCACTAAAGTGGTCTGCATGAACGATTACGACTAGCTTTGCATCGCCCTTATTAGCAAAGATAGCTTGACCAATATCTGTCTCTCGGTCTAAGATCAATAAATCCTTGTCCGTCAGAGACAAACTTCTTATAAAATGCGCGACAAACTCTTGCTTAGAATAGAAAACATGATTTGGGAAACGATAGATTTGCGTCTCCTGTCTACCATCGACTTCATTGATGATTTCCTCATAAGCCACACTGCCATCTTCATTGAGCCAAGTACGTTGATATAATTGCGCATGACCATTCATCGGACTAAAATACTCGATAAAATTCTTCGTATATGTATAGTACTCTTTTTGAATCAAACAACCACGCGAAACAATTTCAGCGCGCTCAATCAACTCTTTGTCCATATCGCAGGCATAACAAGTCACAAAATCACCATCACCAAATACAAGTCGAATCGTCTTCATATCGGTGTCCCGGATAATTTCGAGGGGCTCTTTATCGAAACTCGCTAAGACCTGTGCTAGCGTATAGGTCGTCGGTGCAATTTTAACATCTGTAAAATACTGATAAAGCCAGATAACCTCAGAATCTTCAAAGCCAATATTCTTTGTCAAATGTTCAATGTTATCAGCAGATATAAAATCCATAAAGATGAACTTCGCTTCTAAGCCAACACTACGAAGCAATTTTGCACGGTAGATCTGTGCATATTCTACACCGCTACTCGCCCAGCCAATCCCCAAATTGATGTTATAAATTGTCATATTTGATTATCCTCTTACAAAAAGTTATCTCGTTTAATTCTCGAAAGACGTTTGATTCTCTTGCCCTTATCATCATCTAACTTATCTTCGTCTTTCTTTTTAGGTTTTGCGCGACGTGAAGTGATGTAGCTGACAGAGATGGCACTATCTGTTCCTGTTTTTGCAAGGGGTTGTTCGAGATGGACTTTCTCTTTCTCAGGCACCACCTCTTCTTTCTCCTTAGCAACTTCTTCTGGTCTCTCAAGTTCTTTACGTAATTCTTGAATTTTTTTGATATCTTTTGGTTTGCCATCGATATCGTCCAGTTCTAGAAAATCATCAATTCGACTAATAATATTTTTAATTTTTTCTTTTTGTAAATTATACAATCTCTCAGCCTCTGCCCGTTTTTTGGTCAGAGTATCGATTTCCTCGAGAATAGATTCTCTCGTATCCAAGTAGTCTTTTTGTGCTTTCTCTAAAACTTCTTTAGCTTCTTTTTCAGCCCTATCATGAGCTTCAATAACAAGAGATTTGGCATAAATGACTGCTTCACCGATCTCTTTTTCTTGATTCTTCATAGAGTCGATTTTTTTACGTAGGGACTCGATTTTTTCATTCTTCTTTTGAATTTCACGATCGAACCCTTCCTCTAATGCTTCGATACAATCTTCGACTTCCTTAGCACGGTAGTTACCGAACAATGTTTTCTTAAGTCTCATTTTGCTCCCTCTATTCCTTACTTATTCTGATTTACACCACTACTCCTCATTGTAGCATAAAATAGCGTAAATTGCCATTCTTTTCTAAGCTCCAAATAAGGAAAATATTCTGAAGCACTATCAAGCAAAATCCGAACTTAGCTTAAAGTTCATCTATTTCTAAAAAAATGTCTGATTGATAGATCAGACATTTTCAAAAGTAAAAACATGAACGCTACTTTTAAACCAGAAAGGATTCGAGTTATTACTTCCTATTTTAAAAATTTAGTTCCGTAAAAGTAAGTGGTGTATAGCCAAGTAATTCCACACCATCATACTCGACTGTTTTCACGATCTCTTGGATGTTCGTTTTCAGCTCTTCAGTTGCTACACCATTTGGATCATCCAAGACCACATCATCTTCCACGACGAAGAGCGGCTTTTGGTAACGATCATAAAGATTGTTCATCACGAGACGAAGTCCTACAGAATCAATGCGATTTTGACCATTACTTACATATTTGTTGATAAAAACTTCTTGGGAATTGCTTGATGCATAATAACTGAAGCTGACAAAGTCAATTTTCCCATCTCTTAGGACAAAGAGGTCGTCATTTTCAATATCCAAGGCGATTTGATCACGTTCCAAACGACGCAAAAAGTGATTTGGGTAGTATCCACGAACTTGCACGTCTGTAAACAAATAATTTTCCCTATCTTTGACTTCTGCTTCCATTACATCAATAGCACTTTCAGTTTGCTGACTGTAATTTTTACTAACAACCATCATCCCACCAAACTGAAACTCTGGGTTGATTGTTTTTCCGAGCTTGATTGCACGTGCAGAAGCAACCAATTGATAATGAGCTGCTTGCCAAATCACCTGTTCCTGATTGTCATCTGCTCCAAAAGACAATCCCCCACCAAGAAACGGCAAATGGTGCAAAACGTTGAATTCATTGAAGGTAATCCAATACTTCACTTTGTCCTTAAAGTGCTGAAAGACAGCTTCTGCGTAACGCTCAAAGAGTTCGATCATCTTGCGGCTTTTCCAAGCTCCATATTTTTCGTATAGATTCAGCGGAAGGTCAAAGTGACTCAAGGTCACAATCGGTTCGATATCTTTTTCTAATACGTCATCGATGATTGCTTCATAATATTTCAACCCCTCTTCACTCGGCTGCAACTCTTCACCACTTGGAAAGATGCGCGCCCAAGAGATCGAGATTCTATAGGCATTGAAGCCCATTGATTGAATCAAATTCAGTTCTTCCGTATAATCTCTCTGACCTGCTGAAGCAAATCTCCCTAGGATATCATAGGATCCTAAAGGTACATTTTTGTAGTCAACCGTTCCATTCAAAACTTCTATCCGAGATTGGTCAACTGGTAGTACATCTGTAGTACCCAAACCTTTGTTACTATTTGACATCATATTTCTAATCATAGTGACTCCTTTTGATTTTTATTATTTCTAGTTAATGATTGCAAGTTCTATTTAGGATAATTTCTCATCTTCCTTTTTTTGAGTAATAGCAGCCAAACCAGACAATTCACTTGCAACATTTCTTAAGTCACGTGCTAGAGGCTGCGAACCTGGTTTGAGTAGGTGGTAGAGTTGGCGTTCTGTCATCCTTAAATTTGTACCATTTGATTCTGAATAGTGAGACAGATGTTTCAGAGAGTCTTGCAAATCTACATTCTTTATCAATTCTTCTCTATTTTCAGACTCCTGTTGCTCCTCAACAATATGTGCTTGAGACGATCCTTCTTCAGAAATTTCAGGTGTCATCACTTCTTGCACTTTTTGCTGGTGAGTTAGAGGGCTCATGTCCAGTTCAGAGAGGCTCTTATACAGGCGCTCCGAAGTATGCAGGTCATGCGCGAATACCTCAGTCTCCGCCACACTCTGTCTATAGGAACCAAATTCTGATTCTAACATACTATAGGATTGAGATAGGGATGCTTTCCTTAAGCTCACCGAATCAGCTACACTCTGACTTTGACTTAAGGATTCAGATATTTGTTGGCTTTGACTTACGGATTCAGACTCACTGAGATAGAGGACTTCGCTCAAACTTAACGACTCGGACTCAGAAAGTAGATGAGAAATCATCTCACTCAAGGAAAGAGACTCAGAAAGAGATTCCCACTCACTCTGGCTTAGGCTATAGAATTCGGACTCGGAGACACTCTGACTCGCTTGTTCTGATTCGGAATAACTCCACCACTCTGATTCTGAAATGCTTTGGGATTCTGAAACGGATTCCCACTCACTCTGACTCAGGCTATAGAACTCAGACTCAGAAACACTCTGGCTGGCTTGCTCTGATTCGGAACAACTCCACCACTCTGATTCTGAAGAGCTTTGGGATTCTGAATCAGATTCCCATTCGCTCTGGCTCAGGCTATAGAACTCGGACTCAGAAACACTCTGACTCGCTTGCTCTGATTCGGAATAACTCCACCACTCTGATTCTGAAAGGCTTTGGGATTCGGATTCCCACTCACTCTGGCTCAGGCTATAGAACTCGGACTCGGAGACACTCTGACTCGCTTGCTCTGATTCGGAATAGCTCCACCACTCTGATTCTGAAATGCTTTGGGATTCGGATTCCCACTCACTCTGACTCAGGCTATAGAACTCGGACTCAGAAACACTCTGACTCGCTTGTTCTGATTCATTCAAGGAAAGAGGCTCTGAGTATGCAATGCTTTCACTCAAAGAGAATGCGTCCGTATCCTGACAAAGGGACTCACCTGTCAAATGCTCAGAAATAGAGAGGCTATCAACCAAGGAAAGAGACTCAAATTCAGATTCTGAAGAAGAGACCACTAATGAGTAGTTCTCAGACATGGACTCTCGAAGCGAGAGTCCTTTTGCTGATATACTCTGGCTAAACGACTCACTGTAAGAATCTGCGACAGAAAGGCTGAGGGAAGCTAAAGCGCTAGTTGACAAACTCTGACTAACATTCCTTATCAAGTCAGCTACTCCCAAACTGTTCCTTTCCTGAAAGTCTTCTAAGGCTTCCATGACAGAAACTGACTCTGTTGGTAACTCGAGATCTTCACTAGCACTCAGAATAATTTCCTTTTGCTCTTTGAGTTTTCGACTAACGGGCTTTGATTTAGTTGCATCCAGGCTACGGTAATCACTATCTTCCCTACCCTTTTGCTTAAACTTTGATATCAAACGTTTAAATCCCTTTAGCTCTTTGTTATTATTTTTACTCATAATATGATTTTCTCCAAAAATACAGTTATATCATCATTATAAAGTCTACAACAGAATCTGTCAAAGTATTAGCCATAGAAAACTTCTAACTTCCCAGAAGGCTTAATATTAATGTAACTCAATGCCATATTTTTTATAATGTTTAGATTTATATCTGCATTCATTCTTTTGTATGATTTAAAAGCTTCTTTATGAAACTCAAAGACAGGATTTTTTTGGGCATACCCTTGACTAGACACCAAACCTTGAAATTGCTGTAAATAGTCAACCTGCTCAACCCAACAGTCATCTATCGCTCTCAAAACAACAGTTCGTTGAAATTGATTGAACAACTCTGAATCCTTTATTTTATCTTTTTTCTGCTGGTACTCTGAAACAAAGAGGTCGGATAAAAACTTTTTAACTTGCCGTAAATCCGTAACATCTAGATCATCTGGAATATCCTCGCAGTAATAACTGATGTTATCCAAAACAAAGCGAAACAGATCCGCCCGCTCTTTAAACGGTGTTTTACTTGTATAAATATCCACTGCATCCGACAGGGTAGACAAGAAATAGGCCAAATCAAAGTCTGGATGGGAGATGAGCTTATTACGCTTATTGTAGATAATCTGTCGCTGAATACGGATACTTTCATCATATCGTTCCGTTGAACGTCTGGAAGCCGCTGACGCGTTATCACTATTCTTCTGAGCTTCTTCAACCGCATATCTAATACGACGAGAGGTCAAATGAATCTTTTGTTTTCCCTCTGGTTTTGCAATTTCTTTATGATAGTACTCACTAATCCATTTGCTACCAGACTTGGAAATAAGATCATCCTCAAGAGAAATAAAGAATTTGCTCAATCCTGGAGCGCCTTGTCGTCCGGCACGACCGCGAAGCTGCAAATCCACTCGCTCACTGGACATTCTCTCTGTTCCAACAACAGCGAGTCCACCCAACTCAGCAACTCCATCTTCCAAGATAATGTCTGTTCCACGACCCGCCATTGATGTTGCTACCGTCACTGCAGAACGTCTACCAGCCAGTGCGATCATCTCAGCCTCTTTCGCTGCATTATGGGCGTTCAACACATTATGGGCGATTCCCTCTTGGAGTAAGAGCATAGAATAAATCTCAGACATTCCAACCGATCCTGTCGCAATTAAAACTGGCTGGCCTTTTTCATGTAATTTTTTGATATACTCCAACGAAGCATATAATTTTTGAGGAATCGTGAGATAGATTTCATCTGGATAATCAATTCGTAAATTGGGTTTTCGTGTAGGAACAACTACGACTCCCAAGTCGTAAACATCTCTGAACTCCTCCTCACAAACTTTACCAGTACCCGTCATTCCTGCTAATTTTGGAAACATTCTAAATAAATTTTGATAGGTAATAGAGGCCATCGAACGCGTTTCCAATGTGATTTTTACACGTTCTCTGGCTTCCAGTGCTTGGTGCAATCCTGATTGGAGTTTATTTCCTTCCAAGAGACGTCCTGTCGCCTCATCCATCAGTTTAACTTCGCCATTATCCACCGTGTACTGACGATCTTTTTCAAATAAGTGGTTGGCTCTCAAAGCTAGGTTAATTTGGCGAATGAGCTGGTAATTATCTGGATCATAGGCATTCTGAACGCGGAAATAAACCTCTGCTTCCTTTACTCCTTTTCTCGTCAACCATACAGACGTCCGAGTGGAGTCTAAATTAAAATCTTCCCCTTCTTTTAGAGTTTTCACAAACTCATCACACGAGAGAAAGAGGTTGGATTGAACCCGAGGAGAACCTGAAATGATCAGGGGCATCTGCGCACTATCTAGCAAGGCTGCATCTACTTCATCGACCAAACAAAAATAAAATTTTGGCAAAAACTTCTTTGATTGAGATGTCGCCAAGTTTTCTTCTAGGTAATCAAACCCTAACGCACTATGTGTTGTATAGACAATATCACTCTTATAGATTTGTTGTTTTTGAGGAATTTTAAGTTTTTTTGTCGGATCCTCCGAGACACCCACTCCAACTGTCATTCCTAAAAATCGAAAAACAGGTGCCATTTGTTTAGCATCACGCGCCGCCAAATATTCATTGGCCGTGACTAAGATCGTGCTTTTTTCCGTCAAGGCATTTAGGTATAAAGGAAGGATAGCTGTCAAGGTTTTTCCTTCCCCTGTTCTCATTTCTGCAATCTGATTGTCTTGCATAACCAAGGCCCCTAAAACCTGAACATCATAAGGATATAATCCTAGTACACGCTTGGCTGCCTCACGAATGGTTGCATACGCTTCTGGCAAAATGGACTGCAAGCTTTCTCCTCCAGAAAGGCGTTCTTTAAACCATTTTGTCTGAGCTTGCAGTTTCTCATTTGACATAGCTGCATAACTATCAGATAGTTTATTAACCTTCTCCAAAATCTTTTTGTAACGCATTAGTTTATAGGAGTTGGTCAAATTGAATCGTTTAGTTTTCATTCTCTCTCATCCACTCTTCAATCTTCTCCAAGTCAATCGCTTGAAGTAAAAATGACTTATCTAATAAATATTCAATGTTTGCTAGTTCACGTGGTCTAGTCTTCAAGTTCGCATATTCCTTAACTTTTGTCGGATTAAATTGCTGCAGCAATAATTCTTTAAAAATAGGCGGATTTACTCGATTACGGTAACGTTCCAGCAAGCGTTGATAGTCTAGTTCACTTAGAAACTCATCCGTCACAAGAGCGTATGAATTTCCAAATTGTTTGGAGTAATGCAAGGCCGCAATATTAGAAATCGCTCCGTAACCAACAAAAGCCACTTTTTCAAAAAGATGCTCTTGCGCTAATTCTTCAATCGTTTCAAGCAAGGTTTCGTAAAAACGTTCCTCCATGTATAGGAGCGCTTCCCTATAAGACGAATTAACAATCAATACATTTGAGAAATGTTCACGAACATGTTCTGGGATAAAACCTGTTCGATTGAGTTCGGGTTCAGTAAAGCAAACATACATCGTCTCTTTCTCAGAATCCTGATGAAGCAAATCAGATATCCAGTAGCGATCCACTGTATAATCCGCTAACTGCTCCTCAGCAATATAAATCCCTTCAAACAGGAAGCGATGACACCCCGAGCTAACCAGCTGCACCTTATAATATTGTGTACTATCTGGAACGCATACGCTTACTCTCTCTCCCTGTTTAATGATTTGATTCGAAATTTCTTCGTCTCGAGCATCCATAAATTCAACTTTTAAGTATGTTGAATTTTCTGGGATGGTTTCTATATGACTGCCAAAGATATAATTTTGCCCACGTTTCAATTCAGGAAGCTGACTCGTATTGCGTAAAGCCTGATAGTTTGCCCGTGAGTGCCATTCATGAATAACTGTCCCCGAAGGCATGAACTGGTTTTCATACAAAACATGACCACCGTCTAACAGTTTGACAGATGAACCGTATAGATACTGAGATACGCTTTGGATATCCCAATAAGCAAAATAGACTTCTTCCTTGTATCTCACGATTTAAACTCCCTTTCAAAACTATTCATTAATAGCGTTTTATATTGATTAAAGAACCATTCAACAATACCTTGTGTATCATCGTTGTGTCGTCCAGTCAACCCTTTACTGATAACGCTGACGCGGTAATCTCGCTGTCCTAACTCATCCAGCATATCAGGATAGGCAGACATATCATAGTCATCTTGATACATAAAGGAGATAATGAATTTTGTTTTTGAGAAATCAGCTGACTCAAAAGCCGTCCAAAAACGTTCGTTAAGCTGAGCTGTAGCTTCACTTGATAACTCCCCTATTGTACGATACACCAAATCCAGTGACGTTGGAAATCCTCCCGGACGAATAGTTGACTCATTTTCTGCCATATCTCCCAAGTTAACAAGAGGTTTTCCGACAATGACGGCATGCGGTTCCAACTTAGAACTATAGTAAAGGGCGCCAAAAGTTCCCATTGATAAACCTGATAAGGTCAGTTGTTCCTTCGTAAAACCAAGTTCATCTAAGCAGTTATGAACCACTTGGAGAAGTTTTTGTTCTAGCTCCTCCGATCCAAGATAGAAAGCGCCTCCCTCTGAACGCGGATCCCCTACCAGTAAGAATGGAGATCCCAAATTATTCATCATCCAGTATCCCTCAAATCCCTCTGCGGGACGGTACCCTGAAAAATAGATGTTCAACGGTGGTTTCAAATCTCCTGGATGGAAAAAATAAATCAGCTCTTCTCGATTTTTGTCGCTAATTCGTTTTCCTCCAACTAACAAGTCTCCATAACCTAGATGGGAGTCTCGATAGTGGCAGGGACCAAGTTTTACAATCCCTTGTCCCTTTGCTTGAATGCTGATACTCAAATAATAAGAATCATTTACATCTAACGTCAGAGACCGATCAAAACTCGTTTCATCATAAATCCATTCTTGCATAGGAGAATTTCCAGCAGGAAAACCTTTAACAACGTAGCGGATCGAACAACCTTCTGAAACTCTGAACTCAGGCCACAAATCTAAGGGCATCTCCCCACTCAGAAAAATATTATGCTGATAGGTCGCAATGGTCTGATAATCCTCGCCATATTGGCCACACAAACGAAGGTAGTTTGTCCCTTCATAACTGATTTGACCCTCAAAAGATGGTGCAGCGACTAGATGATTAACACTTAGTTTCGTTCCATTTTGTTTAGAGAAAAAACCACGTGAAAATATATGTAGCATCTGCTCTGGATTTTCAAAATTTGTTTTCACGGCCTTTTTACGCAAAAGAAATCGTTCCAATGTTTTCGTAGTGATTCGACAACGCTCATGATAGAACATACGGTAAACCTGAATTTTCTGATCCAAGATAGTGACATACTCTAAATATTCAGCGGTATCTACCAACACGACATCAAACGGTTTATCTACTTTTTTCTTCTTTTTTTTCCCGTTTTCCGCCTCAGCCTCTCTATTTAAGATCCCGATATCTTCTGGCAATAAAGAAACGATGTCTTCTGGTTTGACAAATGTCCATTTTATATTACTAGGAATTTCATATTGCTCCTGCCAATTTTCATCAGCAATTTGCAAAACACTAATTTTTTTCATTTCCTTTTAATTCCTTTATGGTATTTTTCCACATATCGACAATCTCACCCCTTGTGTACTGTTCAATCTTCTTGACTGAGTGAACTAGAGATTGATTCCAATGTTCTAAGTTTGTGAGGTAGTATAAGAGTGCCTCTTCAAAATCTGAAATATCCTCTAGAATCCAACCATTTTCTCCATGCTTCACATAAGAAGAACTATACAAGTTAACCTGAGGGATCCCTCCACTAATGCCAGCGATTTGAGTCAACACATCAGCTGGAGTCCCCAAATCTAGTATAATACGAACGTACTTCAGAACTTTAATCAAATCTGTGTCGCTATGAATAGTCTCAATATCAATCCGTTCGCGAACGATCTCCTCTTCATCATCAAGAACTCGGTTCTCACCTCTCGCTCTTTTCTCTTTATCAACAAAAATCAAATCTTGTTCATATTCTGGCTTAAGTGATAGATAGCTTTCTAACACTTGTTTTATATAGGCCTCTCGACCAAAATCCTGACTTTGTGTTCCGACCAGCAAGTCAATCCATTCATTTTTTAACATCATTTCAAATAAAGTCGTAAACACATATTGAATTTGATCTGCTGGTAGATTGTCGAAATTGACGTAAACAATTAACTCTTTTTTTCTTTGACTATGCCCTAGGTTTAGATGAGTATCATAAGGCGGAATCTCATAAAACCCCGGCAACTGTTCTAGATCCACATTAGCTGCTATCGTTTCAATTTTATTTAAACTATCAACAACGAAGAACGGCGTGTCTGTCAAATCCGTTAACAGCTGCTCTTGGTTTGTGATTGGATAGCGATCTCCAAAAAAAGATAAAATAACATGATGATTTTCCTTAATCTTTTGGAAAAAGTGATTGTGCTGCACATCTGACGAAATCACAATCGTATCATCCTTCGTTAGCGCAGAAGTTAGATACTGATCTAATTTTTCATCGATCAATTCTTCAATATCTTGGTAAACTTCTTTTGCAAATGTAGCCTGTGCCTCAGGGTTGATAAGTACTTGATGATTTTCTGTGCCCAAAAATTCCCTAAACTGCCATGTGCCTTGTAAATTTAAATAATCTTGGTAGTAAGGCTGATCATTTTCAAAATAGATGATACTTGAAACAAATCCACGATCATCAAAAATTAACTGATGATTTGTCTGCCCACCCTCAAAATAAGTAATATCAAAGAAATTACCTGTTTGTGAAAAGTTAATTTTAGCATAGTGCTCTTGATTTAAATATACCTCAATCATAAAAGGAGTATAGAAGAATTCTACTCCTTGAGGCCATTTAATATCTTCCAGACGAATTTTACGTACAGATACATCCGTCAGACCTTGTATGGTATCAAATAGATTCCATACAGTTTCTGGCGATATTCTTTGCTGATAAAGAAAGGTTCGAATATGTGGTGAATAGTTCAAAATCAGAGTGGTATTTGCCTCTCCTGATTGCTGAAACATTCGCAGCAAATTCACCGCATCATCAAACATCATATTTTTAGACACGTAATAGAAAGGCAGAGTGGTAGAATACCATTTCCGATCTTGTCTATACCAAGATGGTACAAAGTAAAACATATCCCTCTATTCTCCTTTAAATTCTAATTCTTTGTGGTAGTAAGTCCCAATCCTCAAGATACGTATTTCTTCATGCAAAGGTAAGAGCATACTGACTAAAATGATCAATGTACCCGGTATAGTCAAAAGCAAATTTGGAAGAGGTAGGAAGAAATTAATGAAATAGGGTAGACCAATAAAAACAATCAGGTAGAGTGCTCCTACGTTAGACTGCAAGGAAATGTAATGTTTCAAAACTTTTAAAGTTGCTTTCCCAGGCTGAATATAATCTAGGTATTCCCCTTGACGTTGTAAACGTTTCGCTGTTTCTTCTGGTTCTAAGTTGATATAGGCAAATAAAATTGCAAGAAGATAGATAGCCAGCAGATAAAAGGCCAAACTTAGGGGTTTTGTAAAGTCAAACAAACTACCAAAATTTTTTGTAAAACCATGTCCAAACCAGTCTAATACCAACTGAAGCAATATAATAACACTCGAGGCATACATAATAGGCATTCCCCCAGAGGGAAGAAATTTGATAGGAAGGTAAGACTTGCCATAGTAACGACTACTTAACATGACTCGATTTAGAGGCAAACGAATTTCAGCTCTCTCGCAGACCACGGCAATATAGCCCAAAATCAAAAATGAGATCGCCGCACCTACTAGAAAGGCCAGTCCTTCTTTAGACAAAACAGATTGTCCTATCAATACCACTAATTGGTTAGCAAATTGTAGCAGAATTCCTGAAATAATAATAATTGTCTGCCCGCCTACTCCCTTGCTAACATTCAAACCAGCCAACCAGATAATAACAAAGCTTCCTGCTACAACAGTTGCTAGTACAGCCATATTATAAATCCAATCATCTACAAGAAGCAAAAAGCGTCCATTTTCCGAACGAGCTGTGTACATAATAGCTATCCCCTGTAACACGGAAAAAATCAAAGTGAGAATTTTTTGGACAAAATCTGCTTTTTTCAATGACCAGGACTGGATATTCCAACTTTTATTTAAATTGATAACCTGCCAGACAATCATGGTCGTAATCCAAGGGCCTAACCCTAAAGAAAACATGGAAATCCGAGAGACATCTACTCCTGCTAAGGAATACAAATAGGCCAAGGGATTTTGCTCACTTATTTGTGAAAAACCTGTATTGCCATTGTATCCTGGAAGCAAAATATGGCGACCAAGTAAATAGATCGCGATGATCAAAATTGTAAAAATTGCTCTTCGGAAAAAAATACTTGTTCGTTTCTGTTTCTTAAGACCGAAATGTTTCATCTGTCATCCTTTATTCTTTATATTTAGCAAACCTTGCAATTGTTCTCTAATAATGTTCATGCACCATCGTAACAGTAAGGTAACCCAAGAAAACAGGCTCATCCCACTGATAAACAAGATAGGATTAACTGGCTTACCATGATATTTCGACTACGAAATATAGGAGCACCTCATGAGTGTAAATCTACTTGGAGCTTCTCTTCTATCCTTGAATATTTTCATGTGAGAACACCTGTTCTTCCATTTCTTCTATTTGAACACTATCAAATGTATAAACGGATTTACTTAATCCTTAAAATTTTTATAAGTATATCAATTTTGTCACCATGATTGACATCTAAAAAATCAGTTCCATAACAAAATCCCTAAAGTGTGAGGAATTTTACGCTTTCTCATCTAATCATGATCCTTCGAAAGTTGAATGGATTTTATCCGATTTTTCTCATTAAAAAATCATTTATAAAAATTACCAGTGCCTACTATTGTAGCATATTTATCAATTATTTTCAAACACGACCTCTCTTTTTATAAGCGTGAAGGGCACCTTATGAATTTTGGGCAAAATCCATTTGGAATGGGATTGACTATTCTAAACATTTGTTTACTATTACAACTCAGACGAAAAAGACCAGAGCGTCACTCTGGCCTTTTCCTGTTCAGTTTAGCTTGTAACTAAACTTAATCTTCTTTTTTGCGAGTAGTAGCTGCAAGGCCTGTACCTAAGCCCAAGAGAGCCAAGCCTGCTGCTAAAGCTGACATCTGAGACTCACTTCCTGTATTTGGAAGGTGATCTTTTTCAGTTTGTGTCGCTTTTTCTTCTTGAGAGCGCGCTCCCGTTTGAGCCGATTGGTGCGCATCTGGCTTGACAGAAACTTGTGGATTTGGTTCTCCTTGCGCTACGGCAGTTCCTACTTCCACGATACGATCTTGCGCAACTATCTTATCAAAGGTTTCTTTCGATGTACGCTTACCGTTTTCGACTTCTACTAGGTGGACACGTACACCTTTTTGACCTTCTTGAAGAACACGACTTTCACCCACATAAAGTTTGTCAGTCTTACGTTCTTGAACTTGGAAATCAACTTCCTTTTCTTCTACTAGTAGTTCTGGTTTGTGATGAACCAAATCTCTGACACCATCAAGTGGTTGAGCTGTACCTCGCTTAGTTCCTACTTCCACGATACGATCTTGCGCAACTATCTTATCAAAGGTTTCTTTC
>ERZ773233.527-NODE-527-length-25533-cov-4.487636_pt1 | contig 25533 bp, 19 predicted proteins | sample MGYA00580991_ERZ773233 | MGnify/ENA primary metagenome ERZ773233 (study PRJEB29015, sample SAMEA2738178) | human oral metagenome | biome: human oral; feature: human-associated habitat; material: saliva | place: China | collected 2161 ...
CCGTGACCCCATGCGTGACAGGCATGTATTCTAACCAACTGAACTAACGCACCGTTTGCATTTTGAGGAGTGATGTTCGTTAGAAGCATCCGTTGTTCCTCGTTTGCGATTGCAAAGGAAGCACATTTCTCTGAATTGACCAAGCCCAAGCGCGTTTTTTTTCATTTCCCCACGCATTTTTCTTCAAAGTCCCCACGTTTTCGGCGAAATGCCACTGGTTTTCGACGAAAACGGACTTGTTTTCTGAGTTAATTCCCTTGTTTTTCCACAAAGTCCAAAGAAATGAAGTATCTTTGTCGATGCATCTTCTATTATAGGGCGATGCTTACTCAATAGACACAACTATTTACTTGACTCATCAATGAAAAGTCTTCGCGAACTCTTTCGCATCGGCTACGGCCCCAGCAGTTCTCACACCATGGGTCCCCGTTCTGCCGCCGAACAATATAAACTCCGCCACCCCGAAGCCGTTCGTTTTTGCGTAACGCTCTATGGCAGTCTTGCCGCTACCGGCAAGGGCCACTTAACCGACATGGCTATTAAAGAGGTGTTGGGCGAACAACGCACACACATTATATGGAAGCCCGACGTCTTCCTCCCCTTTCACCCCAATGGGATGAAGTTTGAGGTCGAACACAGCGACGGCATAGTCTCCGATCCCTGGACGGTGTACTCTGTCGGCGGTGGTGCTTTGGCCGAAGAGCACGACGAAAAGATCGCCTCGCACGAAGTCTACGAACTCGACCACTTGGGTGACATCATGGACTGGTGCGCCAAACGCGGCGTGGACTACTGGAACTACGTTGAGGCTTGCGAAGGTCCGGAAATATGGACTTATTTAGCGGAAGTATGGGAAGTGATGAAATCTGCCGTCGAACGTGGTTTGGAACACGAAGGCGTTTTGCCCGGCGAACTGCACCTGCAGCGCAAAGCCCCCCGCTATTACATCAAAGCCAAGGGCTACGGTGCCAATCTGCAATCGCGTGGTTTGGTATTTTCCTATGCACTGGCCGTGAGTGAGGAAAATGCCGGCGGCGGTCAGATCGTGACGGCGCCCACTTGCGGATCGTGCGGTGTGGTTCCGGCTGTCCTATACCATATATATAAGAGCCGCCAAATTAGTGAGACCCGTATCCTCCATGCTTTGGCCACTGCCGGGCTCATTGGCAACGTTGCCAAGACTCTTGCTTCGATCTCCGGTGCGGAAGCCGGCTGCCAAGCCGAAGTGGGTGTGGCCTGTGCCATGGCCGCCGCAGCGGCGAACTATTGCTTCGGCGGAAGTTTGGCCAGTGTGGAGTATGCTGCAGAAATGGGATTGGAACACCACCTCGGCATGACCTGCGACCCGATCTGCGGTTTGGTACAAATTCCGTGCATCGAGCGCAACGCCCATGCAGCCGCCCGCGCGCTCGACGCCAATATCTATGCCACCTTCGCCGAAGGCATTCACCACATTTCCTACGACAAGGCAGTCATCGTAATGGGTAAGACGGGCCGCGACCTTCCTTCCCTCTATCGTGAAACTTCAGAAGGCGGATTAGCCGAAGTCTATCACAAATAATGTTTAGTACTGCACAAATTGCTATGTAGGCACCGATTTATTATTATCTTTGCCGCAACGTCCTCACTTTTAGTGATGACATTTTCAACGATCAACCTCAAGACCTCTAAAATACAATGGCCGGATATTTGGTAGACGACACCCGCAAAGTAACCACTCACCGACTACTTGAAATGAAGCAGCAAGGCAAGAAGATTGCCATGCTCACCTCATACGATTACACCACCGCCGGCATCGTCGATGAAGCCGGTGTTGACTGCATCCTCGTTGGAGACAGTGCATCGAACGTCATGGCGGGCAATGTGACCACCCTGCCCATCACCCTCGACCAAATGATCTATCATGCGAGTTCGGTGGTGCGCGCCGTAAAGCGCGCATTGGTGGTTTGTGACATGCCTTTCGGCACTTACCAAGTAAACCCCACCGAAGGCGTGCGCAATGCCATTCGCATCATGCAAGAAACCGGCGCCGACGCGCTGAAGCTCGAAGGCGGCATTGAAATCATCGACACCGTACGAAAGATTCTCGAAGCCGGCATCCCCGTGATGGGACACCTTGGCCTCACCCCTCAGAGCATCAATAAGTTTGGCACATACGCTGTTCGCGCACGTGAAGAAGCCGAAGCCAACAAATTGATCGACGATGCCAAAGCCCTGCAAGAAGTGGGCTGCTTCGCCTTGGTGGTCGAAAAAGTCCCCGCCAGCCTCAATGCCCGCGTTTGCAATGAGTTGGAAATCCCCGTGATTGGCATCGGTGCCGGCCCCTCCGACGGCCAAGTGCTGGTGATCGACGATATGCTGGGCAAGAACAAATCGTTCTCCCCGAAATTCTTGCGTCGCTACGCAGATTTACACACCATAATGACCGATGCCATCGGAAGATTTGTCACAGACGTAAAGAGTGCTGACTTCCCTTCCGAGCACGAACAATACTGACTTCAATTCTCTTGACAGATCAGCCTATGAAAAAGAGAAATCGGCTTTTCGGGCTAGCGATATTCTTCAGTCTACTGGCACCGCTATGCTCTCAAGCCAAGGTAAATCCCACCTATAAACCTCGCCCGACGAATGTTGTGGCCGATGAATTGCCCGCGCGCGCAGAAAATAACACGCAGCGCAGCATTCCCGGCGTACTTTTTGTGCGCCCTACCACCGGACAAATCAATGCTCGCTATCGCGAAGGTATCGATGTGAGCCGCTATCAAGGCTACATTGATTGGAATCGCGTCGGTACAGAAGGGGGCGTCAGCTACGTCTATATCAAAGCCACGGAAGGTTCTTCGCTGGTAGATCCCTACTATGCGACCAACTTGTATGGCGCTCGCCAAGCCGGATTGAGTGTGGGTAGTTACCATTTCTACCGCCCGCAGATCGACATTTACGAGCAATTGGCCAATCTCACCACGGTGGTACAAAAGCACGAGCAAGATTTGGTGCCGCTCATCGATATTGAAACCACCGGCGGCGTTCCACACGACAAATTTGTGGCCGACTTGCAGGTTTTTGTCGAGAAAGTGACCGCTTTCTACGGCCGCCGCCCCCTACTCTACACCTACCAAAACTTCTACAACAAGCATTTGGTGGGTACCTTTTGGGGATATCAATGGATGATCGCGAAATATCACCGCGAAGAGCCTTATCTGGACGACAACACTGATTATGTGATGTGGCAGTACTCACAAACCGGCCGCGTCCCGGGTATTCGTGTGAATGTAGACCGCAGTCGTCTCATGGGTATTCACACTTTGAGTGCATTGCGCATGTAAAAAAAGAACGGACTATTCGTGGGTTTCATCGAAAAAAGTTCTATCTTTGCAGCCACAAACCCTGGGGTCGACTGGATTTGACAGCGGTTCGAGGTGATTTGTAAGCACGCAGTGCGGATGTTAGCGGGCACTTTAATCTCGGCTATCAAGAATTTATCTGGCGAAAACAACTTTGCTCTCGCTGCCTAATCGAAGTACAGTAGATTGGCTTTATTCCTGCTCCAGGAGCGGGAACGAGACATCACCCAAGAGCACTTTCTCCTTTGCGTCTTGAATCGGTGGTGCAGTAATTAGGAGATAGGATTTCGAAGCCTCGTTCGTTGTCCGAAATTTTAGAGGATAAGGCGCGGTTTCGACTGCTTTCGTCTCACACCGCGCACGAAAATCCGATAGAAAGCTAAGCGTGTAGAAAGCAAGTTGACTCTCCGTTTGGACGAGGGTTCAATCCCCTCCGGCTCCACAAGACAAGCGCCGGCATACTTTTCACAAGTATGCCGGCGCTATCTTTTTCTTATACCGCATATAAAAGATGCCTCCCCTTTAGCTCATCTCGAGTAGGCCGGCGCAAACTTGTTATATCACACCATAAAAGAAGCCTCCCTTTTAACTTCATGAGCAAAGGGGAGACTTTGTGTTGACTTTCGAGGAGCTCTTCATGCCACTCGATCAGAACTCTACATTGAAGCGTAAATTGAGTTGGCGACCGGTCAGATAGTTCGGCACACCATGGCGATTACCTTCAATGTCTGTGATCCAATAATAGGAGTTGACATTGCGAATGCCGAGCAGATTGAAACAATCAATACCCAACCAAGCATCGCGAACATACTTGCCCCATCCAACCACGGGACGACGGCCATTCTTGAGTTCCGCTTTGAACAAGTGGTAGTTCAGTCCCACGTCCACTCGCTTGTAGGCCGGTGCTCGGAAAGTCTGCTCTCCACGAGAGGAATGCGGCGGACCGAAAGGCAATCCATGCGCAAACACCGCACGCAAAGTGAGCGCCCATCGCGTAGAACCGGGGAAATAATCTGTGAAGTAGAGCGACACATTATATCGCTGGTCGGTGGGACGCGGATACCACACACCTCCCATTTTCTCGCGGGTCTGCATCAAGGAGAACGTCAACCATGAATCGGTGCCGGGAACAAACTCTCCGAACAATTTGAAGTCAACTCCCGTAGCATATCCCGAAGCCAAATTGCGACCATAATACACCACGCGAACATTATCCACCGTATAAGGAATGAGATTCGACAGTCTTTTATAATAAGCCTCCGTCGTAAAACGGAACGGACGCTTCATCAAATGGAAAGTATAGTCCGCTCCCACGACAAAATGCACCGATCGCTGACTGCGCACTGCTGGATTGAGTTGCACGATCACGCTACCATTCGAACGCACTGTGTCGCGCAATTCTTTGTAAAAAGGTGCCTGATAATACAATCCGGTAGCTGCTCGCAACGTCCATCGATCATTCCATTCGGGAATATAGCCAACAGACAAACGCGGAGACACGAACGTCTCGTTGTTCCAGTCACGATGCGTCAATCGCACACCGGCAGTCACGTTGAACAAACCATGCGAGGCAACATGCCTCCAAGTATCTTGTAAAAAAGCCTCTGTGGTATGCGCCACCAAGCGGTTCGTCGATCGCAAAGCGTAAATCAAATGTAAAGCATTCGGTCTGTGGGGCAAAGAATAACCGGTAGAATCGCGCATCTCCCACTCCACCGCACGTTCATTGGCAGACTCTCTGCGCCAGTCCAATCCGCCGAGCAACCGATGCTCTCCGATCTTCATTCCGCCGCGTAGACCGGCTTTCATCACCCGCGCCGTCAACGCGTTGCGGGCGTGCTCCATATAGGTACCCACGCCCAATTGCTTGCGCGTCGTCACTTCATTGAGCCAATACTGGCCTTGTATATCATACGTTTCACGTTCTCTCGTGCCGAAACCCGACCATTGCAAAGCCAGGAATGCCGTGGGGGTGAAATGTCTCGTGAGGGTGGCAGCACCGAAAAGTGTACGAAAAGCATCACGCTCTTGTCCATCAAAATAAACCTTGAACGAACGCGCATCAAACATCGTACCATAACGCGTTTCGCGGTCGTGGGGTACAAAATTATAGTGATTATCTGCCACATTCCCCAGCACATCAAGCGACCACTGCTTAGACGGTCGCCACGACATCACCAATTGATAGTCGAAAAAGTTCGGTCGATACTCACCTCCCGTGTCAAGCGTTCCCAAAAGGTAACGCGTGGTCTTATAACGAGCAGAGGTCATCACCGAAAACTGCTTGTTTCCCCAACCGAGATAGACGCCTCCACCCAACATGGAGCCGTTGACAGACGCTTCCCACTGTTCGGGGCGACGATAAGTGATGTCTAACACCGACGACATTTTGTCACCATACTTCGCTTCGAAGCCGCCCGACGAAAACTTAATGCTTTCCACCATCGCACTGTTGATGACCGAAAGCCCTTCTTGCTGCCCGGAACGCACCAACTGCGGACGATAAAGTTCTATCCCGTTGAGATATACGACATTTTCATCAAACGAACCTCCGCGCACATTATATTGTGACGAGAGTTCACTGTGGGTCGACACGCCTGCTTGGGCAATCACCAATTCTTCCACTGCGTTTCCCGTAGCTGAAGGCGCTCCTTTGGACAAAGTGGGGTTCAACTGCTGTGTGGCCGTCGTCTGTCTTCGCTGCGACTTGACCACGGCCTCACCAAACGATGCCGTATACAGGGGCAAAGTCACATCCAAGCGCACCGAATCACTCGGTAGTAAGAGCGTGTGTTTCCGCGTTTCGTAACCTAACATCGAAAACACCATCGTCACCGAGTCATTCGAAGCACAAGTCAGTGCATATTCGCCTTTGATGTTCGCCACTGTGAGCAACGGCTTGCCGGCCACACGCACCGAGGCCAACGCAATCGGTTGTCCCTCGCTGTCACGTATTGTTCCGAACACGCGACAGGCACGCTGAGCAAAGGCAGAAGTACCCACTCCCAGCACAAGAAAAGAGAGAAGAAGTTTGCTTGTCATTTAGCGAGAAGCCGTTGCGGGAAAGAAAGTTTCGATTCCTTGTTCGCGGTGTACGAGTCGCACCTCGACACCGAACTTTTGATGCAAATGTTCGGCAAGATGTTGCGCACTATAAACGGAACGATGCTGCCCACCCGTACAGCCAAAACTGAACATTAGATCCGTAAAACCACGTTGCATATAACGTTCTACATGATGCTCAGCCAACTGATAAACGGGTTTCAAGAACTCAAGTATTTCCCCATCATCCTCTAAGAAACGAATAACGGGTTCATCCAAACCAGTGATCTTCTTATAGGGTTCATACCGACCAGGATTATGCGTGCTCCGACAATCGAATACATAACCACCCCCATTACCAGTAGTATCCTCGGGAATACCCTTCTTAAACGAGAAACTAAACACCCGAACTACCAATGGACCTTTCCCATCATATTTAGAGAATGTAGCAGGTCCATCTAAAGGATTCGCCTGATAAACATCCTTCTCTGCCGTTTTAAATCCATCGGTTCTATTAGCCGCCGGCTTCTCAATGTGCGCAAATTGTGGTAATTGCGTGAGTCGTTTCAGCATATCAAGCATATAAGGATAAGGGAAAACCTCTTCGCCTAATGCCAATATGTCACGCAGATTCTGTATTGCTGGAGGAATAGAATCAATAAAATGCTTCTTACGCTCGAAGTAACCACGGAATCCATAAGCCCCAAGCACTTGCAACGTTCGGAACAATACGAAGAGAGAAAGGCGATTGACAAAGTGACGTTTTGAGGGCACTTCTGTATAATTTTTCAAGCTTTGATAGTATTCAAACACAAGTTCACGACGCAACTTGAAGGAATACTTCGCACTTGCTTGCCACAAGAACGATGCTAAATCGTAATAAAATGGTCCCTTACGTCCCCCTTGAAAGTCTATAAAATAAGGATTACCAGCAGTATCTAACATGACATTCCGAGCCTGAAAGTCACGATAAAGGAACGAATCCATCTTTTCGGACGTTAGGTCTTTGGCAAACATTCGGAAGTTCGCCTCAAGTTTCAACTCATGGAAATCAAGCTCCGTTGCTTTGAGAAAGCAGTATTTAAAGTAATTCAAATCGAAAAGGACGCTCTCTTGATCGAATTCTGGCTGTGGATAACACTGACTAAAATCTAGCCCGCGCGCACCACGAAGCTGTATATTAGGCAACTCACGGATAGTCCTTCGAAGCAATTCCTGCTCTGCAAGATTATATCGCCCACCTGCTTCACGCCCGCCTCGTATAGCATCGAAAAGAGAAACAGTGCCTAAATCCGACTGTAAATAACAGGTTTCGTCAGCCGTAACTGCCAACACATGAGGCACAGGCAACTGACGTTTCTCAAAATGTTTCGCCAGATAAACAAAAGCATGATTCTCGTCACGACTCGTACCAATAACACCTATCACTGCCGAGCCAGCATCATCTGTCAATCGATAATACTCGCGATTACTACCAGCACCAGCAAGTTTCTCCACATTGACTGCTTCTGCACCCTTCCACGTCCTATACAATTCTAATAATTCCTTCATGCTTTTTATTGATTGCTTATCCGATCATCCTATAAAGTTACGGCAACGAATCATATCTCATCAGCTAAAACTAATCTTCTAGCTTCTTTTTTATCTCTTCCGCCTGCCTCTCGCCCTTCTTTTTATTATCATATTGACGCAAAAGACCATCTATAAGCAAAAGAAGAACAAGGATGCCGCTTGTAATCCACAACGACCTCGTTATATAATATAAGCATCCAATAACGATGAAGAGTACTATAAATTCTTTCCAGTTGACTAATCTTTTCATGCCACAAAGTTAAGCAAAAGATTAGATATAGGACGTGAAAGTAGGAAGTTTTTAGTCTTTTTCAAATCCATTCCTAATATGTTAATACCAACACAAATACTTGTTGCAAATCAAATCAATCCATTCCTACATCTTATCAGAACTAAGAAACAAAACAGATACAGCCCACTCACATAGCTGAAAGAGAGGACTTTCTACACAAAAAAAACCTTACATTTAATTCTTTCTATCTATCCTTTTCTAGAACGCAACAGAGCTTTAAAAGGAAACGAAATGAGCTTTTTCTAGAAACATGTATAGGTTTTTAGTAAAACCAACCTCCGTTTTTAGCAAAACTGACCTCCGTTTTGACAGAATCGTACCTCCGTTTTGAGTAAAAAGTACTATCGTTTTGGGCAAAAAGTACTATCATTTTAGGTAAAAACTAGCCCATTTCCCTATATTTCGACGATTCCATTCAGTCAACAAAATGCCTCATTCCTTACAATCTACTAGTAATCAATCTATTACAAGTTTAATCATTTCCTTCTCTCTATTTCTCGTATTTCCAAACAAACACCAATGCTTTTCAGAAAAACGCAAATACAAACCATCAAATTTGCTATATTTTATTACAAAACAAATCCTATTGACAAATTCTTAATGAAGAATGGTAAAGGCTTTTTTATACTATAAGGAGAACGCAAAAATCAGCTATTTTCAAATAGAAACAAATAAAAAAAGGAAGATACTCTCAGAGCATCTTCCCTTTTTTGATTGTATGATTTAATCAGAAATTACATCATTCCGCCCATTCCGGCACCTGCAGGCATAGCAGGAGTTTCTTCCTTGATATTAGCCACTACAGACTCTGTTGTAAGTAATGTACTTGCTACAGAAGTTGCATTCTGAAGTGCTGAACGTGTAACCTTGGCAGGATCCAGTATACCTGACTTGATCATATCTACATACTCTTCCTTAAATGCGTCAAATCCAACACCTTCCTTAGCTTCCTTGACCTTACTTACTATAACACTTCCCTCAAGTCCCGCATTCTCAGCTATACGGTAAAGCGGAGCCTCAAGCGCCTTAAGTAAAATCTTGGCACCTGTCTTCTCATCACCTTCAAGAGTCTCGATAAGCTTTTCTACAGCCTTGCTTGCATGTATGTAAGCTGAACCTCCTCCTGAGATAATACCTTCTTCTACAGCCGCTCTTGTAGCATTAAGAGCATCTTCCATACGAAGCTTTGCTTCCTTCATCTCTGTCTCGGTAGCAGCTCCCACTCTTATTACAGCAACTCCGCCTGAAAGCTTAGCAAGTCTTTCCTGGAACTTCTCCTTATCAAAGTCTGAAGTACTCTCTGCAAGCTGAGCTTTGATCTGAGCAACTCTGTTATCTATATCCTGCTTCTCTCCGAGACCGTCTACTATTATAGTATTCTCCTTGGAGACCTTAACTGACTTTGCACGTCCTAAAGAATCGAGTGTTGTCTCCTTAAGTTCTAATCCTACTTCTTCACTTATAACGGTAGCTCCTGTAAGAATTGCTATATCCTTAAGCATTTCCTTTCTTCTGTCACCGTATCCCGGTGCCTTAACAGCTACTACGTTAAATGTACCTCTGAGCTTATTGACTATAAGTGTAGTAAGTGCTTCTCCTTCTACATCTTCTGCAATTATTAAAAGCTTTGAACCTGTCTTTACTATTTCCTCAAGTATAGGAAGTATATCCTGGATATTAGCTATCTTCTTATCGGTAATGAGTATATATGGGTTGTCAAGATTTGCCTCCATCTTTTCCATATCTGTACACATATAAGCAGATACATATCCTCTGTCAAATTGCATACCCTCTACGAGGTCAAGCTCTGTAAGCATGGTCTTTGATTCTTCTATTGTTATAACCCCGTCATTGGTAACTTTTTCCATAGCATCTGCAACGAGCTTACCTACTTCATCATCTCCTGCTGATATAGCAGCAACTCTTGCAATATGCTCCTTACCGTTTATAGGCTCACTCATCTTAGCTATTGATTCAACAGCAGTCTCACAAGCCTTCTTCATTCCCTTTCTGATAACTATAGAATTAGCTCCCGCAGCTATATTCTTCATTCCTTCGTTGATCATAGCCTGTGCAAGTACAGTTGCTGTAGTTGTTCCGTCTCCTGCTACATCGTTGGTCTTGGTAGCAACTTCCTTTACAAGTTGTGCTCCCATATTCTCAAATGCATCTTCAAGCTCTATTTCCTTAGCTATTGTAACACCGTCATTGGTTATTAAAGGTGCACCGTATGATTTGTCAAGAACTACATTTCTCCCCTTAGGTCCGAGTGTTACTCTTACAGTATCTGCAAGCTTGTTAACTCCGGTCTCAAGAGCCTTCCTAGCTTCTACGCCGTATTTAATTTCCTTAGCCATTTTAATTCGCCTCCGTTAGTCTCTTACTCTATTACTGCCAATATATCGTTTTGCTTTACTACTATAAATGTTTCGTTATCAAGCTCTACTTCTGTGCCTGCATATTTTGAATATATAACCTTATCACCTGCTTTTACCTGCATAGTGATGTCTTTGCCGTCTACCACACCGCCCGGTCCTACTGCTATGACCTCTGCCTGTGACGGTTTTTCTTTAGGTTGACCCGTAAGCACTATTCCGGATTTTGTGGTCTCTTCAGCCTCAAGTTGCTTAAGTACAACCTTATCAAATAAAGGTACTAACTTCATATAAACCTCCTGTTAATAAATTCATTTAGTTTTTAACTAGAAGAAATTATACTAAATTTTGTTAGCACTGTCAAGTGTTGAGTGCTAATTATTTTTAATTTCACTATATAGAGATGTTTCTTTAATAAATAGATATAGACATAATATGATCATTGAAACATTTATTTCACTTATCATATTATGTCTATATCTTTATCAGACTGTATTTATATGATAATCGGTAAAATTCTATTACCGATATATCTGACAACTTGTTGATTAAAATATTTTTTTATTTTAATTATAGCTTGTAGACAAACTGTAGAAACTATAGCCTCCGAAATAACCTCCGTCAGTTTTGCTTAATGTAACAGTATATGTTCCTATCCTATTATATTGGTAATCTGTAACATTACCGACTATTTTCACCTCACTGCCCTCTATGGTTGCTGAACTCGGATTTGAAAAACGGTGCGGACCGGCATCACCTCTAAAAGCTACACTATTATAATACATATTACTTCCGTAAATATCCATAGCTGACACATCTTGTGAAGTCACGGATCCGAATATCTGTCTTACCATCTCCTTAGCATCATCTACATTCATAACAAAATATTCACCCGATTCACTGAGTCTCGAATCTTTATTTGAATTAGCTACCCATAACATTTCATTAATTCTGGATGCACCACCCATAACGGAACCCAAAATATAAACAGGAGTTTTATATGATTCAACTTCCATATCTTTAGCAAGCTCTACAGCTCTTATAATGTGGATATTCGATGTACTTACACTTTTTACCGAACTGCTTGATCCTCCGCTTGTCCATGCTCCGTCCGAACCTACATAATATCCGTCAGGTGTCTGTCTGTTAACATACATAGCTCCATCCGATCCCATATAATAATATTTTCCTCCGGATTGCACCCAAGTAGAGGTGTACATGGCTCCGCTTCCTCCAAGATAGTACCAGCTTCCTCCTGACTTTACCCAAGTTGATGATAACATAGCTCCACTTGCACCAAGGTAATACCAACTTCCGCCCGACTTCACCCAATTATTCTGAATCACATATCCGTTACCGTCAAAACAATACCATGCCCCATCTACCTGTACCCAGGCATTATATGGGTATCCGCCTGAGGCATATTGAAGCCACCATCCACGATAGTCCCTTCTCCAAGTTGCATTTCCCGCCATGGCACTAAACGCTAATAAAAATGTCATTATAAGGCATAATACAAGACTCATCATCTTTTTGAAAAATCCGCTTTTTATTTTATTACTTAACATACTCTCTCCTATCTGCATATTCCGTATGCATCGACGAAATAACCATCCGGTGTAATTGTATTAAACAACATATAACCGTTATAGTCAAGATAATACCAGTTTCCTCCCGATTGCATCCAACCTGTCCTCATACTGCAGTCGGAATTAAAATAATACCAATATCCGCCTATTTTCTCCCAACCTGTTGTCGCATAACCGTAATAGTTGAAATAGTACCATGTTCCGTCTACCCTTGCCCAGGTTGACCATGGATATGAACCGTCAGCATATTCAAGCCACCATCCGTATCCGTCATATCTCCATGAGGCGGTATTTCTTTTATTACTTTTGCTACTGTAATTATTACTTGAGCTGCTGCCTCCTGAGCTGTTATTACTTGAGCTGCTGCCTCCTGAGCTGTTGTTGCTTGAGCTGCTGCCTCCTGAGCTGTTATTACTTGAACTGCTTGAGCTGTTGTTGCTTGAACTATTATTGTCGGATAAATCGGACTGTTTCTGTGTATTATCCGCCGCATCCTTTTGTATCAATCTCCACTTTTGATCGGTAGCTGAATCCGAATCTCTTTGAACTACATTTCTGCCTGAAGTTACAGACAGCGCCTTGCCGGATTTTTTACAGATAATTCTGTACCATCCGTCACCGTCACTTACTATATACCAGTTGGCAGTACCGTCATTAACATAATCCCATGCCCAGATATTTCTGTTGTTCTCATAAACTACGGATCCGTCTCCTTCTACATTTACTCCCTTTCCGGTATGCATGGAAGTTAGTTTGAAAGAATCATCGTAGAGTTTTTCTATTCTCCACATCTGTCTGTAAAGTCCGGATTTGTCGGTAATATTGATATTTGCTCCGTTGGGTACGTAATCATCTATAGTAAGTACACCACCGTTATAATTTTCAAAATAGTATTCTCCGTTTGATATCTCAGCAGCACTGTTCATAGATGAGGAGGATGTAGAATTTGAAAAACTCGGTTTAATAATGGCTGTATAATTATTAAGTGCCGCACTTCTTTCTGCTCCCGGTTCACCGGTGTATTTACCACTGTAGTCAACATAATAATATCTTGAAGAATCTACCCAATATACTATCCCTATATGTCCGTAACGACCGGTACCGAATTGATATGCTCCGAACACCACTATATCACCGGGTTCCGGTATAGCCTCTCCTGCCCGATATCTTCTCCAATCATCCGGTAACGGGTTCGATACATACGCTCCCGCATCACCACGTAATTCATAATAGTTCCAAAGTTCATTACTATAACCTTTTATAAGATCGACACATTGAGAACCGTAAGCACCGTCATAGTCAATTGCTGTACCTACCTTTGTTCTTACCCAATACACCGCCTGTTCTCTTGTTGGTTGAGTAGTTGTAGGTGCCGCAAATATTTGTATACTCATAGTTAAAGACATGGCAAGTCCAAGTGTAAAAGCATGAGAAAGTTTCATATAATGATCCTCCGTAATATTAATGTAGTAATTTCCAACCAATATCTTGTTCTAAATTATTGTTATCTGTTTATCATAAGAATATCAAGATAATATTTTCGTATGATAAAAAAGATTTGTATTTTTATTGATATTATTGTTTATATTCTATTATCCGGATATATTATCATTATAATTATTTTTTCATATAAAACCCCACACGAAAGTGTTGTTTTTAATTTGATTTTATCTGTTGCCCGTAACTATCTTTGGTCATAGTCAGATTCTGACTTGTAAAATATACTATCCCCGGGTCCTTGGCAAACCATTCTGCTTTGTAATAATATGAACCTCCGTATTTGTTAGCCAGTGATTGACCTGCGCTTGTTAGATACTGGTTTATGTCATCATTAAAATCATAGATTCTTAACCAGTTCGGACAATACCCGTAAGAACCGTAGGCAAACAGTGCATCATCGAGATCCGAAAGTGTCACGGCTTTGCCGGTATAGGCAAGATAATCGTAACTTCCTCCTGTTTTTGCGTATGTTATATTTTTGAGAGTTTCGGGTTCTTTAATACAGATTCCTTCCGATCTGTGGTCTGCGGAATATATATCCTCCGGAACCATCAAATATATATTCTCTCCTCCGTCATTCCATGTACTGTCTACCATATAATAACCGTCTTGCGTTTTTACTATGTTCCAAGCATGTTTACCTTCCGGAACGGCTCCTCCGTCTACAAAACATGTCATATCCGACATAGTCATTAAAAGCTGAAATGCTCTTGAATAAGCGCTACATACACCCTTGCCTTCAAGTAACGGTCCGTATGCAGTCCTTGATGTCGTTTTTGATATACGATTCTCTATTACGCTATAATCATACTCTACAGTATCACATAAATAATTATTGATCTGATAAAGAAGCTCCAGCGAACTTGAATATTTTCCTTCCAGACCCTTTAGAATTGATTTTGCTTTGGACTTTATTGCCTTTTGCATTTCTTTTCTTTGATTGATATCGGAAACAAAATAATCCACTTCTACAAGATAACTTCCGTCACTTTGCATTGTTATTGTTTTTTCAGGGTAATCAAGTTCCAATATATATTGGTTTTGCCAACATACCTCCTGTATGGCATCTTCTATAGCACTGCGATTGGTATTATAGTTAAGTACAAATTCTTTTTTTCCTGTCATCATAGCCCATGCTATCTCTTGTGACATTGTGGTACTTGCAATAACTTTTTCGGGTAAACAATCTATTCTTTCAAAATCATTGTATGCACTTATACCACCATCTATTTCAGATGGACTGATAGCCAGACTTATTTTTGATTTGCCTTTTTTCTTTGAACTCGAACTTCCGTTCGTATACGAATTATCGTAAAACTTCTTTTCCGAGTCGGACTTAAAACTTACTGTCTTCTTTTCCTTATCAATTATCACAACAGCTGCTTTGGAAGGGTAATCTTCCATGTCCGCCTTGAATTTTATAGAATTGTCAAAAGTACGTTTGATTACTTCTATACTCTTTTCGGGATCGTTCTTATCAAACTCTTTGATACTGTATTTAAAATAAAACGGCGAATTATTAACCCTTACATTAACTGAAAGGACTTGCTGCATATCCTCTTTATTCTCATCTGTATCTACATCCATCTCATCTAATATATATTCGTTCATATATTCCAGATTATGTTTTCTTATACTTCCGTCAGTCATTCTGACATATATGAAATTAGTTATATCCTCAGCTTTATCTACTATAAATGAAGTAGTTGAAGGATAATTACTCTCATACTTCTTTATATATGACGGTATATTTTGTGCCAAAGCATTAAAGTCATATAAAGGACTTTCTTCAATTGCATAATAGCCCGGCTCTTTGTATTCGGCTAAATTATCCAATTCTTTGATTGATTTTGAAATAGCCTCATCTTGAACCTCATTATTATGTGCTGACTCGGATTCATCAACACCACTTCCTTGTTTAAGTGCTATTACGGAAAGATATCTGTTTGAACCAGGTATAAGTGCTGTACTGATGTCATTTGGAGTAAATGTTACATATCCGGCTTCGGCTGCCTTTTGTATACGTTCATCTCTGAAGTTTGCATCACTCATAGAATATTTTGTATCGGTGATTACATCAACAACACTTGTTATGGAATGATCCACATAAAGAATATTATCTACACTGTCACCTTCACCTTCTTCACCAATTTTAAGTTCATTGATGACAAGAGGATCGTCTGCAGAAGCTTCTTTTTCATGTTTTTTTGCATTTTCGTTATTTTCAGCTATGATCTCATTCAACATATCCTTATCCGGCATCCTGTAATAAGAAATAATTGCATAGGCATCAGCTCCCTCGACCGGATCCCATTGAGCATAAAACTCACCATTTTCATTGACATAATATTCAGGGATCAGAGCCTGTCTTTCTTCTCTGTCCATCACGATAGTTGTTACTAAGGGTTTTGAGAGTTTTTCACCGGTTTCAAAATCAACATTCTGAACCATATATATTATATCTCCAGAAGTCCAACCCACGCTACCTCCACGCATACGTATCGACTCTTTTACACTTTGTTTTACTTCACCGTTTTGATCCTGCTCATAATAAAACAAAGTACCTACGGAATACACACCTTCTGTATTCGGATAAACAGTATATTTATAGCTGCGGTCATCCTGCGTTTCATTATCATATTTTGTTTCTATCTCTATACTGAAGTTTTCGTCAAGAAAAAACTGAACTGCCGGTACTTTATCACCAAGCTTTACTTGATCAAGTTGAGACTTTGATGTTATCTCAAGCTTTTGATCCGGTGTCCAAAATTGTATTTCCTTTGCATAGTCATAAACCGATTCCACATCGGCAACTTCACTTTCATTATTGCTTTGTTCAACTTTATTTAATGCTTTTGAGTTTTCATTCTTAAGTGCATTATCTCCTGCAATTATTTCCGCACCGCTTTCTGCTGTTTTGTCGGCTTCCTGCCTTGTACAGCCCGTAATACTTGAAACAAGTATTACAGCCGATAGCATGGCAGCATAAAATCTTCTCCCTATTATTTTAACCATAATCCTCTCCCTATGTTTTTATTATATATAAAAATAATTCATGCGGTTATATTTGTTAGCTGTGCTTTTAAAATAGTTAGTATAATTAATAATTTTAAAAAGTAGAAAGGTAAAATAATCGAACAATAGTAATACATTCACAAAAGAAAAAGTATAAAAAGATAGTATACTATTAAAGATAGAACTAAAAATTATCGATATTATATATGAATTTCATCACATAAGAGGAGGTTATTAGTAATGGACAAGATATTAGGATCTATAGTTGCAACTATAACTATTGCTTTTTTATATTTTATAGCTCTGTCTATATCTTTCTGAGTTATGGATTTTAATCTTTTCAAGTCACTGTTATGCTTCAAATCTGCAATTTTGACTTTTCTAGCTATATTGTTATTTTTTATTAATTCCAGATATGAAAAATATTCCTGATTTTTTTTCTTTGAAATAACATCAACTGCTTCTATCACTTCTTTACTGAACTTGAGATTTTTCAAGTCAGGAATAGTTACATCTGTGTCCTCAACTATATCGTGTAATAACGCAACTATCTTTTCATTATATCCTTTTACGTTAAGCATAACATGAATAGGATGCCAAATATATCTTTTTCCCGCTCTGTCTTTTTGTTTCCAATGTTTAATTACACAAAGAAAAAAAGCTTTAATTAATAACATATTTTTCTCCTTTTATTATTTTATCAGCCACATCTTTTTTTATTTCTTTACAGTCAACAGCCCCTTCTAACAGAATTTTTTTGAACCAAAATGCATTTTCTTTCCATTTTCTTTCTATGAAATTATAAGAAAAAACAGTATTATCTTTTTTCTTGTTAAGTATTGTATTTAAGTCGTCTAAATAATACATTTCTTTCATATTGTCTCAACTCCTCTTGGATTTCTTATTTTAAGACTCAATTTTTTCATTTGTTGTTACAATTTTTTCAGATGTATTTATATTTCTGTATTCTTCATATAATTTATACAGTGTTCAATTTTTTAATTTAAAACTTTCACGCGTGTGATACTACATTTCTATCTTTACATTTTTTCAATAATAGTTTTTATTCCTTTATAAACATTATCATCTTTCCAAGTATTAACTATTTTTATTATATTATAGCTCTCCTTTAAAATCAAGTCTTTTATTCTGTTATAATCTTCCATGAAATTATCAAAGTCTAAAATAGTCGTGTACCTAATTATATAATTCGTTTTCTCAATCATTTCATCTACTTTCTCCTATATAAATATAATTTTAACATAACATTCTCTCCCATTTAAAGTCTATCACCTATTATTTTTATCCAGATGTTTAATGTATCTCTGTACGGACAAATAAAAAAAGGAGAGTTTTTAAGATTTCCTTTGTTAATATCCTTAATCTGTTCTTCAGTTGTTTTCATTAGAGTCTCTTTTAAAATATAAGAAAAGATACCTGCATTTAGCACAAGTATCTTCTATCTACTGATAAAGCTAAGGTAGGGCTGACGATCCTACATCTCCTTCCAGTTACGGGGCGACGGTGTCACTCTCACGTCCTCATAGCTCTCTTTATTTTCTATAATTATACCTTATTTTTTTACTTTTTGTAAAGCTGTTTTTGTTTCTCTAAATATTTCTTTAACCTAGAATTTTTATTAACTACTCTGTTTCATAGAATCCAGATGGTTTTTCGTTTAAGTTTATAAGAATATTTTTCATTTGAGTGTAGTGTTCTAATATAACTTTGTGAGTTTCACGTCCTATTCCTGACTGTTTATATCCTCCAAAAGGTGCTCCAGCAGGGAACTGGTTATATGTATTTACCCACACACGTCCTGTTTCAATTCCTCTTGAAACACGGATTGCACGGTTAAGGTCACGAGTAAATACTCCTCCACCAAGACCGTATATACTGTCATTTGCAGCTTTTATAACTTCTTCTTCAGTATGGAATTTTTCCACTACTACTACCGGTCCAAATATTTCTTCCTGTGCAATTCTCATATCATTTGTTACATCTGCAAAAATAGTAGGTCTTACAAAGAATCCATTTTTAAGTTCTCCATCTTCTATTCTTGTTCCACCTGTAACTAAACGTGCTCCTTCCTGTTTTCCAATTTCTACGTAATTAAGCACATCTTTCAAATGTCTTTCATATATTAATGATCCCATTTGTGTAGAAGGATCTAAAGGATTTCCTACCTTTACCTTTTCAAATACATTTTTTAATCTTTCAACAAATTTATCATAAATTGTGTCCTGAACAAATATACGTGAACCTGCAGAACATACTTGTCCTTGATTGAACAGTATTCCTAACTGTGCTCCATCCATTGCCATATCCATGTCACAGTCTTCAAAGAATATATTAGCAGATTTTCCTCCAAGTTCCAATGTTGCCGGAATCATTAACGAACATGCAGCTGAATATACATCCTGCCCTACTGCAGTTGATCCTGTAAATGCGAGTTTTTTAAATCCATTATGTTTCAGCATATAATTTCCTGATTTTGATCCACTTCCTGTAACAACATTTATTACTCCTTTTGGAACTACATCTGCTATAAGTCTCATTAATTCAAGTACTGAAAGCGATGTGTGACTCGATGGTTTTAATACTACTGTACATCCTGCTGCAAGAGCTGGAGCAAGTTTCCACGCAGCCATAAGGAATGGAAAATTCCAAGGTATAATCTGCCCTACTACTCCTATTGGTTCTCTCAATATTAGGTTTAATGTATTTTCATCAAGCATTTTTGAAGTTCCTTCTTCACTTCTTATTGCTCCTGCAAAATATCTGAAGTGATCTGCTCCTAACGGAATATCAGCAAAAGAAGTTTCTCTTATTGGTTTTCCATTATCCATACTTTCTACTGCCGCTAAAAAATCTTTATTTTTATCAATTATATCTGCAATTTTTAATAATAAATCCTGACGTTCAATCGGAGACGTTTTTTTCCAGCTTTCAAATGCTTTTTCTGCAGCCTTTACTGCTGCATCAACATCTTCAGCAGTTGCTTCTGCTATAACTGCCAGTTCTTCCCCTGTAGAAGGACTATATGCCTTTAATGTACTACCATCAGATGAAGGCACCCATTTTCCATCAATAAATAAATCATATTTCTTTTGTAATTCTACCGCCATTTACATCATCCTCTCATTTTTATTTTAGTGTATATTTGTTATTTATATATACCACTATAAGTATAACTTTATTTTGAAAAAATTCAAGTGTTTCACACAAAAAAATATTTTTGTGAAAATTATTTCTTTTTCAAACTTTTTAAAATAGGCAAAAAAGGCAAAATATTATTAACCGGAATAATTTTAAAATTGCTTATATTTTACATTTATTGTATAATTATCCCAATTAAATAGTGGAATATGGAGATGGATTTATGAGTAATGGAATTTATTCTGATAAATATAAATTACGTGTAAAAGAAGCAGTGCAACTGATTATACCACATGAAAAGTATTTAAATTGGCTTTCTGATGATAATACCGTCAAATATTTATAAAAAAACTACATTTTTTCATTTACTAAAATTTCACTCATATAAAACAGTCATTCATTAAGGAAAAGTCAAAAACTCTCCTAGAGGCTTAAGCAGTTGACTTTTCCTAATTTCATTTTCTATTTTACATTATAAAATTTTAAGTAATTCCAAAATATAGTTCTCACATTTTTTTAATTATTTTTTCTTTCCATTTCTCTTCTTTCTCTTCTTGAAAGCTTTCTTTGAGGTACTTCTTCAGCTGTTTCAATAGTTTCTGCTTCATTTTCTTCAGTATATTCATACTTCAGATTTTTTGCTTCCTCATGCTTTAAATTAGCTGTTTCCTCTTCATTTTTAAGCTTTAATTTCAGAAGGAATGAACCTGTTTCTCTCTTTATAGCATCTATCATTTCATTATAAATTTCAAAAGCTACTATTTTATAGTCATGGATAGGATTTCTCTGACCGTATGATCTCAATCTTATACCTTCCCTTAATTCTGTAAGATCTTTCAGATGCTGTCTCCATTTCTGGTCAAGAACTTCAAGCATTATATATCTCTCAATTCTTCTGAATACTTCTTCACCTACAATTTCTTCTTTTTCATTATATCTCTTTATAAGATCCTCATATACCTGGTCAATTATTTCGTCTTTACTTTTACTTTCAAGCGATTCATCCATATCATACTCAAAAATTTCATTCAGTTTGTCTTTTAGCAGATTAAAATCCCAGTCAGATTTTGAATCTCCACTTAAAGACATTTCAACAGTATCTTCTACAGTTTCCCTTATCATATCAAAAATAAGTTCTTTCAGATTTTCATTACTTAATACAGCATCCCTCTGAGCATAAATAACCTCTCTCTGAGTATTGTTTACATCATCATATTCTATCAAACTTTTTCTTGATGAGAAGTTTCTACTTTCTATTCTTTTTTGAGCATTTTCTATCTGTTTACTTATCTGTTTATGTCTTATTTCTTCATATTCTCCAATATTCAGAACCTTCATCATTGATTTCAGTTTATCTCCACCAAACAGTCTCATAAGATCATCATCCAACGACAAATAAAATTCTGATGTTCCCGGATCTCCCTGTCTACCGGCACGTCCTCTCAGCTGATTGTCAATACGTCTACTTTCGTGTCTTTCTGTTCCAAGTATGAAAAGTCCTCCAGCTTTTATTACCTTCTCTTTATTTTCTTCACAATCTCTCTGATACACTTTGAAAATTTCATCATATTCTTCAGTTCCTTTTTCAGCAACCTTTGCTGCAAATGAATCCGGATCTCCTCCAAGTTTTATATCTGTTCCTCTCCCTGCCATATTTGTTGCAATCGTAACAGTTTTATATCTTCCAGCCTGTGCTATTATTTCCGCTTCCCTTTCATGATGCTTTGCATTTAGTATTTCATGAGGAATTCTTAATTTTTTCAATAATTCTGATACTTCTTCCGAATGCTGAATTGAAGCTGTCCCCACAAGAACTGGCTGACCTTTTTCATAAAGTTCCTTGATTTTATCTCCAATTGCCTTATATTTTGCCCTTGTTGTCATATAAACCACATCAGGCATATCTATTCTTATAACAGGTCTATTTGTAGGAACTTCTATAACCTTTAAATTATATATCTGCTTAAATTCTTCTTCTTCTGTTTTTGCAGTCCCTGTCATTCCTGATAATTTTTCATACATTCTGAAGTAATTCTGTAAAGTAATTGTTGCAAGTGTCTGGTTTTCTCCTGCAACTTCAAGTTTTTCCTTTGCTTCTATAGCCTGATGGAGTCCATCAGAATATCTTCTTCCGTCCATAAGTCTTCCTGTAAACTCATCAACTATTATTACTTCTCCCTTTTCATTTATAATATAATCCCTGTCAAGCTTAAACAGTTCCTTTGCCTTTAATGCCTGTGTCAGGAAATGTGTAAGTTCTACATACTCAGGTGAATAGAGGTTATCAATCTTAAGCATTCTTTCAACATTTCTAATACCTTTATCTGTTATTGTAACAGTATGTGATTTTTCATCAACTTCATAATCTTCCCAATCTTCATCAGGAATAACTGTATTTTTCTTATCCTTTATTTCTTCTGTCTTATAACTTCTCTTTAAACGCTTTGCCACTTCAGCAAATGTATTATACCATTCTGTAGTTTCTTCAGCAGCTCCGGATATAATCAGAGGTGTTCTCGCTTCATCAATTAAAATTGAATCTATCTCATCGACAATTGCGAAATTATGCTTTCTCTGAACTTTTTCTTCAAGTTCTCCAACCATGTTGTCTCTCAGATAGTCAAATCCAAATTCATTGTTTGTTCCGTATGTTATGTCTGCATTATATGCTCTTTTTCTTTCTTCATTAGAAATATTTGCAACTATAACTCCTGAATTCAGACCTAAAAATTCAAACATATCACTCATTATATCTCTATCACGCTTTGCCAGATAATCATTTACTGTTACTACGTGCACACCTTTTCCTGTCAGTGCGTTCAGATAAATAGGCAGAGTTGACATCAGTGTTTTTCCTTCCCCTGTTTTCATTTCTGCTATATTTCCACTATGAAGAATCATTCCACCTATCAGCTGCACATCATAGGCTCTCATTCCTAAAATTCTTCTAGCCGCTTCCCTTACTGTTGCAAAAGCTTCAACTAATATATCATCAAGAGTTTCCCCTTTTGCAAGTCTTTCCTTAAATTCAGCTGTTTTTGCAGCCAGTTCACCATCTGTATAATTTTGAAATTGTGGTTCAATTGCATTTATTTTATCCACAACTTTTCTCATTTTCTTTACTTCACGTTCATCCTGTGTCCCAAATAATTTTTTTGTAATTTTATCTACTAACATTTATTTCCCTTTCTTTATATTTAATATATTTTCATTGTTTTTTCATAATAAAAATATATTTTTTTACTCCCTTAATTTCAGTATATTTTCCTTCATTTTAGAAGTCTGAACCGCCAGAATATCAGAATCTCTATTGTCGTGTATTTCAACATTACCTTCTACATATTCTGTAAAATACTTCCCATCTTCATCAGAAGGAAGTGTTTTTTTATCTTCTGATTCCTTTTCTTTTAGTTTTCCTATTTTTTTCAAGCCTTTTTTCAGCTGTTTATTATATTTCATATATTCTATCTGATTTAATTCAGAAAGTATCCACTGTATGTCCTCATGACTTAAATTATTCTCATTTACAAATACATTGAGCTGTTTATTAAATCCCGCTGTACCAAATAAACTCGAGCAGTTTATTGTAGTAATAAGAAGACATGTTATAATAAAAATAAATCTATTATTCTTTTTCATTTTCACTCCACAATATCTATTTATTAATTTCTTATTTGTATCTATATCATAATCAAAGTATTATATCACTTATTAAAATTTTTGTCTAATTTTTTTAGTATACACAATTGTTCGGGTAAATTACAATTGTTTGTGACTTTTTTTTATAGGCTATTGTAAATTTAGGATAATTATTGTATACTATAGTAATAAATAATTTTTTAGGAGGAAAAGATGGTTATAAAACCAAAATTAAAAGGTAGCTTAGCTTTAACAAATCATCCAATTGGAGCTAAAGAATTTGTAAAAAGACAAATTGATTACGTTAAATCACAGGATAAATATACGGGGCCAAAAAAAGTTTTAATAATCGGTGCTTCATCCGGTTATGGACTTGCTTCAAGAATTTCATTGGCATTTGGTGCAGGGGCTGACACTATTGGAGTTGCTTTTGAAAAGGGAATCGAAGGTAAAAGAATAGGAACAGCAGGTTGGTGGAATACTATTGCCTTTACTGAAGCGGCAAAAGAAGAAGGACTTGCCGCTAAAAACTTTATTGGGGATGCTTTTTCAAATGAAATGAAAGCTGACGTTATAAAGTACATAAAAGAAGAATTTGGTGGAAAAATAGACTTACTTATTTACAGCTTGGCAAGTGGAATGAGAACTGACCCTAAAGATGGAGTCACTTACAGATCTGCACTGAAATCTACAAAAGGGGAAATTGTTGGACCTTCTATTAATATTGAAAAGGATGCTATGGAAGAAACTACTATGGGAGTTGCCACTCCTGAAGAAATCCAAAGTACAGTAAAAGTAATGGGTGGAGAAGACTGGAAGCTTTGGGTTGATGCTCTTGATGAAGCTGGAGTTCTGACTGATGGATTCAAAACAGTAGCGTATTCTTATTTAGGACCAAAAGTTACTTATGGAATTTATAAAGACGGTACAATTGGAGCTGCCAAAAGGGATTTAGAACATACTTCTGATGTACTGAATGACTTCCTTAAGAAAAAATATAATGGGGAAGCATATGTTTCATTAAGTAAGGCTCTTATGACAAAAGCTAGTGCTGTTATACCTATTTTCCCTTTATATGCAGCATTACTTTACAGAGTAATGAAGGAAAAAGGTATTCATGAAGGTACTATTGAGCAGAAACATAGACTTCTTAAGGATATGATTTATGGTGGAAAACCTGAAATTGATGAAGAAAGAAGACTTAGACCTGATAACTGGGAAATGAGGGAAGATGTGCAGGCTGAAGTTGAAGCATTGTGGGATAAAGTCACTCCTGAAAACTTTAAGGAAATCAGTGACTATGAAGGTGCAAGAAAAGAATTCATGCAGCTGAATGGTTTTGACTTTGATAATGTTGACTATGACGCTGATATTGATTTGGAAGAGTTGGCAAAATTGCAACCGTAATAAATAAAAAAATTGCTTGTGTTAATTTACAAGCATTTTTTGTACCAAAAAATTTAAAGCATATAGAATTATAAATTTGAAAGGTAGGTAAAATTATGAAAAATATTTTTATAGCAGTACTGACTTACAAAAAATCATTGGAAGAAGTATCAAAGTTCCGTCCAGAACATCTTGATTTTCTGGAAACATACTATAAATCAGGAAAATTTATTGTTTCAGGTAGACAGACTCCTCCAGAAGGCGGAATTATAATAGCTAATAATGTTACCAGAGAAGAACTTGAATCTATCCTGAAAGAAGATCCTTTCTATAAAAATGAACTTGCTGATTTTAAAATACTTGAATTTACTCCTGCAAAATATGCAGAAGAATTTGAAAAATTTGTAAAATAATATCGTTAATAAGGACAGACATTTCAGATAAAATTGGAAATTAAAAAAACTATATTTTTGAATTATTTGAAATTTTACAATAAAAAACAGGAAATGAATTTAGAAAAAGACAACAGCCTTAAGGCGAATTTTGTCTTTTTCTTAATGAATGACTGTTTTATATGAGTAAAATTTTAACAAATGAATAAATATAGTTTTTCTATTATC
>ERZ773233.530-NODE-530-length-25397-cov-5.030700_pt1 | contig 25397 bp, 20 predicted proteins | sample MGYA00580991_ERZ773233 | MGnify/ENA primary metagenome ERZ773233 (study PRJEB29015, sample SAMEA2738178) | human oral metagenome | biome: human oral; feature: human-associated habitat; material: saliva | place: China | collected 2161 ...
TCAGGAAGCTGAAAAGTACGGAGTAGATTTTATTTGCTTAACTGGAAATCCGGGTACTGGTGTGACCAATAGGGCGATTGTTCATACGATTAAGCTTGTCAAGGAGAACTTCTCTGGTCTATTGATAGCTGGGAAGATGCACGGGGCAGGGGTGGATGAACCAGTTGCTGATCTAGGAGCAATCGAGCAGTTTATTGAGGCAGGAGCTGATATTATTCTGGCACCAGCTGTAGGTAGTGTTCCAGGTTTTGATGAGGCTGATTTAAAGAGTATCGTTCAACTAGCCCACCGAAAAGGAGCTCTTGTCATGAGTGCCATTGGAACAAGTCAAGAAAGCTCTGATCCTGATATCGTCAAACAAATGGCTATCCGTAATAAAATATGTGGTGTGGATATCCAGCATATCGGAGACTCAGGATATGGTTGCTTAGCACCAGTTGAGAATATCTTTGCCATGAGCAAGGCTCTTCGAGGGCAACGACATACAGTGTCTATGATTGCAAGGTCAATCAATCGTTAAAAGTGCTAAACATCAGACTAAAAAGAGAGTGGGACAGAAATCGGTAATTCGTTAGAATTCGATTTCATCGTCCCACCTCCGCATAGTTGAGTAGGGCTGTAAAAGCTGATGAAATCAGCCTAATAGAGCCCACTCAACCACTGCGTCTTGCTCGACGATCCAAAGACAATTGAGAGGCTAGGACTTTTGTCCCAGCCTCTTTTTTGCCGCTTTCTTCTTGACAAGAGATGTAAAGGAAGCTATACTTGTAAAGTAAAGTTTATTTTACATTACAGAAAGGAGGCAGCCTTGGAAAATCGAATTCAAGAATTACGGAAAAGAAAAAAGCTCAGCCAGGAGGAGCTGGCTGAGAAGCTAGAGGTCACGAGACAAACGATTATTTCTTTGGAAAAAGGCCGCTACAATGCCTCGCTGCTTTTGGCTCATAAAATTGCATCCTTTTTCAATTTAAGGATTGAAGAAGTTTTTCTCTTTGAGGAGGATGAATCATGAAATGGACTTATTTGTGTAAATGGATATTGGCTATTTTGGTGGTGGTTGGCTTATCTTATCTCCATTTTCAAGCCAATTTTATCCCTAAGGAAATCCTGCCTTTTGTGGGAATTATTCTAGTTGTAGTGATTTTGAAAATTTTTCAAGCGTATGAAAAATAGGAGGTTGAAATGGAAATACTAACGAAACAAGAATTTCGGAAAAAACTTCAAAGGAAAGTTATCGTGGGGCGAATCTTAACTTTTATCATCTTGGTAGGACTGGCCTGGAGCCACTTTCATTCTCTGGATGATCAGCAGGAAGGAGTCATGGTTGGTCTGCTTCTGGGGCTTTCCTTGATGGTTCTGCGTTATAATCTTACCTTGAAACGGGAGGAAGCCTTTAATAGGCTCTATATTCAGGTGACGGATGAACGCAATCGGATGATTGACGAAAAGACTCGCACTCTGCTGTTTGATATCCTTTTGCTACTGGCAGCGTGCTTGAGCGTTTTGTCCATGGTTTTCCCAATCATCTTAAGTCTCAATCAGTTTCTGACCGTGACCATTATTCTGGTTTTGGGACTTTACTATCTCTTGCGTTTTCTCCTGTCTAAGCGTTATTAAGAAAAAAAGCTGGCAGGGCCAGCTTTCTCAACAAGCTTTTAACAGAGCTTGTTTTTATTTTCTATAAAGTCGATCATATTGATGAACAGGATCCATGGTTACATGGATGCCGAGTTTGCGCAGGACATTTTTGTCTTCATCTGTCAGCATTACGGTTGAATGAGCTTCGCTGCCCTTGAGATTTCCAAGTTCTTGCATGGCTTGGGCAGCATCTTGATTTTCCATGGCTGTGATTGCCAGAGCCATCAAGATCTCATTTGAGTGAAGGCGCGGATTACGGCTGCCCAGATGATTGATTTTCAGGCCTTGGATTGGTTTGACATACTCGGGTTCGATCAGCTTGGTTTCTTTGGCAATATTGGCTAACTTCTTAATGGCATTGATCAAGACCGCTGCCGTAGGACCAAAGAGTTCAGAGGTCTTACCAGTTACGATTTCGCCATTTGGCAATTCCAGAGCCAGAGCTGGCTCACCAGTGCTTTCAGCCTTGGCACGCGCAGCAACGGTTACTTTACGATCCAGCGGTGTGATGCCCAAGTCGTTCATCAAGAGTTCGATTTTCTTGATAGCAGATTCAGAAACGCGCTCTGCCTTGAAGTCTAGAATCGTCTGGTAGTAGCGGCGGATGATTTCCTGTTGAGAAGCCTCTATAGCAGCGTCATTGTCTACAATGGCAAAGCCGACCATGTTGACGCCCATGTCTGTTGGAGAAGCATAAGGTGATTTGCCTAGGATGCGCTCCAGCATACGCTTAAGGACTGGGAAAATTTCGATATCACGGTTGTAGTTGACAGTGGTTTCGCCGTAGGTTTGCAGGTGGAAAGGATCAATCATGTTGACATCGTCCAGGTCTGCTGTCGCTGCCTCATAAGCTAAATTGACTGGATGGTGCAGGGGCAGATTCCAAACTGGGAAGGTTTCAAATTTGGCGTAGCCTGATTTGATGCCATTGATTTGGTCATGATACATGTTGGACAAGCAAGTAGCCAATTTACCAGAACCAGGACCAGGCGCAGTCACTACGACCAGATTTCGACTGGTCTTAATATAGTCGTTCTTGCCCATTCCTTCAGGTGAGATGATATGGTCCATATCAGTAGGATAGCCCTTGATTGGATAGTGGATATAGGAGTCAATTCCATTCTTTTCTAGCTGAGCGCGGAAGAGATCAGCTGCTGGCTGGCCAGAATACTGGGTAATGACCACTGAGCCTACATAAATATCCAGCTCATTAAAGGTATCGATTAGGCGCAGCACTTCTTGGTCATAGGAAATGCCCAAGTCCCCACGTGCTTTAGAGTGTTCGATATTATTAGCATTGATAGCAATGACAATCTCCACTTGGTCCTTGAGCTCCTTGAGCAGTCTGATTTTATTGTCTGGCTCATAGCCTGGCAAGACGCGGGCAGCATGGAAGTCTTCCAGCATTTTACCGCCGAATTCCATGTACAATTTGCCCTCAAATTGATTAATGCGCTCCAAGATATGGTCGCGCTGCAGATTTAAGTATTTTTCTGAATCAAAAGCAATTTTTTTCATGTATAGTTTCACCTCTGGTAAGCATTATAACAAAATTTCTTCAAATTGGAAAATTAAAAGAGAGTATATTATATAAAATAGATAGCAGCCCGAATGAAGAACGGGCTGCTTCTCGAAATCAGTAGTTGGTAATCGTGTCCACGGTTGAGCGATCCAGCTTTTTGACCAGCGCTTGCAGGAAGGCTTGGGCTTGCAGGAAATCGTCCATGGCATAGAGGGTTTGGTGGGAATGAATGTAGCGGGCGCAGACGCCAATGGTGGTAGATGGCACGCCACCGCTTTGGAGGTGGGCAGCACCAGCATCCGTTCCGCCCTTGCCGCAGTAATATTGATACTTGATGCCAGCTTCTTCTGCGGTTGTTAGGAGGAAGTCCTTCATAGCTGGCAGCATGAGATGACCAGGATCAAAGAAACGAATCAGCGTTCCGTCGCCGATGGCTCCTTGACCGCCATAGATGTCACCTGCTGGGGAGCAGTCCACAGCTAGGAAGACCTCAGGGGCAAATTTTGTCGTTGAAGCATGGGCACCACGCAGGCCAACCTCTTCTTGAACATTGGCACCGACATAGAGTTGGTTCCCTAGTGGTTGACCAGACAAGGCTTGAGCCAATTCACCGACCATAAGGACGCCGTAGCGGTTATCCCAGGCTTTGGAGATGATATTTTTTCCGTTAGCTGTGAGAATAGCAGAGCTGTCTGGCACAATCGTGTCCCCTGGACGGATGCCGTAGCTTTCAGCTTCCGCCTTATCTGCAAATCCCCCGTCAAAGACAATATCTGCAATCTGTGGCATAACTGGTCCGCCAGAACCACGTGTCAGATGAGGAGGGACAGAGCCTGAGATGACAGGGATTTCTCGCCCTTCGCGAGTAAAGAGTTTGAAGCGTTGGCTGCTCACGACTAGCGGATTCCAGCCACCGATTTCTACTACACGGAAAGTCCCGTCGGGCTTGATCTCGCTGACCATGAAGCCAACCTCGTCCATGTGAGCCGCAACCAGAACGCGGGGAGCATTTTCAGCTTGGGAATGCCGAACCCCGAAGATGCCGCCTAGGCCGTCGGTAACGATTTCATCGACGTGAGGAGTGATTTTTTCTCGCAGATAGCTGCGGACAGGTGCCTCGTGACCGGAGATTGCTGAAAGCTCAGTCACTTCCTTGATTTTTGAAAATAAGTCAGACATAAATTTACCTTCTTTCTGGTTCTATTTTATCACTTTTTTAGAGGGAAGAACAGGATGAACTAAAAGAAGCTGAGAAATCTGTAATATTGTTTGTCGCCTCTGCGCTTTTGTGTTAAAATATTCTACATGAAAGCTAAAAAAATCATTCTAACAACAACAGCTCTTTTGGGGGCTGGAGCGCTGGCCTTTGGGGCAGCCAAAGTCGTACAGGAACAGAAAAGACTGCGCAGTAGAGAAGAGATTGTTCGGGTCGTGCGGGAATTTTTTGCCAGCCGAGGACCGATTGCAACGGTCTATGTAGAACTTTATGAATCAACCGACAGCCGTACAGTTGGAGGGGTTGTCCTAGAAGACGACCGCCATTTCACCTTCGTCTATGAGAATGGTCAACTGACCTATGAGGAAGAGTGATGATTCGGCCGCAAAGTATGGAGGAGCTAGCTTCTTATGTGGAGCATAAGGAGAAGACTGTCTTCTTTTTTACAGCAGATTGGTGTGGAGATTGTCGTTTCATCAAGCCCTTTCTGCCAGAGATAGAAGCTGAAAATCCTGACGTCATCTTTGTCGAGGTGGATCGGGATCAGTATATGGCTGTGGCCCAAAAATGGGATGTTTATGGGATACCTAGTCTGGTTGTCGTGGAAGATGGACGAGAGATTGGTCGCTATGTCAATCGTGACCGCAAGACCAAGAGTCAAATCAATGATTTTTTAGCGAGTTTATAAGAAGTTTTAAAAGTATTTTTGGAGGAAGAAATGATTTTTACATATAACAAAGAGCATGTTGGAGATGTTCTCATGGTCATCGCTGCTGATGATCAGGGAGCTAAGTTGGCTGCTGAGCGCAAAGGAAATGTTGCGCGTGTTTACCGCGAAGATAATGGACAGACAGTAGCTTGGAACATTTTTGAACTGTCAGATCTTTTTGAAATTACAGAGCGCGGACAAGTTCAGCTGACGGATGAGCAGGTTGCGACTCTCAATCAAGAATTGACCAAAGAAGGCTTCCAAGCCGAGCTGGTTAATGATCGTGAACCTAAGTTTGTTGTGGGGGAAATCCTTGAGATGGTAGCCCATCCAGATAGTGACCGCCTCAATATCTGCCAAGTGCAGGTGGCAGCCGACAAGACAGTACAAATCGTTGCAGGTGCTCCGAATGCGCGTGTCGGTCTCAAGACAATCGTGGCCTTGCCGGGTGCTATGATGCCCAAAGGAAATCTCATTTTCCCAGGTGAGCTCCGTGGAGAAAAAAGTTTTGGCATGATGTGCAGCCCTCGTGAACTTGCCTTGCCAAATGCTCCGCAAAAACGTGGGGTTATTGAATTGGCGGATAGTGAAACGGTCGGAACGGCCTTTGATCCAGCTAAACACTGGCAGTCTTAAGACTTAGTATAGAAAAGGAAATCGTGATTTTCACGATTTTTTTGTCTTTTCTCGCGAATAAATAGATAGGAGGAAAGAATATGTATAATAAAGTCATTATCATTGGCCGGTTGACGTCTACACCAGAATTGCACAAAACCAACAATGACAAGTCAGTAGCGCGTGCGACAGTGGCGGTGAATCGCCGTTACAAGAGCCAGAATGGAGAGCGTGAAGCGGATTTTGTAAATGTGGTTGTCTGGGGGCGTCTAGCTGAGACTTTAGCCAGCTATGCAAGTAAGGGCAGCTTGATTTCTCTGGATGGTGAGCTGCGGACTCGCCGCTATGAAAAGGATGAAACCACTCATTATGTGACAGAAGTTCTTTGTAGTGGCTTTCAGCTTTTAGAAAGCCGAGCTCAGAGAGCACTCCGTGAAAATAATACTGGAGCAGACTTAGCAGATTTGGTACTGGAAGAAGAGGAACTTCCTTTTTAAAAGTGATTTTTCTGGTCTCGAGTGTTCATGATAAAAGAGAAGAAAGTTAGGAAAGTGTTCCTAACTTTTTTGGTTAAAGGGTAGGTGGAGAAATAGACAACTGACGCAAGTCATTTGCTTCATCAAACCTGAAAAAGTATTTTTATAAAGGGATTTCCATTGTTTTCCTTTCTTAAATTTGGTATAATAAAGTTGAATCCAGAGGTAGGCTAGAAAGGAAAAAATCGGGAACGAAACAGCCGCCGATGGTCGCTTTGCACATTGCAGTTTGAAATAAGGAGAGGAGGTTTACCATGTCTTTATCTGCCTTATTTGAAGTATCAATAGCTATTTTGGGTGTGGCCTCTGCTGGCTACCTCATCTATGCCTATTATGAGTTTCTAAAAGATATAGCTCATATGGAGAAAGTACATCATTTTCATCACGGAGGTTGAGACAAATGTGTCTCGGCCTCGCTTTTTATTAGAAAGAGATCCTTGAGGTTGTAGCTGCTTGCTCAATAGCCATGGATTGTTGAGCGACCTCGTGGGGCTGGGACTATTTGTAAGGTCTGGGAAAGCTTTTAAAGCTGTGCTCAGAAACAGGGAGTCAAGCTGGATGTTTGAAACTTTAGTGCTATCCTAGCGCCTCCCTGATATTCTAGTCCTCTTGGTTTTCATATTGATTTAAAAATGTTAAAATAGTAGGCAAGAAAGCGGAGAGAATGCATGCCAAAAGAAGAAAATTTAACGGGGAATCAGGTTGTAGCCCTAACAAAAAAATATTTAGCTGCAGAGGATGTGGCTTTTGTTCAAAAAGCGTTGATTTATGCGATGGAATGCCATAGCGGGCAAACTCGTAAGTCGGGAGAGCCCTATATTGTCCATCCGATTCAGGTGGCGGGAATTTTAGCCAAGCTTAAGTTGGATGCCGTTTCAGTAGCCTGTGGTTTTTTGCATGATGTCGTAGAGGATACAGCGGCGACCTTGGACGATCTGGAGCGGGAATTCGGCCATGATGTGCGCGTGATTGTGGATGGTGTGACCAAGCTTGGGAAAGTCAAATACAAGTCTCACGAAGAACAGTTGGCGGAAAATCATCGCAAGATGCTCATGGCCATGTCAGAAGACCTTCGAGTGATCTTGGTCAAGCTGGCTGACCGTCTGCATAATATGCGTACTCTGAATCATTTACGGCCAGACAAACAAGAGCGGATCTCGCAGGAAACTATGGAAATCTATGCTCCTCTGGCTCATCGTTTGGGGATTTCCAGTGTCAAATGGGAATTGGAAGACTTATCTTTCCGTTATCTCAATCCGACGGAATTTTATAAAATTTCCCACATGATGAAGGAGAAGCGTCGAGAGCGGGAAGCTCTGGTAGAGGAAGTTGTCCACAAGATTGAAACCTACGCGGGAGAGCGCAATCTTCATGGAAAGATCTATGGTCGTCCCAAGCATATTTATTCCATCTATCGCAAAATGCAGGACAAGAAGAAGCGTTTTGATGAGATTTATGATCTGATTGCTATTCGCTGCATTTTGAGCACTCACAGTGATGTCTATGCCATGCTGGGCTATATCCATGAGCTTTGGAAACCCATGCCTGGTCGTTTCAAGGACTATATTGCCAACCGCAAGGCTAACGGTTACCAGTCCATCCATACGACCGTTTACGGTCCTAAAGGTCCGATTGAGTTTCAGATTCGGACCAAGGAAATGCACGAAGTGGCAGAATACGGGGTTGCTGCTCACTGGGCCTATAAAAAAGGAATGAAGGGTCAGGTTGACAGCAAGGAATCTGCCATCGGGATGAATTGGATCAAGGAACTGATGGAGTTGCAGAATCAGTCTGGTGATGCCAAGGAATTTGTTGATTCGGTTAAGGAAAGCTACCTGGCTGAGGAAATCTATGTCTTCACACCGGATGGAGCAGTACGTTCTTTGCCTAAGGACTCAGGACCCATTGATTTTGCCTATGAGATCCATACTAAGGTTGGGGAGAAGGCGACAGGAGCCAAGGTTAATGGCCGCATGGTGCCGCTCAATACCAAGCTGAAGACTGGGGATCAGGTGGAAATCATCACCAATGCCAATTCCTTTGGACCGAGCCGCGACTGGCTTAATCTTGTCAAGACCAGCAAGGCCAGAAATAAAATCCGTCAGTTCTTTAAAAATCAAGACAAGGAGCTATCTATCTCTAAAGGACGGGAGCTCTTGCAGGCTCAATTTCAGGAGAATGGTTATGTAGCCAATAAGTACATGGACAAGAAGCACATGGAAGATGTACTGCAAAAGACCAGCTATAAGACCGAAGAAGCGCTTTTTGCGGCAATTGGTTTCGGTGAGATCGGTGCCATTAGTATTTTCAACCGCTTGACGGAAAAAGAACGCCGTGAGGAAGAGCGGGCCAAGGCCAAAGCAGAGGCGGAGGAATTGGTCAAGGGCGGCGAAGTCAAGGTCGAGAACAAAAAAGACACCCTCAAGGTCAAGCATGAAGGCGGCGTGGTCATTCAAGGAGCATCTGGTCTCCTCATTCGGATTGCCAAGTGCTGTAATCCTGTTCCTGGTGACGACATTGTTGGTTACATTACCAAAGGACGCGGCGTAGCTATTCACCGGCAAGACTGTATGAATCTCAAGGCTCAGGAAAATTATGAACAGCGCTTGCTTGATGTGGAATGGGAAGAAAATAATTCGACTAAAGAGTATATAGCCCACATTGATATTTATGGTCTTAATCGGTCTGGCCTCCTTAACGATGTACTGCAGGTGCTGTCCAATACCACCAAAAATATTTCAACGGTGAATGCTCAGCCAACCAAGGATATGAAATTTGCTAATATCCATGTTTCTTTTGGCATTGCTAATCTGTCCATGCTGACGACGGTGGTGGATAAGATTAAGAGTGTACCAGAGGTGTATTCGGTTAAACGAACCAATGGCTAGGTGCGAGCTTGTCAGAGTAGATAGTAGTCAGAAAAAAGGAAAAGATATGAAAATTGTCATTCAGCGTGTCAAACGTGCCCAGGTCAGTATTGACCATCAGCTGCACAGCAGCATTGGACAAGGTCTCCTGCTCTTGGTAGGTGTCGGGCCTGATGATAGTCAGGAAGATATGGACTACGCGGTCAGAAAGATTGTCAATATGCGGATTTTTTCCGATGCTGAGGATAAGATGAATCTTTCTGTTCAAGATATCGGAGGAGAGATTCTTTCCATTTCCCAATTTACGCTCCATGCAGATACCAAAAAGGGAAATCGGCCAGCCTTTACAGGTGCAGCCAAGCCGGATATGGCTAGTCCCTTTTATGACAGGTTTAACCAGCTGTTAGCTGAGCAAGTGCCAGTCAAGACGGGCGTGTTCGGAGCAGATATGCAGGTGGAATTGGTAAATGATGGACCAGTGACCATTCTGCTAGACACTAAAAATAGATGAAAGAATTGCGCGCCTTTTGAATGTTAGTGGTTTACGACCAAGCAAAAATAGATTGTTTCTTTTCTAGAGACAAGGCGCATTTCATAGGCTTCGTAAGTAACTTTTAATAAACCAGATGCTGGTTTCCTTAGAAGTTCTTATGAGGCTTTTTGTGTGGTTTAAAGGCGATATTATTCTAGCAGGCAGCTTTGGAGTTGATAAAGCGGAATGGCAGACATGGGTTGCTCCTTGTCAGATGCGACAGATGTGTAGGGCTTATTGGAAAGGGGCTTTACGACTTATGGTATAATGATATATATAAGTTTGAGGAGTCTCTTGATTTTTTCAGACTGATTTTCATAAAAAGAATAGGAAATAAGTATGCATTCGATTCTTGCCTTATATATCACCCTGATGCCGGTCATTCTGGCTGGAATTCTCAATATGATCTTTTGCAAGTCTTCTCTGCTAGAGGCGGCTTATCGACCAATGGATGCTGGGCTGATTTTAAAGGATGGGAAGAGGCTTTTTGGGGCTAACAAGACCTGGAAAGGTTTCTTTGGCATGATTGTTTGGGGAGCTTTGGCTCAGATCCTTTGGGGCTTGCTCTTGAAGAGTCTTCCTAGCCTAGAGAAGCTGCACTTGGTCTATGCCTTCTACGAAAATACTGTGCTCTTTAATCTAGTGCTAGGAGCTCTCTTGGGGCTGGCTTATGTTTTGTTTGAGCTGCCCAATAGCTTTATCAAGCGCCGTTTGGAAATCAAGGAGGGCAAGACGGCGGAAAATGGCTGGAAATGGACTTTTATCTGGATCGACCAGATTGATTCCTTGATTGGCTGTATCATTTTCTTGCTTTTCTATATCCCTCTGTCTTGGCAGCAGATGCTGGGCATACTAGTTCTGGGGGCGGGCACGCACCTAGGAGTCAATCGTCTGCTCTATTGGGCTAAGCTTAGAAAAAATCGTATGTGAAATGGGAGTTTGTGATGAAAGAACTATGGCTGGAAAAAGAGCCTTCAGCTGTCTATGGCGGTAAAATCAATCAGTTAATCAACCTCTGTCAGCTGGGGCTTTCGGTTCCTAAGGGTTTGATTTTGCCCGCGGATCAAGTAATGGCTTGGCTAAGAGCGGCTCTGCCAGAATACTCAAAACAGGGACTTAAAGAATTCATTGAACTGGGCAAGGAGGAAATTGCGAAGCGTTTGCAGCAGTATCCCTTGGATCCAGCTTGGCTACAGGAGTTAGCAGCTTTTTGTCAGGAAAATCAAGCTTATATCGTTCGCAGCAGTGCCTTTTTAGAAGACGGACAGGACATGTCATTTGCAGGCCAGTATGACTCGATTGGCAACTGCCAATCGCTGTCAGAAATTGAGCAGGGTATTCGTTTTTGTCTGCTTTCTCTCTTTAATCCAGAAGCTTTGGCCTACTGGCAGCGCCAGGGTTTGCCTGAGCAGGATTTTGCCATGGCAGTGCTGATTCAGGAGCAGATAGAGCCTGACTTCAGTGGCGTCTGCTTTTCCCTAGATGTGGGGACTAATCAGGACCAGACCATGCTTTTGGAGTATGTGAAAGGCTCGGCTGAGAGCTTGGTTAGTGGTCAAGTCAATCCTGAGCGGCTGACACTTCCTTGGTACAAGGCAGACTGGAGCCAGTTTGAAGAAGCTGAAATTCCTCTTACAGTCTTGCAGAAGCTGCACGAGCAGGTTTTGGAGATTGTGGCGTATTTTGGTCGGCCCATGGATATCGAGTGGTGTGCTGTACAAGAGCAAGTCTATCTGCTGCAGGCTCGACCCATCACGACAGTACCAACTAAAATCGACAGTGGTCGCTGGACGACGGCGAATTTTCGGGATGGAGGGGTGGCGGCTCAGCCCTGTCCAGACCTGATGTGGAGCCTTTATCGCTATTCTTGGCAAGAGGCACTCTCCAGTTTTTTGCTGGCAATTGGCCTAGAGCCTGAAGGAGTGATGCCACCGCTGATGCGCCTGCATTATGCTCGGCCCTTCTGGAATTTAGGCGTGGTCAAGCAGGGCATGGAGCAGATTCCGGGCTATATTGAGCGAGACTTTGATGATGAGCTGGGAGTTAATAAAGACTACCAAGGCCAAGGTTTTACCAGCAAATTAAGTCCAGCCTTGCTCTTGAATTTCCTGCGGGTAGCCTTGAAAACTCAAAAAGTAACGAAAACTTTTTTGCATCAGGCACCAGATAAGCTGCAAGAGCTGCGTCAGCAATTTAACCGTCTTCATCAAGAAATACGAGAACTGAATGACCAAAGCCCGCTGCAGCAGGTCGAGAGTCTTTGGCAGTTGGTGCTAAATCAGGCTTATTTAGACAGTGAGGGAACTTATTTCTGGCAGGCCTATATCAATACGGTCCAGCTGTCTATGAAAAAAACCAGTCTGCTCAAATGGCTGACGGTTGATGAATTTTTCCAACTGATTGCTAAGTTGGGAAATGTTTCGCATACCAAGCCTTTGGCTAGGATGCTGGAAGCTGCGGATCTTATTTTGGCAGACGTGAAACTGACAGACGATTGGTTGAAGCTATCGGTGGAAGAATTGCAGCAACTGGCTGCACAATATCCTGAGCGAGCAGATTTCATCAAGATTCAGGATTTCCAAAAGGATTTTGGCTATCACTCGGCACGGGAGCTGGACTTGCGAGTAGCTAGTTATGAAGAAGATACTCATCAAGTTATGACAGCGGTCCAGCAGTTGGTTGCTGATTCAGCGTATTACCAAGCAGCTAAAGCTTCGCTCAGTCCTGGCTCAGAGTCTGAGCTGGATTTGGCTCATCTATCTCGAACCAAGCAGAAAAAGATAGAAAAAATCAGTCAAGACTTGCGGAACTTGCTTTGGTGGCGGGAGGAGTTCAAGGATATTTCCACGCGCTATTACCACCTCATTCGTCAGATTAGCCTCAAACTCGGTCGAGCTTATGAAAAGCGAGGTTTTCTGAAAGATTTTCAAGATATTTTTTACATTAAGAAAGAAAGCCTGACCTCCTTTATGGAAGGGCAAAAGACTGCCGACCAGCTTCAAGAAGAAGCGGCTGATAATCGGCATTATTGCCAGGCCTATCGGAATTTTGAGCCAGTAGGTGATTTGACTGATAAAGAGATGAGCTTGGAAGAAGTAGCCTATGAGAGTCAGGTTCTGCTGACGGGAATGCCAGCCAGCAGTGGTCAGGTAACTGGTCGGGTTCGAGTTCTCTTGGATTTAGCGGATATTGAGATGATTGAACCGGGAGAAATTCTTGTCACTCGCTATACAGATACGGGCTGGAGCTATGTTTTTGGTATTCTAGGCGGTCTTGTAACAGAGTATGGCGGCGTTCTCTGCCATGCCTCCATTGTCGCTCGGGAATGCGGGATTCCAGCTCTGGTCTGCGCCAAGAATTCAACTCAACTGCTAGAAACTGGCATGCTGGTTACTTTAGATGGAAGAAGAGGAGAAATAAGAATTCATGAAGAAGAATGAACCTTTGTTTATCGGTGAATACGACAAATCTGTTATCCTGACCTATATGGGCGCTGCTTTTGCACTGTTGGCAGTCTATGCCATCATTCAGTCCCAGCTGCGGCTGGCCATGATGGCCTTTATCGTTAGCGGTATCTGCGACCTTTTTGATGGTGTGGTGGCGCGGCGGATGAAGCGGACTGAAAGTCAGAAGCGCTTCGGCATTGAGATTGATTCGCTCTGCGACATGATTAGCTTTGCGGCTCTTCCGGCTGTGCTCCTCATGACTCAGCTGCCCTTGGGAGCGGCCAATATCGTCTTGGCTGTCCTCTATGTCTTAGCTGCGGTTACGCGCTTGGCCCATTTTAATCGCTTGGCCAAGCATGATGAAGGATCTGGCTCTTATTTTATCGGCTTGCCCGTGACTTACAGCGCCCTCTTTTTTCCTCTGACATATCTGGTCTGTCAATGGCTGGCGCCTGGTTTCTTTGCTTGGGTGTGGCTGGGCTTGTCTCTTTTGCTGACCGTCCTATTTGTCTACAACTGCCGGATTCCCAAGCCTAATAAGCTGGCCTATCTAGCCTTCGCAATTTTAGCTGTTGCAAGTCTGATTGGTCTGGGGGTTCTGCCACATGGTTAAGGTCTATCAGAGAAGGACTGGCCAAGTACTGGAACCGACAGAATACAAGGCGGGTCTGTTAGACAAGCTTTATGGTACTGCTTGGGGGCGCCTCTTATTGCCTATCTTGACCCGACCTAGCCTGTCTTATCTTCTGACTTTGAAAGACTACACTCCTTTTTCTCGCAAGAAAATAGTAGCTTTTGTGGAAAATTATCAGCTGGATTTGACTGACTATGAGGATGGTCCATATCCTAGTTTTGCCGCTTTTTTCCAGCGGAAAATCAAGCCTAGTCTGCGTCCAGTCTGTCCTGACAGTCAAGTACTGGCTGTGGCGGATGCCAAGCTAGAGGCTTTTACCATCAGTCAGGACTTGCGGCTGACGATAAAGGGTCAGATTTATAGTCTAGCTGACTTACTGCTGGATGAAGAGTTGGCTCAGTTGTTCAGTGGCGGAACAGCGCTTGTCTATCGTTTGGGAGTGGAAGACCTGCACCGCTATTTGGCAGCTGAATCCGGCAGAATTACCCGAAGACGAAAAATCAAAGGGCGCCTGCATACGGTCAGACAGGTAGCCCAGAAGCGGCGCTTGATTTACAAGGAAAATAAAAGAGAATACTGTCTTTTAGATACCGACCTAGGACCTGTCCTGCAGATGGAAGTAGGGGCTCTCTTGGTCGGAAGAATATACAATCACAGTCAGGACCATTTGATCAGGGGACAGGAGAAGGGCTGCTTTGGTCTGGGTGGCTCAACCATTCTTGTACTCTATCCAGCAGGCACGATTCGCTTGGATCAGGATATTCTGACTTACTCAGACATAGGAATAGAAACCCAGATTCAAATGGGGGAAAAGATTGGAGAAAAGCTATGTTTAAACGATTAGCTGTTTATTATAAGGAAATGTTTCCTTTGCTGCCACGCTTTTTTGTGGCTGCCATCATGTTTTTTGAGATTTATTTTGTCCTTCTGCTCAATGACGGAGTAACCACCTTTCGCTTTGACCATCAGGAGTTGATCGGAATTTTTACCATTTTCGTCTTTCTGATGATTCTGCGGATTGCGGATGATTTCAAGGACTACGAGACCGACAGACGGCTCTTTCCTCATCGGGCTCTGCCATCTGGTCGGGTTAAAAAGAAGGACTTGGCTGTTGCCCTCAGCTTTATCGTAGCTGTATCTGTACTTCTCAATGTTCTCTTTATGAACAATATCGGTTGGTTCCTCTTTCTCTATATCTACGGAACTCTCATGTCCTTCTGGTTCTTCAAGCGTGACAAGATTCAAAATTCTCTGCCACTGGCTCTGGTGACCCATAATCCGGTCATGATGATTTTGAATCTCTATACCATTTCTTTTGTCTGCTACAAGTACAATCTGCCCCTCTTGTCCCTGCCGACCGTCTTGCTGGCCTTTACCATGTATTTCCCAAGTCTGATCTGGGAAGTCTGCCGCAAGATTCGGGCACCAAAAGACGAGACTGAGTATGTGACCTATTCTATGCTTTTTGGCTACAAAAAAGCCACTCGCTTTATCGAGGTGGTGACTCTGCTGGATATCTTGACCAATTTCGCTCTTCTCTGGAATATTTCCCATGTCGGAGTGGTAGTCTTGGTGCTGAATGTCATCTGGATGACCGTCCAGTTTGAGCAGTTTATCAAGGATCCGACTCGCTTTAATATCCGGGAGCGGGTGGAGCGTTATACTTATATCACGGAGACGACCATGGTTCTGTCCGTTGCTGTTTATCTCTTGATGGGGGTACTTTGATGAAAAGAATCAAGCAGACAGGGCTTGACCGGGTTGGAGGCAAGGCCTATCATTTGCTGAAAATGCAGGCTGCTGGTTTGCCGGTTCCTGAGTTTGCAGTGTTTGCTTTTGACTTTTTTCAAAAATCTACCAGCTCTGCTGACTTGGAGCGGATGGAAGCAGCCTATCGGTCTGGAGAGTTGGACTTGTCCCAACTCAGTCAGCAACTCCAGGACTGGGCTAAAGAGCAGTTTGTTCAAGAAGATTTGACGGCAGCAGAAAGTTGGGTCCACAAGGAGTTTTCTCAGAAAGACTGTCGCTTTGCAGTTCGCTCATCAGCAACCATTGAGGATGGGAAGGCTTCATCATTTGCCGGTCAGTTTGAGAGCCGGCTCAATGTGAAGCTAGAAGGACTTAAAGAAGCCATCCAAGCGACCTTGCTCTCTCTTTATCAGGAGTCAGCTCTTAGTTATCTATTTGAGCAGGGACTATCTTTGAAGCAAGCGCAGATGATTTGCCTCGTTCAGGTCATGCAGGAGGGAGATTTGTCTGGTATTTACTTCACAGCTAATCCCAAGGGCATTCTGAACGAGCATATCATTGTTATCGGTCGGGGCTTGGGCAATAAGGTTGTCGAGGATAAGATTCCTACAACCATGGTGACCCTCCATCCCAAGGACCAGCTCTTTTATACAGAGCAGACGGAGGACTCACCAGACGTATCACAGGAACAACTCGAGGACTTACAAGACTTGGCAAGTCAGGTAAGTCAGCTTTTCGGACCTTATTTGGATATGGAGTTCACCTTCGCAAATGGTCAGCTCTATCTCTTGCAGGCACGACCTATTACCACCTTGCCAGAGGGACAGCAGATTATTCTGGATAACAGCAATATTGTCGAAAGCTATCCGGGCGTTTCCAGTCCTCTGACCATTAGCTTTATTCAAGAGGCCTATGCCAGCATTTTCCGAAGTCTGGCCCAGCGCTTGGTTGGCAAGGATGCACCTGAGTTGGCTGCCTATGAAGCCACTTTTCAAAATATGCTGCAGCCGGTTAATAGCCGAGTCTATTATCAGATTCAGAGCTGGTATCAGCTCTTGCAGCTTCTGCCTTTTTCAAAGAAAATCATTCCTATCTGGCAGGATATGCTGGGAGTGAGAGAGACAGAGGTGCCTCAGATACCGGTGCACCTGTCTTCTTTCAAACGCCTGCAAATCATGCTTCGCATTATTCGAGAGTTCTGGACAGCACCCAAGCAAATGCGGCAATTGGAAGAGCAGTTTGCCCAGATTCAGCGCGAATACGAAGCCAGCTTTTCTCCCGAAGCAGATGCTGAGACCTTGATTGCCTTGGTCAGCAAGCTGAAAGAGGATATTCTGGCTCACTGGGACATTACGCTGGTCAATGACCTCTATGCTTTTGTTTATACTGGACTCCTGAAGAAGTCGCGTCGTGGCGGAGCAGTTCAAGCTGAAATTGCAGGAATTGAGCAAATTGAAAGTATGCGGCCAGCCTTGGCTCTGCAAGCTTTAACAGCTCTGCTGAAAGCAGAAGAAAATGCAGCGATTAGACAGGCCATGGCAAGTGAAAGTCCAGCAGTCTTTCTAAGTCGCCAGCACCCTTTGGTTCAAGAAATTACCCATTTTATCCATGAATTTGGTGATCGGGCTCCGGAAGAGTTGAAGTTAGAAACTCCAACCTTTCGAACGCACCCAGAGCGTCTGCTTAAGCTCCTGCTGCAAATGTGCCAACAAGAGGAGAAGAAGTTGGCTCCACAGAAACTTGAAGAAGTTGAGCAAAAATCAGGCTGGTGGACGAATTTTCTTCGCAAGCGAGCCATGACTGGTGTTAAATATCGGGAAAGCTCCCGCTTAAACCGCACACGGATCTATGGCATGATGCGGCAGATTTTCCGAACACTTGGGCAGCAATTAAACGAGCAAGGGCTGCTGGATTCGGCAGATGATGTTTTTTACCTGACAAAGGAAGAATTGTTTGAGCTGACTAGAACGCCTAGAGATGTTAGCGGCTTGATAGCCGAGCGTCGGGAGAAGTTGGAGGCTGATAAAGAACTGCCAACCTTTAGTCGATATGTTTTTGCTGGACCGGTCTTTGAGAAATATCTGAAGCCGCAAAACCGCACTAGCAGTCATAATACGGGTAATCAAGCCTTACAAGGGATTGGCTGTTCACCTGGTTTCGTTAAGGCTCAGGTTCTGGTCGTAGAAGATGTGCAGGAGATTGAATCTGCACAGGACCGGATTATCGTGACCAAGATGACCGATCCGGGCTGGGTTTATCTTCTGACTCAAGCCAAGGGTGTCATTGCAGAGCAGGGGTCTTTGCTCTCTCACACAGCTATTATTTCCCGCGAGTTGGGTATTCCTTCTATTGTCAATGTTAGAGGAGCTTGCAGTCTCTTGCAAAATGGCGACTGGATTGAGATGGATGGCCTTACTGGCAAGATTCGACTGATCAAGGAGGAAGACCATGCTGCAAATTAAACCAGTCAAACCCAATACGACAGAGCTGGATGATTTTCTAGCTCTGTCCAAGCGGATTTACCAGCCAGACCACCTTATGCAGTCTGAAGAGGAAGAACTGGCTTTGATTGAGGGCAGTCACCCGTTGAGTTCTGACTTAGAAACCTATGCTTTTATTGGCTATGTGGACAGTCGGCCTTGTATTCGAGGGCTTCTGACCTTCTATCCAGATGATGAGGCTGCTTACTTGGGATTTTTCGAGTCGATCAATGATCAACAGATTGCATCTGCTTTTATCGAGCATTTAGCATGTTTTGCTCGCAGTCTCGGAGCGATTAAGATAATTGGTCCCGTACAGGCAAGTTTTTGGCTGGGCTATCGAATGCAGCTGACTGGAACAGAGGAGCTCCCTTTTACTGGAGAACCTCATAATCCAGCCTATTATCCTCAGCTATGGCAGGCTGCAGGTTTTGAGCTCAAAGAGCGCTATCTGTCCAATTTTTATCCCAAGGTAAGCAATCAAACTCATCAGGACAAGTTGGCTCATCGCTTTGAGTCTTTTGAAGAAGCGGGTTTCATCATTTGCTCGCCCAAAAAGAAGGACTGGGAAGAAGCTTCGCTGCAGGTTTTTGAGCTCCTCAATCGCCTTTATCAAGATTTTCCGATTTATCGGTCAATTTCTAGTCAGCAGTTCAGTCAGATTTTTCAAAAATACCAGTATATTCTTGATTTTTCTATGGTTAAGCTGGCCTATAAGGAGGGCAAGCTGGCTGGTTTTCTGATTGCCATGCCGGATTACGGTTCTCTGGTTTATCAAAAACTGACTCCTCTTAACCTAGCCAAGCTTTTTTGGACCAAGCGTTTTCCAAAACGTTATACGATTATGTATCTAGGAGTAGATGAACAATTCTTGGGATTGGGCTCTGCCTTAGCCTATCCGATTTTTAAAGAAGCGCAGAAGCGACAAGCCTCGGCTATCGGCGCCCTGATTCACCAAAATACCGTCACGCGCCATTATGCGGCAGAATTGCAAGGGGACAAGCATGAGTATGGCCTCTTTGAGTTGGATTTGGGATTTAGATGATCTGTAAACAGTAGGTTCTCTCCCAGAGAGTCTGCTTTTTACTTTTCGCTGAAAATGAAAGAGGTTTTCTCCCTGTCGACAGCTGAAAGAAAAGTATTTTATCAGGCTAAGGGATTGCAATTTAGAGTAAAATCCAGTAAAATTTTTATTAGTTTATTATATGAAGAAAAGGGAATTTTATGAAAAAAAGAGTCACTGGTGACATATACCAGCGCTATTCTTTTAGAAAGCTGTCTGTAGGTCTAGTTTCCGCTACTATCGGAAGCTTCTTTTTGTGTACGACAATGGGAGGAGTTGTCAGCTCTGTCGAGGCAGCGGAAGTATCTGCCAATCAGTCTACCGTCGTTCAGTATCACTATGTAGTGGAGAGCGATCTGACTGAGGCTGAAAAAGCTGCTATTGTAAAGGAACTACCCAAATTTGCGGAAGAAAATTCGGACGCTTATTATTTGGTTTACCGTCCGACAAGTCAGGAAAGCTTGTTAGGAAAGCTCCCTAAGACAGGCGAGTCAGGTATCTTGGGAGCTGCTTTTGCAGCTACAGGGCTGGTATTAGTTGTTTTAATGCTGGCGCGAGGGAAAAATGGCAAGAGATACCTGTCTTCTATTTTGCTGGTGACAGGCTTAGGTTCTGTGCTTCTGCCAGCTTCTGTTTTGGCAATCAGCAGTATGGATTTGGCTGCCTATAATCAAAGTCTGACTTTGGCCGTTGGCGATCAGTTGCCAGAACCATTGAAAATTGCTGGCTACCAGTATATTGGTTACCTAAAAAAAGAAGCGCAGCATCAACTGGCTCAAACGGGAAATTCTCAGCTGCCAACTCTTCAAAAGGAAGCTTCAGCTAGTCAGCCTGATCAGGAGTTGAAAGAGTTAGCAAGTCGCCCTAAGAATACTGAAGCTCCGAAAGAGGCGCAGCCTGCTGGCGGAGACTATCTCTCCGAGAAGGAAAGGGAGGAGATTGCTGCTAAAGAAGGACAATTTGCTCGTCAAACACCTGTTCATGAGCGACCAGAGCTGCAATTTACAAGTCAAGCAAGGACCCAGACTCAAGAAATTCCCTATAAAACGGAGTATCAGTATTCAGATGACTTAGCTGAAGGACAATCTCGAGTGATCCGCGCGGGCATTCCAGGGATTCGTAAGATCGTGACACGTTACTATAGTGTTGAAGGAAAAATCGTAGAGAGCAAGCAGATTTCTGATCAAGTAACCACTGAGCCTATTTCAGAAGTTGTTTTAGTCGGGACTGCAGCAAATAAGGCTGTTCCTAAAGAAGCTCCAATCCATAAAGTTCCAGAGCTTACTAGTTATGGCACCGTTCCTGATACTGCTCCCGTGCACGAGAAACCCGAGTTGTCTGGATATGGTACAGTTCCGGATAGCGCTCCCGTGCACGAGGTTCCCGAGCTAACTGAGTATGGTATGGTTCCCGCTAGTGCTCCTGTACATGAAGTTCCCGAACTCACTAGTTATGGCACGGTTCCCGCTAACGCTCCCGTGCACGAGAAACCCGAGCTAACTGATTATGGTACAGTTCCAGCTAGCGCTCCCATCCACGAAGTCCCTGAATTAACTGGTTATGGCACGGTCCCAGATAGTGCTCCCGTGCACGAGAAACCCGAGTCGTCTGACTACGGCACAGTCCCTGCTAGTGCTCCCGTGCACGAAGTCCCCGAGCTCACTAGTTATGGTACAGCTCCCACTACAGCTCCTGTGCACGAAGTTCCCGAGCTTACTAGTTATGGCACCGTTCCCGATACAGCTCCCGTGCATGAAGTCCCTGAGTTCACTGCGTATGGTGCGGTCCCTGATACAGCCCCCGTGCACGAGAAGCCTGAGTTAGCTGATTATGGCACCGTTCCCGATACAGCCCCCGTGTACGAGGTACCCGAGCTCACTAATTATGGCGCCGTTCCAGATAGTGCTCCTGTGCACGAGAAGCCTGAGTTGTCTGGTTATGGCACCGTTCCCGCTAATGCTCCCGTGCACGAGAAACCCGAGCTCACTAATTATGGCACTGTACCCGCTAATGCTCCGATGCACGAGAATCCTGAGTTAACTAGCTATGGCACCGTTCCCGATAGCGCCCCGGTTCATGAGCTTCCCGAGTTAACTGGCTATGGCACAGTCCCTGATAGCGCCCCGGTTCATGAGCTTCCCGAGTTGCCTGAATATGGTACGGTTCCCGCTAGTGCTCCTTTGCATGAGAATCCTGAGTTAACCAGCTATGGCACCGTTCCAGATAGCGCTCCCGTGCACGAAGTCCCCGAGTTAACTGACTATGGTACAGCACCTGCTAGCGCTCCCGTGCACGAAGTCCCCGAGTTAACTGATTATGGCACAGTCCCTGATACCGCTCCAGTCCATGAAATTCCTGAGTTAGAGTTGGTTGCAAAGGATGAAACTCGTGTGGAGAAGATTGCTTTTAATATTGAGGAACAGTATACTGATGAGTTACCTCAGGACGTTCGTCAAATCGTCACTCCAGGTGTTCAGGGTGAACGTACGATCAAGACTCGTATCTATAGTTCCAACGGACAAGAGATTGCCCGTCAAGAGCTGTCCAATGAGGAAACGCTAGCCCCAGTCACACAAGTTGTCAAAATTGGCACTGCTAAGCCACACATGGTACCAAGCACCGCACCGCAAGAGTCCGCTTTACCAGAGTATCCGCTGACTTATACGGATGAAACGCGAGTAGAGAAAATCGATTTCACCACGCGAGAGGAAGAAACGGATGAGCTTGTCCAAGGCGCTCGCCACATCGTCACTCCAGGTGTTCAAGGCGAACGTACCATTAAGACTCGTATCTATACTTCCAACGGCCAGGAACTTGCCCGTCAGGAACTTTCGAATGAGCAAACGCGGGCAGCAGTTGCTCAGCTTGTCAAAGTCGGCACAATGAAACCGCATAGGGTACCAAGCGATGCACCGCAAGTGGAAGCCTTGAAAGAGTTCGATTTGATTTCACTTCATGATTTACTGACAGAAGCGGAGCAAATCAAGGCTCAGGCTCGCTATTTCAATGATAGTCAAAGTCGCCAAGCAGCCTATGATACTGCTTTGGCGGCAGGCCAAGCGCTTCTCAATCAGTCACAAGCCAGCCAAGCGGAAGTCGACCAGTTGGTAAACCAAATCAATCAAGCCAAGGCTCAGTTACAGGGTCTTGAAGTAGACAAAACACGCTTGCGAAATGAACATGATTTGGGCAGAACTGTGCAGACGACCGTTCAATACAAGAATGCGGATGCAGATAAGAAAGCAGCCTATACGAACGAATTGGCCAAGGCAGAAGGAATTCTGAATAATCAAACCGCTACACAAGTGCAGGTCAATCAAGCTTTTGCCAGCCTGACAGCAAGCAAGACGGCTCTAAATGGTGTGCCTAAGGTCAAGCCGACAGTTTCGATCTTAAGTCTGACAGAAAATCCAGAGGACAAGTCGGTCACGATTCAATATAGCTTGGAAGACAAGACAAAATCCTTGCGCTCAGCGACAGCTGAATTGTACAAGGGAGACCAGTTTGTTCGCTCGCTTCCGATTGACAATGTGGCAGGAAGTCTGAAGATTGATGACTTGGACTACTATACAGGCTATACCCTGAAAACCAAGTTGACTTATGAGCTGGATGCTGGCAGCCTGACTGAGCTTGAAAAAGATAGCCGCAACTTTGAGTTGCAATACAAGAAGATTTCCTTCCGTGATATTGATTCGGCAGAGTTTTACAGAAAAGAAAAAGATCAGTTCAAGCGTGTCGTTTCTATGAGCACTATACCTACGGACCTGTCTAACTACTTTGTTAAAGTCAAATCAAGTGAAGCTAAGGACATGCTCCTTCCGGTTCACAGCATGGCAGAAGGCCAGAAGGATGGCAAGGCTGTCTATAAGGTAAGGGTTTCTCTGCCTGAGCTGGTGCAAGAGAGCGAAACAGGCTACAAGTCTGGCTATGACTTCTATATCAGCAGAGCAGTTGCTCCTAGTCAGCAAAATGTCTACACCAGCTTTGCTGGTTTGGTAGACGCCATGAAGAAAAATATGGCTGGCAACTTTGTTCTAGGAGCTGATTTGGATGCGAGCGAGGTCAGTCTGGCACCTGCGGATTATGTCTACCTCCGAGGGAACTTCACAGGCAGTCTGACTGGCAATCACAATGGCAAGCAGTATGCGATTTATAATCTAACCAAGCCTTTGTTTGAAAACCTCAAGAGCGGTTCTTCTATTTCTAATCTGGACCTGAAAGAGGTCAATATTGTCGGCACCTATGACTCTGCTGCATTGGCTCGTAGTGCAGATAATGCGCGAATCACGGATGTTTCTGCTCAAGGTAGAGTGTCGGTAGTGGGCAATGCTTCGCAAGCGGCTGGTTTGGTCGTTGTCGCGAGCAATAGTCAAATCACCAACAGCTCCTTTACAGGAACTATCCAGGCCAATGACAAGCAGTACAAGGCTTATAATGTCGGCGGTTTGGTTGCCAACCTTAAGGGAGGAAATTCCTTGCTCAGTCAGAGCAGGGCAGATGTAACTATTCTGGCAGGTGCTCAAACAAACGAACAGCGCTTCGGCGGTTTAGTCGGTCGCTTGGAAGACAATGCCCGCATCAGCCGTTCTTATGTGACTGGAAAGATCCAAAATTCCACCAAGAATGGTCAAATCGGCGGAGTAGTTGGTTCCAATTACTTCAATGGCTTGATTGACAATGTCATCAGCAATGTCAGCGGTACAAATGTTTACAGCATTTCTGGCGACCAAGATTACAAGAATGATCGCATCAGAGAAGCCTATGCCGTTGAAGGAAACGAAACTCTAGGCAATGATCAGTTTGTCACGTCTACTCTAAGCTTGGACGAGGCAGAAGAGAAGCTGGCGAGCCTAGATATTACAACCACGCTAGAAGACAGCAATCTCAATCTCCATACTGTTGACTACAGCAAGGAAAAGAATGCTCGTGCAGACCGTCTGATAGCCTATGCCAATATGGAAAAACTCCTGCCATTCTATAATAAGGAAACCATCGTTGCCTACGGCAATAAACTTCCAGATAATCACAAGCTTACTAGAGAGTATTTGCTGGATGTGGTTCCGATGAAGGGCGACCAGATGATCACCGATATCCATAGCAACAAGACTGCGATTAATCGCCTGATGTTGCACTTTGAGGATAAGACGGTTGATTATCTAAATCTGACCTATAAGGGAGACTTCAAACATCAAGCTATCGCAGAGTATGCTGTGAATGGTTTAGACCTCCTTTATACACCAGAAACCTTCCTATCAGACTATAGCAGAATTCTCAATCAAGTGCTGCCAGAGTTGAGCAAGGTTGCCCTTGACTCACCAGCCATGCGAACTGTTTTAGGTGTGAATACGGATGCTTCTCTGGATGAGCTCTATCTGGATACAGCCTTTGAGCAAGTCAAGACCAAGCTGGCAGAAGAGCTGCGCAAGGTTCTGGCTATGGACAAGTCCATCAATACTGAAGGCGATGTCGTGGCGGACTATGTAGCTCAGAAGATTAGGGACAATAAGGAAGCATTCCTGCTGGGTCTGACCTATCTCAACCGCTGGTATAATATCAACTATGACAAGACCAATGTCAAGGATTTGTCGGCCTATAAGTTTGACTTCTTTGGCAATCATAATGCTTCAACGCTTGACACCATCATTGCGCTTGGTCAGTCTGGTTTTGAAAATCTCAAGGCCAAGAACAACCATCTGGCCTACGATAACTCGCTCTCTGAAGCGACTGGCAAGCGCGGCCTTTTCAACTATCTGGAAAGCTATCGCCAACTCTTCCTGCCAGACAAGACCAATAACGAGTGGCTCAAGACCAATACAAAAGCCTATATCGTTGAGTCCAAGTCGGATGTGGCAGAAGCCAGACAGCTTCAAGATACAGCTAAGGACAAGAGCAAGTATTCTATCGGCGTTTACGACAAGATTACTGCGGACAATTGGGAACACAAGGGCATGCTCCTGCCACTCTTGACCATGACTGAGAAGGGTGTCTATGTCATCTCCAATATGTCCACTGTCTCCATGGGAGCTTATGATCGCTACCGCCTTGATGCCAATAACAGGGTGCGAACAGATGCAGAATTGGTTGAGTATGTCGAAGACCGAGTTAGAAAGTCAGCTGAATGGCAGCGTGACCACTATGATTTCTGGTATAAGATCCTAAGCCCTGAAAGTAAGGACAAGCTCTTCCGTTCTGTTCTGGTTTACGATGGATTCTCATTGGTTGACAAGGATGGTAAAAGATATTGGGCTCCAGCTAATGACAAGAAATCACTAGCTATGCAGGAATTCTTTGGACCAGCCGGCAAGTGGTATCCAAGCAAGGGATACAATGCTTATGCTACGGGAAGTGTCACCCACTTTGATGCTGCTCGTTTGTTTGAAGACTATGGGA
>ERZ773233.531-NODE-531-length-25395-cov-4.082873_pt1 | contig 25395 bp, 16 predicted proteins | sample MGYA00580991_ERZ773233 | MGnify/ENA primary metagenome ERZ773233 (study PRJEB29015, sample SAMEA2738178) | human oral metagenome | biome: human oral; feature: human-associated habitat; material: saliva | place: China | collected 2161 ...
GCTATAATGACATCAAAGGTATTTTCTAGCGGTTTCAAGGCAGAAGCATCCCCATGCACCACCATGATGTTAGAAATCTCATTGAGGGCGATGTTGTCGCGTGTGTTGTTCACGCACCATTCATCGTAGTCCACCGCCACACACTGCGAGGCACCGCGCATCTTCGCCAGGATAGCCAAGATACCCGTGCCACATCCCATGTCGAGGACAAACTTTCCGTTGAAATCGTCCGTAAGGATGCGGTCTATCATCTGAGCTGTGGTTTGGTGATGCCCTGTGCCAAATGACATTTGTGGATTGATGCGAATGTTATACTCCCCTTGTGGCACATCTTTGTGGAAGGTGGCGGCAATGACACAGCGAGGATGCTCGGCATCTTCACCGATGATGAGCGGTTGAAAATAGTTTTTCTCCCACTCCTCGTTCCAATTCTTGTGTTCCGCTTCCGCCTGTTGGTAGGTGATCTTCACGTCTGGAATGGGGAAATCTGCCAAGACCGCTGCGAGTGCATCGGCATCGAAGAGCTCCGTCTGTATGTAGGCCTTGAAAGTATCTTCGTCTGCTTTGTCAGCAAACACCGCAGATTCGGGAAAATTGTTGTTGATAGCCACACGGGGTAAGTCCAATTCGTCAGTGTGAACGAAACTTTCAAATCCGATTTCGGCCAACACTGCGCTCAAAACATCGTAAGCGGCTTCAGAACTAGGAGAGAGGGTAAATATAAATTCGAGATAGTGCATAGTGTAGATATGAGAGGGTCACAAACCCTTTGTGCTAGTATTCGTCGTCAACTAGAATATCCATGTTGTAGGACGAAGATGTTGCGGTGAAACATCATCAGATTGTAACACCTGATAGGATGTTTGGTATCGTAGAATAGAGTTGAAAACACGATGCTCTGAGGAGTCGTCAGAGATTTCTCAATCTCCACTCATTAGGATAGAGATTATTGGCACGATTGCCGAGATTGTTGGCAAACCCCAAGGGGAGTCCGCGATAGGTGAGCACGACATATCCGCGTGGTGCTTCGAGCGGCAAGGTGATGGCTTCGCGGTGGAGATAGGCTAATGCTAACTCACGCGAAATTTCCACACGTGGGAAGGCGGAATCTGAGGCAGAAATAGACATGGCGAGTGCATGTTGTGGCACAAGTTTTTTGCCTTTTTCTTCAGCTACTTCGATGCCGCCGATGAGTAAAGGTGCCACTTGTGCCAATTGCTCTCGAATACCTACAAAGGCTGTGGGAACAGCTGTCCACACTCCGGCTTCAGAGCGCACAAAACTAAAAAGATGGGCTTCGGCTAACCAAGAAAGCAGGACTGCATCGGGCTTTGCCGTGGGCTGTCCTCCACGGTGCTTCCCCTTTGCTGGGCGATTACCTTTCGACTTTTCTGACTTCTTCGAGGAATACTCTGAGTTTTCTAAAAAAAAGTCGGACTTTTTCGCAAAACTCTCGGACTTTTTCTGAAATATCTCCGAGTTTTTCTGAGAACTCTCGGAGAGTTTTGCTGCAATCTTGGTCTTCACTCTGCCATCTGTCGAATTGGTCTCCGTTTTTTTGCGAAGCAATGCGAGAAAAAGTCCTTCTCCCTCGGTGCGATGAGGGAAGAAATGATAAACAGGGAGGTTGCGCCCAGTGGTGTCGCCCGAGATGTGCCAAGCGGCATCGGTGGGGATTTCCACCAACTCCGCGCCAAGTGTGGTGCAAGCCCAAGTCACGAGGTCTTCGTTCTCTTCGCGGTTGAACGTGCAGGTGGAATACACACAGAATCCTCCCTCTTTCAAGGCTGGCCACACGGCTGTGAGAATGTCGCGCTGGCGGTCTGCACAGGAGATGACGGCAGCAGGCGACCACTCTTCACGGGCTTGTTCGTCTTTACGAAACATTCCCTCACCCGAACAAGGGACATCGGTAGCCACGATATCGAACGTTTCCTCTAAACTTGTGAAAGCATCAGGGAAGGCTTGCGTGACGAAGGTGTGAGGATGTCCCCATTTTGTGAGGTTTTCTGCCAAGATCTGCGCACGCTGTCGCATCGGTTCGTTAGCCACCAACAAGGCATCGTCGGGAAGTAGACTGCGCCAGAGCGTGCTCTTCCCACCAGGGGCAGCACAGAGGTCGAGCATCTTTAGGGGATTTCCCTTTGTAGCCTCATCAGCATAGGTGCTTTCGATGACTTTATAGGCTTGTGCAATGAACATCGAAGCTGCTTCTTGCACATAGTAGGCACCTGCATGCCACAAAGGGTCGTGCGCAAAAGTGGGACGTTCCGACAAATAGACTCCAGCTTCACACCAAGCCACAGGGCGTAAGGCGAGAGGAGGAACAATGTCGGAGGGCGACTCGCCATTGTCCACAGGCGCAAACAGACATCCCCCATCTTTGAGAGGCTTGAAGGGATTGGTGCGGAGGCTGGTCGGAGTGTTTCCGCTTGATAATGCAGTGCAGAGCGCGCCCGCCTCGGCATCTCCGAGAAGGGCGCACATCTGTTGTTGAAAGGCTTGTGGAATCATTTTCTTATCTCCATTTCATCAATGAGATATTTGGAACCTCCATAAGTGTCAATGACGAAGAGGATGTAGCGAATGTCGGCATTGATGCAGCGTTGCAAGGCTGGATTGAAGCGGAGGTCGGACGAAAGGCTTTCGATGTTGCCGTCGAAGGCCAAACCGATCAGTTCGCCGCGCGCATTGAGGACAGCGCTGCCCGAATTGCCGCCGGTGATGTCGTTGTTGGTGAGGAAGCAGGTGGGCAACTCGCCGTCGGCGTCGGCATAGGGGCCGTAGTTCTTGGCGAGATAGTGCTGACGGAGTTTTTCGTCGACCACATAGTCGGGATCGGCGGAATTTTCCTTCTCAAACATGCCTTTCAAACCGGTGCGCCAGCCGTATTGCACGGCATCGCGGGGCGAATAGCCGCGCACGCTGCCGTAAGTCATGCGCAAGGTGGAATTGGCGTCGGGCGCCTTCGTCCATCCGTACATTTCGCAGAGGCCGCGCACATAGATTTGGTTGAGTTCGGCCACTTTGCGCTCATAGCGGTCGAGCGCGGGGCGATAAACTTCATCGATCAAGCGGTCGAATAGCGACCAGTGGGCGATGACGGGATCTTGGGTGTAGGCCTCGAAATAGTCGGTGGACATGTACGTCTCAATTTTGGCCGTGTCGCGGAAATCCGTCGTGCTGTAGAGTGAATCGAAATAGGCATTCATGTCCTCGCACACGAAGTCGGGCTGCGCTTTGAGGCGGTGGTGCTTGGCCCAATAGGGAGCCAGGAGTTTCATCTTGCGCAGATCGTAGTCGAAATCGGTGGTCAGTGCCACGCGATGCGCAGAGGTCATAAATTCGCGATAGAGCTTTTTCTCCTCAGCGGCGGCCTTGATTTGCTTTTTGCCTCGGTCGAGTCGCTGCCAGTTGGCTTGCACGCGCGGGGCGAAGCGAAGAATGAAGCCCGAGAGGGCGGCGGTGTTGGGATGGAAGTCTTGTGCGCCGTAGGTGAAGCGGAGGAGGTTGTAGTCGTGGAGCGTGTCGCGCACGGCAGCCACGAGCGAATCGATGCGCTCGATGATGTTGCGGTATTCGGGACGGCCGCTGCGGGCGGCAAATTCGCGGAAAGCGGCTTCTTCGCGCGCCTTGATGTCGAGCAAACGGGTGGAAGCGACACTGGCGTTCATGCCGCCGAAGTTTTTCACCATGTTGCCGAGCTTCATGTACTCGCCGGCATATTTGAGCGAGGCGGCTTTGTCGCTGTCCATGAGCGACTTCATGAAGCGGAGTTCGGCTTCGCCGGCGAGATTGATGGGCTCATTGATGCTCTCGCAGCGCAGGCGCACCTGCGAGGCGGTGAGGAAACGGCTGGTGCGGCCGGGGAAGCCCATGATCATGGTGTAGTCGCCCTGTTCAACACCGCGAAGGCTGATGGGCAACCACTTCTCGCGGCGCAAAGGCACGTTCGATTTGGCATAACGTGCCGGACGGCCTTGGGCATCGGCGTAGATGCGGAAGACGGCGAAGTCGGCATTGTGACGCGGCCAGAGCCAATTGTCTTGGTTGAAGCCGAATTGCGCGATCTGCTGGGGCGGATTGACCACGAGGCGGACGTCGTCGTAGCGCTGTTCGAAGAACATGTAGTAGCGATTGCCGCCGAAGAAGGGGACGATGCGCGCGCTCACACCGGGGGTCTTGGCGAGGGCGCTGGTTTTGAGGAGCTTTTCGGACAAACCGGCGAGCACGCCGGCTGATTGGCGCGTGTGCTGATCATATTTCTTTTGACGCGCGAGGGCTTCGACGCGGGTGGTGACATCGTCGATGCGCACCACGAAGGTGAAGGTGAGGCCGGGCACGGGCAACTCCTCGGCGCGGCTCTTGGCGAAGAAACCGTCTTGGAGATAATTGTGCTTGAGGTCGCTCATGGCCTGCACAAAGGAGAAGCCGCAGTGGTTGTTGGTGAAGATGAGGCCGTCGGGGCTGACGACTTCGCCGGTGCATCCGCCGCCGAAACGGCCGACGACATCGCGGAGGGAGGGGGCATTCTCACTGTAAAGGGCTTCGGGCGCGAGCTGCAAGCCGGCTTTGCGGAGAGAATCGGTGAGGTGCTGCTCTTGCATGAGCTTGAGCAACCACATGCCCTCGTCGGCACGGGCTACCGTGAGCGAAAAGAGGGCGAGGAGGGCAAGAACGAATCTACGCATGGTGTGGAAGAAAAGAAAGTGGAGAACAAGATGAAAAAAATGGGGGACTTTTGAGCAAAGTCGAGGACTTTGCGCGAAAAGTAGGGCGTTTTTTCCGTAGGATTTGTTGCGCGGCGCGGAAATCAGTGAATGGTGACCATCGTGGCGCCGAATCCGTACTCGCGGAAGGAGGCATCTTGGTGGGTGCAGCGGGGATAGTGGCGTTTGAGGTCCTTCAAGATGGCGGCGCGGAGCACGCCTTCGCCCTTGCCGTGGATGAAGACGATGCGACGCCCGGGCTCTTTGGCATACTGCTGCAGGGTTTGGTGGAAAACGCGCAGTTGACAGGTGAGAATGTCGGTCGAGGTGAGGCCGGCCGTGGAATCGAGGACGGCGGTGGCGTGCAAATCGACTTCGACGATGGCGTTGCGATCGAGCGTTGCGGCACCGGGCACGGCAGCGCGGGTGGCATGGCCTACTTGGTCGCTCTTGCGGGCGGGACGATCGCGACGCGAGTCGATTTCGGGCGTGATGAGGGCTTCTTCGATGCACTCGGCGCTGACCGACACGGACTTGGCGGGGCGATCGTTCTCGACCAAACAGCGCACGAGGGCGGGTTCGTCGAAGAAGTCAGAATCGCCGAAGGTGTGGAGCTTGTAGAACTTGGTGCCGTCGACGCGGAGGGTGACGTTGAGGGGGAGTTTGAGCGCGAAGGGCTTGTCTTCCTTGTAAGCGATGAGTTGGAAGGTGAGGCGCTCGAGGTCGGGGAGATCGCCGTGGGTGAGTTTGGCGAGAAAGACCTTGCGATTGGGCTCAACGAGGCCTTCGCGCCACAGCCGATAGTCGGTGCCGTGCTGCGTGAGGACGAGGTAGCGGACGAAGAGGTTGGAGTCGTTGACGAAATAGGCTTCGAACTCGGTGACACTGAGTTTGCGGGTGTCGGCGGGGACGAAGGCGAGATGGAGATTGAGCTGATCGGCGCCTTTGCGCTCGAGGGGACGGGCGCGGAAGGTGATTTCGCGGTCGGCGGGATCGGTGTCTTCGCCGGCGAAAGCGTAGGTTTCGTCGACTTCGTCACCTTCGTCTTCACCATCGTATGCGGCGAGGGCGGCTTTAACGCTGGTGTGGGTTTCGCCGGCGCCGACCTGTGCGCGACTTTTGCGCTCGGCGGCATCATAGGGGTTGATTTCCTTGCTCTTGCGGCCGGGGGCGGGTTTGCGCTCGAGGTTGTAGCCGTCGGTGCCGACGACGACGATCTCGTGGCGGAGGGTGGGGACTTCAAAACCGTCTTCGTCGGTGACGAGGACGAGGTCTTTACCTTGAAATCCGGTGATGCGGCCGCCGCCGACCGCGTTGAGAAAACGAACTTTGTCTCCGATATTCATAAAGTGGGGATGTTTTCGGGCAAAGGTACAAAAAAATCCGTGTGACACGTCGCACGGGAACAAAAAATCCCCGTCGCCACATGGGCAACGGGGAGATATGATGTGTTTCGATCGAACGATCGTTCTATCTCGCTATTATTCAGCGATGCAGATCACGACGCGGTTCTGATCGTTGACAGCGAAGGGCTGAACAGTGTCACCCTTAGCGTCCTTGATGATGCGGTTAGCAGCGATGTTGCGCTTAACGAGCTCAGCGAAGACAGCGTTTGCACGTTGCTTGGAGAGACGGCTGTTGATCACAGCGTTACCGGTACCACGGTCGGCATAACCGGTGATAGAAACCTTAGCGCTGGGGTTCTGCTTGAGGTAGTTCACTACTTCGTTCACCTTCACGATTTCGCTGGGGCGTACCTTTGCGGAATTGATGAGGAAGAATACGTTGCGAGTGAGGTTCTGCTGAACCTGAACGGGAGCAGGAGCGGGAGCAGGTGCGGGAGCGGGAGCGGGTTCAACCACTACTTCTTCTTCCTTCACCTCTTCTACTACGGGAGCCACCACGGGAGCAGGAGCTGCCGCAACGGAAACAAATTCACCGTCAGCGATGCGGCCGAGACGGAACTTCAAGCCAGCGTAAGCTGCAAAGAGCCAATCGGGGTTATTACCATCCTTCGAGTTGAACTTATCGGTAGTAATTGTGGCGAGTCCTTCGAGGTTGAACGATACGCGCTTGGCGAGACGGAAATCAAACTGGAGACCACCGCGGCCACTAACGGCGTTGAGCTTGTTGTTCTCCCAGATCAACGTCATTTCGTTGGGGTGAACGTAGGTGTACTTGTTCGTGTGAGCCTCGTCATTCTTGAAGCCACGGATATAACCCACACCGAGGATACCATACACGGTGAAGAAACGGTTGGGGTTGTAGTGGCTGAAGATGGTGTTGAGGTCGAGCATAGCGTCGAGGCCGAGTTGACCGTAGTTCCACTTGTAGTAATCGATACGATCGTGTTTGTAGTCCCAACCGTTCTTAGCTTCCCAGCCGCTGGCGTGGAGACGCAAGCCTACGGGACGCGAGAAACGATAGCCCACCGAGAAAGCGGCAGCGGGAGAGATCGTCTTCGACCACTTAAGGTGTTCGCCATAGGTAGTAGCTGCGCCACCCTGAAGACCAATCGTCCAGTAGGGGCTGAAATCATACTTGGCCGAGCTCTGTGCATTGGCACCGAGAGCAACTGCTGCGAGGGCAGCAACCAAAAAAGTTCTGAATTTCATAACTGTGGTTATATTATTGAGTTGATATTGTGCGATGTGTAGTGCTAAACCTGCGGACTTTCTTGGGTTTTCGCCCAAAAGTCGCGCACTTTTACACTATTACTCATTGCAAAGGTAATTGTTTTCAGAAAGCCGCCCAATGTTTTTAAGGAAAAAAAGGAGGGCAGATACAATATAATAGGAGTAAGGCACTGAAACGGGGGCTTTTGGCACACAGATTCAGCACTTCGCGGGCTTTTACGTCAACAAATTGGGGTTATTGCCCCACAATGACTTTGCGTCCGCCGCGAATCAGCACGCCGCCGGCGTCTTTTTTCGCTTTGCGGCCACTGAGTTCGTAGGTTTCGGCCTTTTTCTCCATCAAGTGGTGGATTTCGTCGGCCGTTGCGCCTGCTGTTTGAGTCCGTTCGTCTGTTTTCACCGCGTCGATGCCCACCAGCGGGTTCTGCTCGCGGGTTTGATAAACGCGCACCCAGTCAAATCGAGTTTCGTAGACGAAATTCAGATCGGGTTTGGCCGCCCAGCTGCCGTCGCCCACGCTCTGATTGAGGATCAGATAGAAGGGTTCGGTGTAAGGCCACTGTCCGTTGGCCAAAGCATCGGAGTTCGTGCTCTTCACTGCGGTGCCGACTTCTTTTCCGTCGACGCTCCACGTAATTGTTGTGGGGGTCCACTCAACAGCGAAGGTGTGGTAGCGCGAATAATCCAATCCACCCTTCACAAAGTGCGACATCGGATCGTTTTTGTGCTTGAGGTTAAATGTCCAATTGGAGTGCAGCGTGTGATACGCGTTGTTTTCGTTGTTGATCTGCTCCCAAATGTCAATTTCTCCCTCGTGCGGCCAGCCTTTCTTGCTTTTGGCGGGCATCATCCAGAAGGCGGGAAAATTACCGCTGTGGGGGGTGGTGAAAATGCGCGCCTCTGCACGTCCGTAACGGAAGGTGTAGCGTCCCTCGGTTCGCACACCGCCGGTGATAAACTCCTTGTCTTCGCCCTTGGCCTTGAGGGAATCGGGCGTAGCCATGGCGCGGCACACCAACTCTCCGTTCTGCACGAAGACAGTGAGGGGAGAATTGGAATGGAAGCGCGCCCATGTGGGATTGCGGCGAACGGTGCGCGACCAAACTTTGTCATTGGGTTGCGAACCGTCGGGGTTATCGAATTCATCGACAAAGCCGGGAATGTATTTTGCGTTTTTACCCGGTTCATAGTGCGCAATGACGCGCACGTCGCCCTGCATCACGCTCGCCGGGAGGGTGACGGTGCCGTCGGCAGCAGGCGTCAAATCCTGCTCCGTCCACTGTTGCACGCCGTTTTCGGTAGAGCCGCCATCGAGGTTTTTACCGTAGCGCACGGCAAAGCGGGTCATTTCGTAGCCCGCATCGGGTATTTCCACCTTCAACACGAGCGGTTCGTCAGAAGCCACGGTGAGCGGCAACGCACCGTCCACTCCATATATATTGGCGTGGCGCGTATCGAGACTCAAACGCGACTCGGCGTAGGCCTTGCCCTTCACTTCCAACCACGTGTCGACGATGGCGCCGCGATTGGCGAGGATACCGTTCTTGCCCTTCACGTTGTTCTCCGATCCGAGGGCGCCGGCCGGGTCAATATTGTCCCAGTCCACTTTGAAACGCACGCGATAACGTCCGGGCGCCAAGTCGGCGGGGAGGTGAAAGGTGGGGGGATTGAGCGCACTGCCGTAGCCTTGCAAGTTGGCCGCGATGGGACGGCCGGTCATATCCTGACCTTGATAATAAGAATAGGCCAAGAGATCGCCATCGGTGGTGAAATTCCCATCGGTGTTACGATCCAAAAAGAGATAACCGTGCATCCACGTCGCCCCGTTGTTGCCATAATCGAAACGCACCGTCACGCGATCGCCGGGACGCGCCGTGAGGGTTTCGGAAGTGAGGTCGGTGTAGGGTTTGGGGTTGGCAATGTTCAGTCGCTGCGCGCCGGCTGACGTCGTAAAGTTCACAGCGCGCAACTGGCGGTCGGTGCTTACCGCGGGAGCATCCTTATCAAAATGGAGGGGATAGTCAGTTTGCGCCATCACGCCGAGCGGGAGCAGAAAGGCAAAGACAGAAAGGTAATGTTTGATCATGCAATGAAGTGAATACGAGGAACGAGTTGAGTGGCACGCCGCAACATTGTTCGTTGGGCTGTCTCGAATCTGTTCTCGGTTGGAGGAAAAGACAGAAAATCCGGTATATCGGAGCGAAAAGTCGCCCGCTCTCACCGCTGCTGTGCGCAAAGCAGAAAGGCATACGAGACACATGTAGTTGCTCTCGTATGCCTTTTGCAATCAGTGGCGCCTTAGCGTACCACTTTGTGTCCGCCTACGATTTGCACACCGTGTGCATCTGCATTGGTGCGGCGACCGGTGAGGTCGTAAGCCGCTTGTGCAGCACCGGCCTTGGCCGTCTGCACCGCAGCGATGCCTGCGGGCTTCGTATAGTCGATCTCTACGGTAGCGCCCTCGGCGATACCCTTGAGTTCGTAGGCACCTTCCGTCTCAGTGGGCACCACTTCGACGTTCTTACCGCCCGAGCGTACCGACACCTTCGTGAGGTCCTTGTCGGCCTTCACCACAAGGCGAGCACCCTTGTTGCTCACGATGCGCGTTTGCGTGGCCTTACCGGCCACCCACGTGATATCCACGGTGAAGTTACCCACGGCTTTCAGTCCGGTTACCTGTCCGTTCTTCCAAGCAGAGGGAAGTGCGGGGAGGATCTCGACGATGTCATCGTGGCTTTGGAGCAACATCTGCGCGATACCCGAGCACATACCGAAGTTACCATCGATTTGGAAGGGAGCGTGCGAGTCGTAAAGGTTGTAATAGATACCGCCTTGTCCTTCGTCCACGCCGTAGGTGGTGGAGTGACGCAGGGCGTTGTTGAGAATCACGCGAGCATGGTCGCCGTCCTTGGCGCGTGCCCAGAGATTCGCCTTCCAACCCATCGACCAACCGGTGGCCACATCGCCGCGGAAGCGGAGCGAGCGCACGGCCGCATCGTAGAAGCCTCCATCGCCGGGCTTCACTTGGTTGAGGGGGAAGAGGCACATCAAATGGCTCATGTGGCGGTGGTTGGGGCCTTGTCCGCTGGTGAAGTTCGAATACTTCCACTCACGGAGCAGGAGATCGCCCTTCTTGATGTTGCGTTGGTCGGCCTGTTGCTTCCACGTCGTGCCGTCGTAGGCTTCGGTGTGGAGACCGGTGTCCAAATTGTCGAGGTAATCGTCGAGTTTTGCCACGTCGGCGGCCGTCAAACCGAGTTCAGCGGCACCGACTGCGTTGATCGCGTCGCGGCAAATCTGCAAGTTGGCGCGCACGAGTTGCTGAGCGTGGGGCACACCGTCCTCCGTGGGACCGTGTTCGGGCGACCACTCATTGGGGCAAACCCACTTGCCGTCGTTCACACGCGTGTCCTTCTTGAGGCGTTCCATCCAGAATTCAGCCGAACTCCAAATGGCCGGGAAAGCGCGCTTGAGGTAATCCTTGTCGAGGGTGTAGCGATAGTGGTCCCACAGGTGGGTGCAATACCAGGCGTTGGCCACGGTGTATTGCGATCCCCAAGTAGACATACCGCCGAAGATGCTACTTTCGGTGTAAACCGTCCAGCCCTTCGTCTGTCCCGAGCGCTTGGCTGCGGTCATCCATCCGTAGGATTTCGCGTTGTCGATGATGAAGTTGAGGAAAGGCTCGTGGCACTCGCTGAGGTTGGTCTGCTCAATGGGCCAGTAGTTCATCTGGATGTTGATGTTCGTGTGCACATCCGAGTTCCAAGGCGCATTGGCGCGGTTGTTCCAGATACCTTGCAAGTTGTTGGGCACGTGCTGTGCACCGCGGCTCGACGAGATGCCGAGATAGCGTCCGAAGTGGAAATAGAGTTCTTCGAGGAAGAGGCCGTCGGGTGAGTTCTTACTGCTTTGCGAACCACCATAGTACTTCACGAGATCCTCGGTGTTGCGCTTCGAAGGGTTGGGTGTGAGTTGGAGATCCACACGTCCCATGTAGGAAGTGAAGTCGGCGGTGTGCGCGCTGAGCAGTTCGTCCCAAGACTTGGCTGCTGCCGCGTCAACAATGCCCTTCACGCGGTTAGCCAACTGCGTTGCGTCGCCGGAAGTGCGCTCTGCCGAGAAGCTGTCGAAGCTCGTGCCACCGCAGAGGAAGAGGAGCACTTCAGAAGCGCCATCCACCTCGAGACCTTCGTCCGTGGCGCGGAGCGTACCGCCCACGGGAACGACCTTAATGCGTGCGTTGTGGTAAACCGTTTGGAGCTTGCCGTGGAAAGAGCCCGTGCCGTCTGCCGAATAGGTGGCGTTGTCGGCGTGGAGTTCCTCGCCGGGGATCAAGCGGAAGACCAAATGGAGTTTATTGGCGCCCTCGGCCGTGTAGCGGGCGGCGATCACGCCGTCGGGAGCAGAGGCGAAATAGCGACGCGTGTACTTCGTGCCGGCTTTATCGGAGAAGTTCACGCCGCCGATGCCCTTGTCGAGGTCAAGATAGCGGACGTAGTTGAGTACGTTTTTAGCCGATGTTCCGTCGAAAGCCTCAGTGTTGAGGTTCTTGACGAAGACACCGCCGAAGTTCAGGAAACAACCGAATCCACTGCCGGGACCGTCGCCGCCACGGGGGTTGATATCCTTCGGACCACCCGCCCAAAGCGTTTTTTCGTTGAATTGAATTTCGTCGTTCATCACGCCGCCGAAGAGGCTGGCGCCGAGCGAGCCGTTACCGATGGGCAAGGAATATTCCATCCAAGGGTTGGAAACGCCCATGGCAGGCTTCTTGTACCACAGGGTGTGGCGACTTTCGGGCGTGAACGTCGAAATGGGCGAAAGCGGATACTCCCAACGGCCGTTTTGCGGCAACTGCTGGCGATAGGCCGTGTAGGTCAAAGGCGGTTGGTAGCCGGGCTCTACGAAATAGAGCGGGTTATTCGGGTCGCCTGCGTTCCAGAAACCGAGTTGTTTGCCGGCACCGGCACCACCCCACTGGTTGAAGCCCTTCGACTTGTCGTCCTTCTTGGTGATTTCGTAGCAACCGGCGTGTCCGGGGCTGGCGATCAGGGCGAGTTCGATGGCCTTAGATTTGTCGGCCGTGCTACCAATGTGCGTATTGTTGGACGACATCGTCACGTAGTTGCCCTTGTCGGAGCGAAGCACGAAGGCATCTTTATTACCGATCAGAGCAAAAGTTTGGCCTTGTTTGGCAAAAACGGCCGTGCGACACTGCTGTCCGTCGCCATTGTCCTGCAAGAAAGCCTCGCCCGTCTTGAACTGGATGCGCACATATTGGAGTGCACCCTCCGTACTGAACACGGGTTCGATTTTCTGCGCGCCTGCCACCACCCAAGTCAGGGCGAGGAGAACGAAAAGTGAGAGGAATCTTCTCATGTAGTGAGGAATAGATAAGGTGATTGTTGAATAAGTGGCTGTCAGAAAGTCGGCATGCCTGCGGTCACTCAGCGCCGCAAGATGAGCGAAGCGGCCGGATTCGGGCAAGCCGAAGAGCAGAAGGCTGCGAAAAAGGGCGTTCGTGGCAAATCGACCTGCCAAAAAGCGCACATTACTTCACACAGCTGTAATGCTCGTGTGGCAAAAATAGTATTTTCCCGTAATATAAACAATGTTTCGTGCCCAAAAATCTCGTTTTTTTCCGTGGAGATCACGCAAAAGCGGCGCCCCTCTCGATGAGGAGCGCCGCTTGTCGGAGCCTTTTGCAGACGGGACAAGTCATCTCGCCCGACGTCCACTATATATATAAGGAGTGTGGGCTTACATCATGCCGCCCATACCGCCCATGCCGGGAGCACCCATCGGCATTTCGGGCTTGTCTTCCTTCTTGTCGCAGATCACGCACTCGGTGGTGAGGAACATGCCGGCCACCGAAGCCGCGTTTTCGAGCGCCACGCGCGTCACCTTGGCGGGATCTACCACACCGGCTTCGCGGAGGTTGACGAAGGTGTCGTTTTTCGCGTTGTAGCCGAAGTCGCCTTCGCCTTCGCGCACCTTGTTCACGATCACCGCGCCTTCCACACCGGCGTTGCGGCAGATCTGACGCAGGGGTTCTTCGATGGCGCGACGGATGATGGCGATACCCGTTTGCTCATCGGCATTGTCGCCCTTCACGTCGGCAAGCGCAGCTTGGGCACGGATGTAGGCCACACCGCCACCGGCCACGATACCTTCCTCGACAGCGGCACGCGTTGCGCAGAGCGCGTCGTCGCAGCGGTCTTTCTTTTCCTTTTGTTCGGTTTCGCTGGCCGCACCGACCTCGAGCACGCACACGCCGCCCGAGAGTTTGCCGAGACGCTCTTGGAGTTTCTCCTTGTCGTAGTCAGAAGTCGAGTTTTTGATCTCGTTTTTGATTTGCTGCACGCGTTCGGCGATGTTTTCCTTTTGGCCGGCGCCGTCCACAATGGTGGTGTTGTCCTTCGACACGGTCACTTTCTCGGCCGTACCGAGCATTTCGAGCGTAGCCTGCTCGAGTTTCAAGCCCTTCTCCTCGCTGATGACCACACCGCCCGTGAGTACGGCGATGTCTTCGAGCATGGCCTTGCGGCGGTCGCCGAAGCCGGGAGCTTTCACGGCACAAATCTTCAACTGCGTGCGCAGGCGGTTCACCACGAGGGTGGTCAGCGCTTCGCTGTCCACGTCTTCGGCAATCACCAAGAGGGGACGGCCGCTCTGCACGGCGGGTTCGAGGATGGGGAGGAAGTCCTTGAGGTTAGAAATTTTCTTGTCGTAGATCAAGATGTAGGGGTTCTCCATCTCGCAGTGCATCTTCTCTGCGTCAGTGACGAAGTAGGCCGAGAGATAACCGCGGTCGAACTGCATACCTTCCACCGTTTTGAGCACCGTGTCGCGACCTTTCGCGTCTTCGATGGTGATCACGCCGTTGGCGGTCACCGCGCGCATACCGTCGGCGATGAGTTTACCGATTTCGGCGTCGTTGTTGGCCGAGATGGTGGCCACCTGTTCGATCTTGTCGTAGTTGTCGCCCACCTGTTCGGCCTGCGAGCGGATGCTCTCCACCACAGCGTTCACGGCCTTGTCGATACCGCGCTTGAGGTCGAGGGGATTGGCCCCGGCGGCCACGTTTTTCATACCTTCGGTGAGGATGGCTTGCGTGAGCACGGTAGCCGTTGTCGTACCGTCGCCCGCGTCGTCGCCCGTCTTGGAGGCCACGCTCTTGACGAGCTGTGCACCGGCGTTTTGGAAGGAGTCTTCGAGTTCAATCTCCTTGGCCACGCTCACACCGTCCTTGGTGATACGGGGCGCGCCGAACTTTTTGTCGATCACCACGTTGCGGCCTTTCGGGCCGAGGGTCACTTTCACGGCGTCGGCGAGGGCGTCGGCACCTTGGCGCAGGAGTTCGCGAGCATCTACGTTGTACTTAATATCTTTTGCCATCTTGATTATCTGTTAGTCGTTTGAAGTTGGGCGCGGCGGTCGGTCGAAATGTGCCGTGCGCACGCCCTATATAAGAAAGGAGTAGATTCGCCACGGGGCGAAGGGGCGCGGTGGGGCTTATTCCACCACGGCGAAGACGTCGCTCTGGCGCATGATGAGCAGTTTCTCGCCGTCGACTTCCACTTCCGTGCCGGCATATTTGCCATAAAGCACGCTGTCGCCGGCTTTGAGCACCATGGCTTCGTCTTTCGTGCCTTGTCCCACGGCCACAACGGTGCCACGGCTGGGCTTCTCTTGTGCGGTGTCGGGGATGATGATGCCGCCGATGGTCTTTTCCTCGGCCGGTGCGGGCTTGACGAGCACGCGATCTGCAAGCGGTTTGATAGTCATATCTATAATGATTTTATGTTTTGATTTTGACCTCATCGGTTGCAAAGACCTTGCCAACGACCGCTGCGGCGAGAAAGTGCGCCATTTTGTCAGTCAAGGTGACAAAACACACTTCCCCTCCCCCACGCTGCACCGCACGGCGAAGGCGGGCGCGACACTTTGCAACCCGATTGCGAAAAGAAAGGCCTACATTTGCAGTGTACTCCCACGGCGACAGCGCTTTCTCGCTGGTCGGTGCATCTCGATCGCCCCGCGAAGCGCCCCGGGGTCACAACTTCGAGGATCGCTCGGGGAAACCTCCGCAGTATCCTCCCGACATCGCCCCGCAGCGTCCCCTCGCCGACGGCGAAAACCCGAACCGCCCCCCAAGAACGGCGCACGCCGCCGATGAAATGGGGCGAAAATGCGCTCCCCTCCGCGCCTTCGTCGGGCACTTCATCCGCGCTCGGCACTCCCCTTCCCCCCTTTGCGGCGTACGGCCGAACGATTCCCCGTTCGCCCCGCCGCCTTCAATGCTTTTCATCATGTCCACTCCCCTCCGCCCTTCGTCTTTTTCCGCCGCCGGCCGCTGCGTTTCCGCACGCGCCGCTGCCCTTGCGGCCGAACGTGCGCCGTTTTTTATCAAAACCGGTGCACTTTCTTTCAATAACGCCCCACTTTCTGCCAAAAGTTCACCGCTTTTTTCGTGCGCCTGCACGCCGGCCGGTGGTTGCACCTCGGAGCACGCCCATGACCACGGGCACGACCACGGGAAGTCTTCTGCCTCATGCGGCTGCGGTTGCTCCTGTGGCGGCGGACAAGACCACGGCGGCGAATCGGGCTTCAGTTGGCACGATTGGCGCCGCCCCCTCCTCGGACTCCTCCTCGCCCTCGCGGCTTGGGGGCTGTTGCACGCTGTGCCCGACCTTGCGCCGTGGGAACGCCTACTCTATCTGCCGGCCTACATCTGCGTGTCGCTGGGCGTGTGGCGCGAAGCGGGAGAATCCCTGCGGCGCGGCGACTTCTTCAACGAGTTCACCCTCATGCTCATTGCCACGGTGGGTGCGCTCGCCCTCGGCGACTGCCCGGAAGCGGTGGGCGTGATGCTCTTCTACTTGGTGGGCGAAACGCTCCAAGGCATGGCCGTGGGTCGCGCCCGCGCCGACATCGCCTCGGTGGCCGCCCTGCGTCCCGATCGCTGCACGATGGTGGACGAAAGCGCCGACACGCTCTGCGAGGTCGACCCCAAAACGGTGGCTTGCGGCACGGTGCTGCACATTGAGCGCGGCGCGCGCCTGCCCCTCGACGGCGTACTGCTCACCCCCGTCCTCCGCGCCGACACTTCTGCCCTCACCGGCGAGAGTGCTCCGCGCACCTTCGCGGCCGGCGACGAGTTGGCGGCCGGCGTCATCGCCCTCGACCGCGCAGCCCGCATCCGCGTGACGAAACCTTATGGCGAGGATGCCCTTTCGCGCATTATGCACCTCGTGGAAGAGGCGGCCGAACGCAAAGCCCCTGCCGAACAGATGATGACGCGCATTGCCCGCGTCTACACCCCCGTCGTGGTGGCGCTGGCTGCCCTGCTCGCCGCCGTGCCCACGCTCCTCGCGGCCGTGCGTCCCGACTGGGGCATCGCGGCGCCGCAATGGTGGTATCGCGCCTTGGTCTTTCTGGTGGCTTCCTGTCCCTGTGCCTTGGTGCTGAGCGTGCCGTTGAGCTATTTCCGCGGCATCGGCGTGGCTTCGCGCCGCGGCATCCTCTTCAAAGGTAGCCTGCATTTGGATCGCGCGGCGGACATCGACACGGTGGTTTTCGACAAAACGGGCACGCTCACGCACGGTGTGGTCACGGTGGCCGACGGCGTCGACAGCGGTACGGCGGGGGCGTTCACGGTGAGCGACGACCGCACGCGCTCTTCGGCCTTCGCGGCTGTGAAACAGCTGCGCCGATCGGGCATGCACACCGTGGTACTCTCGGGCGACGAGCGGCCGAAGGTGGAAACCTTGGCGCGCGAACTCGCTCTCGACGAGTGGCACGCCGAACTCCTCCCGGCCGACAAACTCACGGCGCTCGAACGCCTCATCGACGGCGGCCGGCGCACGGCTTACGTGGGCGATGGGGTGAACGACGCCCCGGTGTTGGCGCGTGCCCACGTGGGTTTCGCCATGGGAGCGGGAGGAACGGACGCTGCGGTGGACACGGCCGATGCGGTGCTGGCCACCGACGACCTGCGCCGCGTGGCCGATGCGCTGCACATCGCGCGCCGCACGCGCCGACTCGTCTGGACCAACGTGACACTGGCGGTGGGCATCAAACTCCTCGTCTTGCTCCTCTCGGCCTTCGGCCTTGCGGGCATGTGGGCGGCGGTGTTTGCCGACACGGGCGTGGTGTTGCTCTGCGTCGCCCTCGTGTTGCTGGCGCGTTTCCCCTCGGGCGAAGCGCAAACGGCTACTCCCCTTGCCGAAACGAGCGACGGAACGGCGGAAAAATCGTAACTTTGCCCCCAATCCCCACGGCGCGCCCCCGCCCTTCCGACAGCGTGTACCCGTTCCTCTGGCGGCATGCACCCGCTCCTCCTACGACGTGCACCCGTTCTTCCCACTACGCCACCCGCTCTTCCGGCAGCGTGCACCCCTTCCCTGAGGTGCTCACTCGTTCCTCCTACGGCGTGCTCCCCCGATGGGGCTTTTTCGCAATTCCTCACCCCACTTGCCCATGTCCACCCACGAAGAAGAAAAACTGTTGCACCGCGGCATTCGTCCCACCGCCGCACGGTTGCTGGTATTGCGCGCGTTGCTCGACGCAGGTTGCGCCCTTTCGCTCGCCGACTGCGAAGCGCGGTTGGGCACGATGGAGCGCAGCACGGTGTTTCGCGCCCTCTCCACCTTCGCCGAGCACCATTTGGTACACCATGTCGAGGACGGCACGGGACAAGTGAAGTACGCCCTCTGCGCCGACGACTGCCATTGCGGCGAAACGCCGGCCGACGATCCGGCGGATCTGCACCTACACTTCGTTTGCGAGCGTTGTCACCGCACCCTCTGCTTGCCCGACGTGCCCATTCCCATCCCTCCGCTCCCCGACGGCTTCGTCGTGCACACCGCCGGCTACGTGGTGCGCGGCATCTGCGCCGATTGCGCCACGCGTTCCCGCACTTGACTCCCACGCTGCGCCCCTGCCGCCGTACACTGACGACTTTGCCCCAAGAGCAGCCCCGACATCCCGAAGGGCAGCGTTTTTCCTCGAAAGGCAGCGTGCTGTTTCGCGCAGAACAGAGGACTTTCGCCGAAGGGGTGGTCTCGTTTGCCGAAACGCCGCCCTCCTTTTTCCAAAAAACAAAAAAACGAGCACCGCTCCATTAGGAACGGTGCTCGTTTTGTGGTAAGGGGCGAACGGAAAAGAGCCGTTGCCCTTTGGAGTTTAGGCGCCTCAGCTCAAGAAGATCGAGAGGACGAGTTGCGCCAAGAGGATGCGCATGAACATGGCCAAGGGGTAGACGGTGGAATAACCCACGGCCGGGGCATTGTTGCCGGCGGTGGCGTTGGCAAAGGCCAGCGCGGGGGGATCGGTGTTCGAACCGGCGATGAGTCCCATGAGGGTGAAGTAGTTCAACTTCATCTTCAAACGGGCGAAAACACCCACGATCAAGATGGGGATCGTCGTGATGAGCACACCCATCCACACATAGTGGATACCGTCGCCCTGCGTGATCGTTTTCCAGAACGAAGCACCGGCCTGAATACCGACACTGCTGAGGAAGAGCACGAGACCCACTTCGCGCAAGAGGAGGTTGGCCGAGGTGGAAACGTAGGTATTGATCTTATAACGGTAGCCCACGGCGCCGATGAGGATGGCTACGACGAGGGGACCGCCGGCGAGGCCGAGTTTCACGGGCACGGTGACTCCGGGGATGGGGATGGGGATCTGTCCGACGATGATACCGATGAGGATACCGAAGAAGATCGCGCCCACGTTGGGGTGATCGAGGTGTTTCACCTGTGCGCCGACCACATCCTTGAAGTTTTCGATGCTCTTCTCCGTACCGGTCACCAGAATGCGGTCGCCGACTTGCAAACGGAGGTCGCGTGCGGCGAAAAGTTCCATGCCGTGGCGGGTGACGCGGGTCACATTCACGCCGTAGAGCGAAGAAATGTGGAGTTGGGCGAAGGTCTTACCGTTGATTTCGGGACGCGTCACCACGAGGCGGCGGCTGACGTACTGCTCGCTCTCGATTTTTTCTTCGTGCCCCACTTCGATGAGTTCACCGAGGAGTTCGGCGATGCGTTCGGCGTCCTTTTCGGCGCAGACCAAGTGGATTTGCATGCCCTGCTCGAGAACGGTTTCGCGTCCGGGGATGAGGAGCGTGCCGTCCTCGAGGATGCAGCGCGAAATGACGAACTGCACGTTGAGGAACTGGTGGAGCGCTTCGAGGGTGCGGCCTTCGGCGGCCGATTTCGTCACGCGAATTACCAAGTGCTTGGGCGCCGAGGCGGGATCGCTCTCTTCGGCCGCTTCCAAAGCCTTGCGTTCCTCTTCAAGCGAGGTGCCGGTGAGGAAGCGCACGGCGAGGGTGGCGAGAATGATGCCCACCACGCCGAGGGGATAGGCGCAGGCGTAACCGTTGGCGATGACGGGCACTTCGGAAGCGCCCTTCATCAGTTCGGGCAGCACGTTGTTGGCCGCGCCGAGACCGGGGGTGTTGGTCACCGCACCGTAGAGTACGCCCACCATCATGGGCAGGTTGTCGGGCGATTGGGGGTTGCTGAAAATGCCCAGCGAGGTGCCGAGGAAATAGAGGCCGATCATCACGGCCACGTTGAGCAACACGAGGCTGAGGGTGAGCATGTTCATGCCCAAACCGCCGGATTTGAAGGTTTGGAAGAAGCTCGGGCCGACCTGCAAACCGATGCAGTAGACGAAAAGGATGAGGCCGAGCTCCTTGACCATGTCGATCACGTGCTTTTGTCCGGCCACGGCCGCTACGGGATCGGCATAAAGAAAGTTGGTGCAGATGTGTCCGACGAGAATACCGACGAAGAGCACCCATGTCACGCCGAAGGCAATACCGTTTTTGCCGCCGATGCGCCAACGTCCCAGACGCACACCGAGACTGATCACAAGGGCGTACAGAATCACGAGGTGCGCCGCGTTCTCCGGGTTTTGGAGGAGTTTAATAAACCATTCCATGATTGTTTTTGAATTTGACTGACTGAATAATTATTTCCGGGTGCAAAATTAGCACTTGTTCTATATTTGCCCAAGTTTATGCCGCGCGAAAAGCGCAAAACAGGGCAGGTTTTGCACTTCCGTGCTCCTTTTCGCGGCGCGAAGCTGTCTTTTCCTCCCCAAACGTCGCCTCCCCGCTCTCTCAAAAAGGGAGCGGGGAGGGATATATATTTATGCTTTTATGCGAAAATCGCGGTCGTTCACCGCCGCTACGGGGCGTCGTTGCCGTGTCGGCACCACTTCCTTTCAAAAGGCGCGACGAGGCTTCAATTCATTCCCACCAAAGGATGAAATTGTCGACACCCTCCGTGTCGGGCACGCGCGAAAGGTCTACGCTCTTCGTCTTTTCGTTCCACCAACCGGGCAGAAATTTCGATTTGGCGATAGAAAAGTTTGCTCTGATTTCATCGACCACCACAACAATTTGCGCTTTGTCCGGCTCCACGCGCATGATTTTATATGCCTTACGCAGCTCGCCGAACGTAGAACGGTAGTGAATGCCCTTGTCCGTGCGATACAAGGCATTGAGCACGCACACGCGATTGACGCGCTGCTTCGAGTCTCCACGCTTTTTGGGGCTGACGCTAAACAGCGGAAGGTGATCGCGCGTAAGGATCGTGTAGTTATCATAAATATCTTCGGCAAATTCGCCCTGCTCCTCTTGGCATTCGCGCTGCGCCGCGGGCACGCGGTCAAACAACTCCTGCAGCGTGAGCCGATCGGTGACGTCGCCGAGACGATGAGCGTCGACCGTCGCCTTATAATATGTACCGGCCAGCGAAGCCCCGCCGCCGCAATACCACATCAGCGCGTATCGATCTTCAAACTTCGCCGTGATGACCTCGACGCCCAACTGATCGTGGCTCGGCACCACACACATCGTGACTCCCTTGTGCGGTTGGCCGAGCGCCACAAACAGCGTGTCGTTGCGCAGCGCGCCCTTTTCGGAGAAACTGCAGTTGGCCTTGCCTTTCACGGCCGAGGCCGAAAACGTCACGCGGAAGCCTTCGCCTTCGGGTTGGATATCGAGTGTTTGAGCGTAGCCCCCTCCTTCGTCGGGCAGAGCATAATGTCCCACATAGGCATAGGCCGCGCGCCGATGCAACACATAGTGCTCGGCCAAGGCGCCGCGATTCGCCGTTCCGTCGGCCGCCAACAGCGTGAGCCGCGCCGAGTCGACGGCAAAGCGCAGCGTGTCGTGGGGCAAGTTCACTCTCAACGTACTGTCTTCGAGCTCATAAGTGCCTTTTTCCACAAAAGAGCTGTCATTGCCCAAATATTCGCAGACATAAGTGGCCTGCCGGTGCTGATCGAGCGTGAGCGACACCTCGATTCCGGCGCAGTCTGCGCAAGGCAGCATCCCCAAATAGACCGCCGGCGTGGCAAGCGCCTCCGCAGCCGTCTCGTTGACTTGTTTTCCTCCTTGGCAGGAAAAGAGCAACCCGCCACAGAGTGTGAGAAAGAAAAAGAAAAGTTTCAATTTCGGTTCGTTTTTATTTATTAGGTTGCAAGCATCTCCCCTCTGCGGCACGGCATTTCAGATGTATTGCTGCCGAGTGCCGTACGGTGCGCAACAGCGTGCGAAAGGCCGTCCCGGTTATTTTTCAACGTAAGTAATCACCAGCGTATAGACCGCACCGTCGCTGTCTTGGATGTCCACCTCCGTCGGTCTTTGGCGCGCATCCACGCGATAGGTGTAACGCGTCAACTCACGGTTGCTCGATCCGCTCGTCACACTCACGCGACTCGCGAGCAATCGCGGCGAGCGCATCCCAAACTCATCCGACCAGAGGAATTTCCACTTCGGAGAAGCCGACAGAGCGGCCAAATAGAAGTTGAGATCCGGGTAAGTGCGGTTCGTCGTCGAGGAGTAAGTGCGCGTTTCGGTGCGCGTGTATTCCCGCTTGTAAACGATTTTGTCGGGCACCGCCCCGTTTCACGTCACACTCACGCTCGAGTAGAACGGCGAGCTGTACGCAATTTGTCGCCCGTCATTGGCGTAGACAAAATTCTCCTCTACGCTCATCCGTGCCGGTCGTGAAATAATGCGTCGTCACGAACTTCGACACAAGCCCTTGCTCATCTAAGATCAAACGGTACTCGGAAGGTTTCACCAAGTCCGCCTGGGCTTTGTTTCGGTTGTGCGTCATCGCAATTACTGTGCCCGTGTAGGTTAACGTCCCCTCCAACTCCGTCTCTGCGGCCGAGTGGGAATACCGCTCCACAAACGACGTCAAGCGGCTTCGGTCGTCATATCGAAAAGCGATTTCATAGATTTTCCGCTTCGCCCCGTTTTCGCTCAGCGCATATTCCTCCATTTGGGCAATGCGATCATACGCTTTCGGCCGTGTCGGCGCGAGATTCGGTGACGGAGTGGGCGTGGGCTCGGGGTTGGACACCTCGGCTTGCGCAGGCTTCACACGCGGCGCATCATTCTCCTTCGTGCAGGCGAAAAGCATACCGACCACGAGGAACAAAAGGGCTATTTTCGGTTCTTCCGACATTTGGAGTGATGCGGCAATCGTGCAGCGCATATAGCCTTAGCTGAAAATACCTTTCATCCCTAAAACCATAGGCCACTCTCTTCATCACCTTTATCTTATTGTTGATCCCCTCTACTTTCCCGGTCGATATGGGGCAGTCGTACCACGCCGGAATACCGGTTCTATAAGCCATGATCGTGACGGCCATTTTCATCAGCTGCGGCGCTTTGCTCTCCTGCGCCTGTTTCACCCAATCGAGCATGACCTTTTCGGCTGCTTGTTTATTGGGCTGCATCCATATCTCTCTGAGTTGCTCTTTGAGATAGTAGGCCTGTGAGAGCGGTTTGTTCATGTCTAAGGCGTTATCAAGCCTTGTTTTGTACTCCTTGTCGAATATATCCGCTCCATTGCGCAGCAGCAGGTAGCGCGTCCCCTTCAAGACTTTGCGCTTGTTGAATCAATGCAATAAAGTAAAACTGTTTGTTCAGTTGCAACAAATATTGCTTATTGTGGCGTTAGACTGCCCCCATGAAAAGAAGCATGCTCTCCAGGCGGGATCTGGACTTCCTGCTCCATGAATGGCTGGATGTCCAGTCGCTGTGCGACCGCGCGCGTTTTGCCTCGCTGCGTCGCGACCATTTTGATGCGGTGCTGGCACAGGCGTCGAGACTGGCCCTTGGATGTCTGGCGTCTGCCAATCGGCAGCTGGATGAACAGGAACCTCGGCTGACTGCCGAGGATATCTGGACGCCGCCGGTGTTGTCCGAAGTGATGGCGGCGGTTCGCAATGCGGGATTGCTGGCCGTGTCGCAGGACCGGGCACTGGGGGGCATGCAGCTGCCGGTGCTCATCGAGAAGACGGTCACGGCCTGGCTGTTTGCCGGCAGTGCCGCTGCCACGGCCTATCTGTATCCGTCACAGGCCGGCAGCCGGTTGCTGCAACGTCATGCGGGCCGGGCACTGGCGTCCGCCTGGCTGCCGCTGCTGCTGAAGGGGCGGGCCACCTGCACGTTCTGCATTTCCGAACCGCAGGCCGGATCATCGCTGTCGGACATCCGTACACGAGCGGTGCGCCAGCCGGATGGCAGCTTCCGGCTCTATGGCAACAAGATGTGGATTGTCGGGGGCGATCATGCCGTGACCGACAACATCGTCCACTTGGTGCTGGCCCGGATCGAAGACGACTCGGGCGACATCATGCCCGGGGTGGAGTCTCTGTCGCTGTTTCTGGCGCCCAAGTACCTGCCGGCCGATCCGGACCCCGCCGAAGGGGCTGCCGAGCGGGGCGAGCGAAACGACATCGTGGCGGCGGGCATCTATCCGCAGATGGGGCAGCGTGGCGCCACCAGCTGCCTGCTCAGCTTCGGTGAGGGCAATCATCTGCCGCAGGGGCAGGCCGGTGCGGTGGCCTGGCTGGTGGGCGAGGAAAACGCCGGCATGGCGCTGGTGAACGAGGCCGCGCCCGAGATCCAGATCGACATCGGGCTGTCGGCGGCGGCACTGGGCTATGCGGGGTACTCCCATGCGCTGGACTACGCGCGCGAGCGTCATCAGGGGCGTTTCCCGGGCATGAACAGCCAGGTGGGGGGACAGATCCCGATCATCGAGCATGCCGACATCAAGCGCATGCTGCTGATCCAGAAGAGTTACGTGGAAGGGGGCCTGGCGCTGGGGCTGTGGTGCGCGCGCCTGATGGACGAGGCGGACACGGCCGAGACGTCGACGGAGCGGGCCCGGGCGCGTGACCTGTTGCTGCTGCTCGCACCCGTGGCCAAGAGCTGGTCAGCCCACAACGGCCTGATTGCCAATTCGCTGGCCATTCAGGTGCTGGGCTGCTATGGCTACACGCGCGACTACCCGGTGGAGCAGCTCTACCGCGACAACCGGCTCAATACCATCCTGGAAGGCACGCACGGCATTCTGGCGCTGGAGCTGATGCGTGATCGTCTGCTGGCTGATGATTTCATGGGCTTTCAGCGCTTTGCCCACGAGGTGGAGCAGACCCTGGGCCGGGCAGCAGCCCGCTGTGGCGACGTGCGCCACATGGCGGTGCAGCTGCAGAAGTACGCAGAGCGCTTTGGCTGGGTGATCAACCGCATGCGCCAGGAACCCGAGGCGGGGCGGCGCCTGGCCAATGCCAGCCTCTTCATGGAGGCTTTCGGCCACTACGTGATTGCCTGGATCTGGCTGGAGCAGGCGCTGGTGGCCGAGGTGGCCTACCTGTCGGCCTATGGGTCAGAGCGCAACTTCTATGCGGGCAAGTGCCAGGCTGCCCGCTTCTTCTACCAGCACGAGCTGCCGCGCATCGAGCCCCAGCTGACGCAGCTGGAGCAGATGGAGATGTGTGCGCTGGAGATGCAGTCTGCCTGGTTCTGAGGCGTGATCAGCACTCGGGAATGTCGTAGGGCAGCTTCAGCAGGCCGATGGCGGCGTTTCCGATGCGCAGGCTGGTGGCGATCATGCCGGCAGACCGGGGCTGGGCGCCGATGACCTCGATGCGGGCCTCGAAGAGCAGCAGGAAGCGCCGACCCACCAGAACGATGGGCAGCTCTTCCTGATCGGGCTCCATCA
>ERZ773233.538-NODE-538-length-25189-cov-7.898066_pt1 | contig 25189 bp, 26 predicted proteins | sample MGYA00580991_ERZ773233 | MGnify/ENA primary metagenome ERZ773233 (study PRJEB29015, sample SAMEA2738178) | human oral metagenome | biome: human oral; feature: human-associated habitat; material: saliva | place: China | collected 2161 ...
TCAACTGTGCGGAGGTGGGACGACGAAATCGAATTCTAACGAATTACCGATTTCTTATACGAAAACTCAAAAGAGCGCAAAAAGACTCCCCTTGTGATATAATGAAAGTGAAAAAATTGTATTAGGCTACTGGCTCGTCTCTAGTAGCCTTTTTTGTAGCACAAACTCCTGATAAGTAAGATTTTCTTTCAAAAGGATATAAGCTATTTTAAGAAGTTGATGTGCGAGTGCAATAGTTGCTTTTTGCGGTCCTCTCCTGCTTTGAATCTGGTAATAACGCTCTGCTAGTGGACTTCCTTTTTGTCTTTTTGCCGCAAAAACTGCTTGACAGAGACACCTTTTTAAATAGGAATTGCCATGTCTGATTTTTGTGCTCCTCTTTTTACCGGCACTTTCATTATTTCCAGGACACAAACCAGCCCAGGAAGCGAGATGTCCAGCTGTTGGAAACTGGCTCATGTCTACCCCAATTTCCGATATGATCACAGAGGCTGTAATGAGATCAATACCAGGAATAGAATCTAGGATTTCCACTGGTCTCTCATAGAGATTTAGATAGCCGTTTATACGCTCTTCCAAACAATCGATTTGTTTTTGATAAAAATCGTAAATCTCCAAGGACTGACCTAACATAAAACGATGATGAGCCGAAAAGTACCCATCAAGTGCCTCAAGGAGTTGGGGAACTTTTCTTTTCAAACTGGTATAAACAGATTGATGGATCATTCTTGGGGTAACGGGCGTCTCATCAATAAGCAGTTGCAGTAAGTTTCGACCAGAAGCACCCATGATATCTTCTATGTAGGTTGTCAGCTTAATACCTCCTGATTGGAGGATTTTATGGATCCGATTGGTCTCACGATTACGGCTCTCTACATAGTGTTTCCGTTGTCGTGTTAGCTCTCTCAATTCTTGAATGGTTTCATCAGGAACGAAACTGCGAGGGAGCAGGCCGATTCGTGTTAATTGGGCAATCCAGTGAGCATCTTTCTTATCTGTTTTTTGACCTGGAATAGCTTTCATATGAGCAGGCTGTGCTAGGATGAGTTCAAAGTCATCACAGAGTTCATGCCAGACAGGTCTCCAGTAAACTCCTGTGCTTTCCATGCCGACGGCTTCTACATGAAATTGACTGAGAAAATCATGACAGGCTTTTAATCCTTTTGTCGTTGTATCAAACTGAGCCATTTCACGCTTTGGACGAGTAGAAGTGAGCGGCCCATGTAGAATACAAACCACAACAGTAGCTTGATGGACATCAATACCTGCACAAGATTGATAGAGAACATCCATTGTGATTCCCTCCATTTATAAAGTCAGAGAGCTTGTCTACCGATAACGTTGTCGTATTTTTATACTCATGCTCAAGGCGATATTTTGGGGTACTCGTCGGTAGAGTGGATTAGTTTGTCCCGCGAAAGTGATATTCAAGAAATTATCAACCACAAAGCCCTCACTTAGATTATACTTCTAAATGAGGGCTCTTGTCTTTATTTTCGTGTTTCTGTGGGTGACGGCTATGTCGTCATGGCTGTCTGTCCCACTCTCTTTATTTTTCTGTTTTTGGCTTGAATTCGATTTCAAAGTTGAAGTCGTTGACAAAAGAATAGGATTTTTTTACAATTATGTAATATTCTTAAGAATTTCTTAAAAAAGCCATGTTTTTATGCTATAATAGACTAGAGTAATTTCGCACAGAAAGTAGTAAGGTGAATGTATCAGAGAGCAAAAAAGTCTAAAAAGAAAAGCGATCGATTAAAAATAGTGAATAGCACCCTCTTGGGTGTTTATACTTTGTTAGCGGCCTTCTTGATTTTCACAATTTTCCGCTATCATTTTCTAGCTTTTCGCTATGTGAATATCTTAGTGACAGTCCTCATCCTAGCAGTGGCAGTTCTATCAGGATTCCTGATTTTCAAGGGTAAGGCAGGAAAGACCACTAGTGCTATCCTAATAGTAGCCCTGCTTGTGGGGTCAGTGTCTATGTATGCTGTAAAGGGTTTAGTCGACTTGTCGGCTGGCGTCAACTCTACTTCCAACTACTCTGAGTATGAGATGAGTATCGTGGTGCCGGCAGATAGTGATGTTAAGGACCTCAAGCAGTTGACAAACGTCTTAGCACCGTCAGGCAATGACCAAGACAATGTCCAAACGCTGATGAAAAATATCAGTCAGACACAAGGACAGGAACTGACAGTGGACACAGCATCTTCTTATCTCGCTGCCTATAAGTCACTGACTTCTGGTGAAGCCAAGGCTATGGTTCTGAATAGCGTCTTTGAAGATACGATTCGTGGCGAAGATCCTGACTATGCTTCTAAAATTAAAAAAATCTATACTTATAAGATAAGCAAGAAGATTGATACAGCCATTGGCAAGCAAAATCCCAACGCAGAAGTCTTCAATATCTATGTCAGTGGTATTGACACTTATGGACCGATTTCTTCTGTGTCACGCTCGGATGTCAACATTATCATGACAGTCAATCGTAAGACCAAGAAAGTCTTGCTGACGACAACACCACGGGATGCTTATGTTCCAATTGCGGACGGTGGCCTTAATCAGCCGGATAAGCTGACTCATGCGGGTATTTACGGCGTGGACGCTTCAGTTCACACCTTGGAAAATCTCTACGGCATTGATTTGAATTATTATGTCCGGCTAAATTTCACTTCCTTCCTCAAGTTGATTGACTTGCTGGGTGGTATTGATATTGAGAACGACCAAGAGTTTACTGCAGGAAATACTCATTATCCTATTGGTAATATTTCATTAAGTTCTGAACAAGCGTTGACTTTCGTCCGTGAGCGTTATTCTCTAAATGGTGGGGATAATGACCGTGGTAAGAACCAAGAAAAGGTTATTGCAGCGGTCATTAAGAAACTGACCTCGACAGATGCACTGAAGAATTACAATGCCATTCTTTCAGGACTGCAGGATTCTGTCCAGACCGATATGAGCTTGGAAACGATGATGAATCTGATCAATACTCAACTGGAGTCAGGCGGAAGTTATCGTGTGACTTCTCAAGCCTTGACCGGAACTGGGAATACAGGTCTGCCTTCCCATGCGATGCCAGAAGCCAATCTCTACATGATGGAAATTGATCAAAATAGTTTGGTAGCTGCTAAAGCAGCGATTCAGGAAGTAATGGAAGGGAAGTAAAGCATGATTGATATTCACTCGCATATCATTTTTGATGTGGATGACGGTCCTAAGACACTAGAGGACAGCCGACGTCTGCTCGAAGAAAGCTATCGTCAGGGCGTTCGTACCATTATTTCTACTTCTCATCGCCGAAAGGGCATGTTTGAAACGCCTGAAGAAAAAATTGCAGCAAACTTTAAGCAAGTGCAGGAGTTGGCCAAGCAAGTTGCTGACGACTTGACCGTGCTATATGGAGCTGAGATTTACTATACTAGTGATATTTTGAAAAAGCTAGAAGAGGGGACATTTCCCGGTCTAGGTGGCACTAAGTATGTCTTGATCGAGTTTAGTATGAATACACCCTACAAGGATATTCACTCAGCCTTGGGCAATGTCATTCGCCTCGGTATGATTCCGGTAGTGGCACATATTGAGCGCTATCACTGTCTGGAAAATGACGAAGACAGGGTCAGCGAATTGATCAATATGGGCTGCTATATACAGGTCAATAGTTCAAATGTTTTGAAACCAAAGCTTTTTGGTGATCGTTACAAATTTATGAAAAAGCGTGTTCAGTTCTTTCTAGAACGGGACTTAGTTCATTTCGTTGCCAGCGATATGCACAATCTCGATGACAGACCGCCTTATATGCAAAAGGCCTATCAGATTGTCGCGAAAAAATATGGCGCTGAGCGTGCGGAAGAACTCTTTAAGACAAACCAAGAAATCTTATTAAGTAACGAGTTTATTTAATCAATCAAACTCTGGAGAAAGTAAATACATGAATCAAGAAAATCAAATGATCGAAATCGATGTGTTGTCTCTGTTGAAGACAATTTGGAAACGGAAATTTTTAATTATCTTAACTGCCTTATTGACAGGTATTCTAGCCCTAGGTTATAGCGTTTTTATTGCTAAGCCTGCTTATAAGAGCACGACGCGTATCTACGTTGTCAATCGCCAGCAGGGCGACAATCCTGCTTTGACCAACCAAGACTTGCAGGCTGGTTCTTATCTGGTAAAGGACTACAAGGAAATCATCCTGTCACAAGATGTTTTGGCATCCGTCATTTCAGAATTGAAATTGTCAGGTTCACCATCTGACTTGGCATCTAAGGTGACGGTGACTGTACCGACAGATACTCGGATTGTGTCTATTACGGTTACGCATGCGGATCCAGCAGAAGCAAGCCGTATTGCCAATACTTTGCGCGAAGTTGCTGCTGAGAAAATCATCGCTGTTACCAAGGTATCCGACGTTACAACGCTGGAAGAAGCAGAAACGCCAAAAACACCGTCTTCTCCAAACATCCGTCGCAATACTATCATTGGAGTGCTTGCGGGTGGTGTCTTGATGGTCCTTGTAGTAGTGAGCGTGGAAATCCTTGATGACCGTGTCAAGAAGCCAGAAGATATCGAAGAAACCCTAGGAATGACCCTGCTTGGTGTCATCCCAGATATGAGTAAGGTAGGTTAGGAGATACAATGCCAATACTAGAGTTAGCAAAAAAGAAAAAACTTTCTATTTCACGGGTAGAAGAGTATTACAATGCTCTTCGGACCAATATCCAACTTAGCGGTGAAGATATCAAGGTGATTGCTGTTAGTTCTACCTTCCCAGGTGAGGGAAAGACGACAACTTCAACCAATCTTGCCCTGACCTTTGCCAAGGCGGGTCATAAGACACTTTTGATTGATGCAGATATCCGAAATTCAAAAATGCTAGGTGGAGTCTTTAAGAGCGGTGAGAAGGTTTCTGGCTTGACAGAGTATCTTGCGAGAAATACAGACCTATCTCAAGGACTGTGTGAAACGGATGAGGAAAATCTCTTCGTCATCACCTCAGGACAAGCGTCACCTAATCCAACGGCTCTTCTCCAGAGTGAACGATTTACCACTATGATGAGCGTCTTGCGCCGTCATTACGACTATATTATTGTGGATACGCCGCCTATTGGTATGGTGGTAGACGCAACCTTGATTGCCAAAGTTTGCGATGCTAGCCTTTTAGTCGTATCGACAAATGAAGTCAAACGGAAAATGGTTCAGAAATCTAAAATGCAGTTGGAACAATCATCCACACCATTCCTTGGCGTGGTCTTAAATAAATACAATGTCCAAGCAGACAAATATGGTTTCTATGGTTCCTATGGACACTATGGGGATAATTTGAGTAAAGAATAGAAAAAAATAAAGGGATATTATGGAATTAACACGATCACAAAAAAGAATTATTCTGATGATAGCAGATGCTGTTTTAATATATTTTAGTGGTTTTGTGGCATACTTCTTTTTATCTGAATATGTTTTGCTGTCAGATTTGAGTTTTGTACAAACCTTAACAATGACAGTAGTGCTCTATTTTTTAATTGGAATCAAAACGAAACTTTTTTCGATTATCAATCGTTACACGGACTATAAAACTCTCAGCACGATCAGTCTAACCTTGGTAGGTGCTTACTTTATTGTTTTCTTAGTAGAACTTGCGCTATCCTTGCATACAAGCTATCGTTTTTTATTGCTTAGTTGCATGTTCTCTGTTTTATTTACTATGTCCATGCGTCTTGGCTGGAGAATGTGGTTTAGTTTTAAAAACGGAACAACCTATACAGAGGTTGAAGAAAGCAAAGTAAGTAGAACGCTGGTTGTCGGAGCAGGGGATGGTGGAAGCCTATTTATTAAAACGGCTTTAAAAGAGTCACCTGAGTTAAAGATTGTTGCTGTTGTAGATAGTGATACCAGTAAGCAAGGCTCGTTTTTGCACGGTGTCAAAGTTGTTGGTACGGATAAGCAAATCCCTGAAATTGTAGCAAATTATGAGATAAGTCAAATTGTCCTAGCAATTCCTTCTCTAAAACCAGATGAGTATGAACGACTTTTTTCTCTTTGTAAAAAGACAGGTGCTAAAGTTAGTGCCATGCCAAAATATGAAGAAGTGGTTACAGGAAAGCTAAAAGTACATAAATTACGGGAAATTGATATTGCTGATTTATTGGGAAGAAAAGAAGTTAGGCTTGATCAAACGAGTTTGCAATCCAATATTGATGGTAAGACAATTTTGGTAACAGGAGCAGGAGGCTCAATTGGTTCAGAGCTTTGTCGTCAGATTGCTCGTTTTTCTCCTGCAAGATTGCTACTTTTAGGTCATGGAGAAAATTCTATCTATTTAATTCATAAAGAATTACTTGCTCAATATGGAGATAAAGTCGAGATTGTGCCTCTTATCGCGGATATACAAGATCGAGAACGGATATTCCATATTATGAATGAATATCAACCTGATCGTGTTTACCATGCTGCAGCTCATAAGCACGTCCCACTGATGGAATACAACCCAACTGAAGCAGTAAAAAACAATATTTATGGAACCAAAAATGTGGCTGAAGCTGCCAAAGCAGCTGGAGTTGCTAAATTTGTAATGGTTTCTACAGATAAGGCTGTGAATCCTCCAAACGTCATGGGAGCTACAAAACGTGTGGCTGAAATGATTGTTACGAGTTTGAATGAGGAAGGGAAGACCTTGTTTGCAGCGGTTCGCTTTGGGAATGTTTTAGGCAGTCGAGGTAGTGTAGTGCCTTTGTTCAAGGAGCAAATTGCGAACGGTGGTCCAATTACCGTCACAGATTTCCGAATGACACGGTATTTCATGACTATTCCTGAAGCAAGTCGTCTTGTTATTCAAGCGGGTGCGCTAATGCATGGTGGAGAAATTTTCGTGTTAGATATGGGTGAGCCAGTTAAAATTTTAGATTTAGCTAAAAAAATGATTACCTTGAGCGGTCACACGGAAGAGGAAATCCAAATTGTAGAAGCTGGAATTCGGCCAGGAGAGAAATTATATGAGGAATTGCTCTCTACTGAAGAGCGAGTTGACGAACAAATCTATGAAAAAATATTTGTAGGAAATGTTCAAGCTTTACCGAATTCAGAAGTAACAGCTTTCATTGATTCTATTGCCAAATTAGATGGAGCAGAATTGAAAGCTAAATTAATAAAATTTGCGCAACAGTAGGGGGTAGATAAAGTATGTATAAATTTATTAAACGCATTCTTGATATTATTTTGTCCTTATGCGGTATGATTGTACTATCACCTCTATTTCTTGTTCTGATTATAGCCATAAAGTTAGATTCAAAGGGACCAGTACTTTTTAAACAAAAACGTATAGGATTACACAAAAAACACTTTTTTATTTTAAAGTTTAGAACGATGCGGATTGACACACCTAAAGACACTCCCACTCATTTATTAGAAAATCCTGAACAATGGATTACGAAGGTTGGGAAATTCATGCGCAAAACATCTCTTGATGAATTACCGCAAATTTGGAATATTTTTGTTGGAGACATGAGCATCATCGGCCCTCGGCCTGCCCTTTGGAATCAATATGATTTGATTGAGGAACGTGATAGGTATGGTGCTAATGATGTGTTACCAGGATTGACTGGTTGGGCACAGATTAATGGTCGTGATGAACTACCAATCAAACAAAAAGCTGAACTTGATGGCTACTATGTAAAAAACGTATCCTTTGCTCTAGATTGTCGCTGTTTCTTTGGAACGATTCTAAGTGTTTTAAAAAGTGACGGTGTTGTTGAAGGAGGACCAAGACAGAAAGGGAAGAAATGAATTTTTCAGTACTAATGTCAGTATATGAGAAAGAAACACCAGAATATCTTCAGGCTGCTTTAGATAGTATTTTAGTAAATCAAACAATAATGCCAACTGAAGTGGTAGTAGTTGAAGATGGACCGCTTAATGATGGGCTTTACGATATTTTGGAAGAGTTCAGAAAAAAGTTTCCTTGTTTAAAGACAGTCCCTCTTAGAAAAAATGTCGGTCTAGGTGATGCATTGAATGAAGGTTTGAAACATTGTAGTTATGAGTGGGTGGCTCGTATGGACTCTGATGATATAGCCGTAGATACGCGGTTTGAGTCTCAATTGACCTTTATTAAGCATAATCCAGATATAGATTTACTTGGGGGAAACATTACTGAGTTTTTAAACTCTCCGTTAGAGGTTGTTTCAGAAAAAAAGGTTCCTCAATCGCATGATGAAATTGTTCATATGGCTAAGAGACGAAATCCTATGTGTCATATGACAGTGATGTTTAGAAAGCCCAGTGTTGAGAAAGCAGGAGGTTATTTACCGCTTCCATATGTTGAGGATTATTATCTTTGGGTACGTATGATTGCTACAGGAGCTAGACTAGCAAATATTTCTGAGACTCTTGTTTATGCTCGTGTGGGGAATGGGATGTATAATCGAAGAGGGAATAAAGAACAGATAGCAAGTTGGAATATATTAAATAAGTTTATGCTTACAAATGGTCTGGTTAATAAAAGAGATGCTTTTTTAAATCAAATTTATATTAGAATTTTTGTATATATGCCATCTGGTGTGAAAAAATTTATTTATGAAAAGATATTAAGGAAATAATATGATTACAGTATTGATGGCAACTTATAATGGAGAGAAATTTATAGAGCAACAGCTATATTCGATTCGTAGCCAAACACTTCCTGCAGATAGAGTTATTATTTTGGATGATTGTTCGACGGATAAAACGTTTGATATTGTTGATAGATTTATTCAAAAATATAATTTAGTTGCATGGGAAATTTACCAAAATGAATCCAATCAGGGGCACTATAGAACTTTTATCAATCTAACCAAAATGGTAGATAAGGGCTATACTTTCTTCTCTGATCAGGATGATATTTGGGATGATTGTAAAATTGAGTCAATGATGAAGGAATTTTATAATTCACAGATTTCAATGGTATTCTGTAAATCAAGGTATATCAATGAGACTGGTGAGGTTATTAAAGAATTGAATACAACTAGCAAGTCTAGAATTTATCCAGTAAAAAAAATACTTCAATCATGGCCGTCAGGGTATCAAACAGTATTTCGTTCAGAGGTACTGAAAACTATTATTGAAAATAAATATTTTGAATACCCTTGTTTTCAGTTTCATGATGTATTATTTGGTATGCTTTCTTGCTTATTCGGAGAGGTTGTTGAATTGGACACAATTCTAGACAGCCATCGCTTACACCTAAGTAATGTCACACTCTCTTCCAAAAGTTCATCTTTTCATAATTCATTAGAGGAACGACTAAACTATTATACAAAAATGTATAAAAGATATGAGGTTGTAACAAATCTCTCTACAGAAATTGAGAATTATGAAGTTAAAGAAGTAGCTGAGAACTATGGTAAATTATATAAAGCAAGAGCAGAATTTATAGAAAAGCGGACCTTTAAGTCAATTAGAGAGATGTATAAATTAAAACAATTTTATAATGGTTTTCGAGCATTTTTCAGTGATATTATATATTCATTAAGATTGCAGAGGCTGTTTGCTAAAATAATGAGGAGATAAAATGAGAGGGACATCTAAAATTGAGTGGGAATTAGCGCGTGATGATTGTTTTAAAGGGATGTATCAAACTATTTCTGAAACTCAATTAAAAAAATTACAAGAAGCGTATTTGTCCATGCTTGTTGATTTTGAGAAAGAGTGTGAGAACTATGGTTTGACATTCTATATGGTTGCTGGTACATTAATTGGTTCCCTTCGTCATAAGGGCTACATTCCTTGGGATGATGATATTGATTTGGTTATGTTCCGAGAAGAATATGAACGGTTAACATATTTGTTTGCGGAGAGCAAAAATTTTCAATTAATTTCACCTAAAAATGAAAAAAGTAACATTTTTAAATATACTAAAATTCAAAGCAAGTTTCTAACTTATTTTGATGTTTTGGGAGAAGGATTTAGTAAGAAAAAATATCTATATTTGGATATGTTGCCGATTGATTTTGTACCAGAAAATAACTTGGTCAGAAAAATTAAAGGGAGTCTTTTTCGTTTAGTGGATCTATCCTATAGTAGTTCTAGATGTTATAAAAAATATACACCACACCTCCATTATTTATCGAAATACTCAGATGAGTTAAGGGAAAATTTACTAATTAGAAAAATTGTTGGTTTGCCAGCAATTTTAATAGGACCACGAAATCTATATAAACTAATGGAAAAATTTTTGAAGTCTAATAAAAAAACCTCAAAAATTACTATTGCATACGGAGTTAAGGGTTATTTAGGAGAGGTTTTAGATTACGATGTTTTTTATCCTGCACGAAAGTACCCATTTGAAGGGAAGGAATTTTATGGACCCAATAGAGCTGATGAGTATTTAGCAAATCGATATGGTGACTATATGACGTTGCCACCTAAATCAGAGCAAGGTGAACGACATGTTCGGTTGAGAGATGATTGGGAAGAGAGTGTAGAGAGATAACGATGGCTATTTTATTAAGTCTAATGATATCGCTTATATTGTATTTTTATTTTTTACTAATACGAAAAGATTTATCTAATCCAGGTATTATCAATTTAGTTATTTGGTTATTTGCTTCATTAGGAACGATACACTTTGTAAATAAGTGGGGATCTCCTCTTAGCTTTGTAACATTATTAATCTTAGTAGTAGGGTTAATAATGTTTTCCGCAGGTGTGTCCCTCTCAAATTCATTTGTAAAAACTTCCAGCAAAAAAAGTTTTAGAAGTTTACCTCTAGTACCGATGTTTTTTTTCATTATTGTATTTATATTTTTCATTTTTGCATATAGAATTTTATCAGTTGATGCTTTTAGGGTTTCTGTTTATTACTCCCAGATATCTGGTAAGCCTGTAAGTTCTAATTTATTTACTGCAATTGAGCGTGCGAGGTATATGATTACCAACTATGATTATTCTTTTTCAAAAGGAACAGCTAATATTCTTAGAGCCAATTACTCTCTAGGTATTTTGACGTTTACTTACTATTGTCAAGAGTATTTTTATGGGAAGAACCTTATTCAAAAATTTTTATTTTTATTAATTGCTTTAGCCTCGCTGTTTATTTCTCTTCTATCTACAGGTAGGACAGAATTACTAGGACTTGTTTCGGGCTATTTTGTAATTTTTATCTTATATTATTCCCGAAAATATATATGGTCAGGGGTCGAATCATCTAGTAAGCTACTCAAAATTATTCTATTGTATGGTTTAGGGGCAATTGCATTATTTCTTGTTGTAGGGGATGTTGTTTTAAATAGGCTAGGGAGTAGTCCATTAGATAATTTATCTAAGTATATTGGATCTCCGATAGCTGGATTAGATTATTTTATTAAGAATCAAAATTACTATCTAGAAAATAGATATTTTGGAGAAAATACTTTTATAGCTATTTATGGGACATTAAAAACTTTAGGAATTTTTCCTGAGCAATTATCACCATTTTTACCTATAATTAATTTTTATGGAACTACTAGTAATGTTTATACAGCTTACTATGTTTTTATAAAGGATTTTGGTTACAGTGTAGCAATTCTTGTTCAATTCTTTTATGGTATATTCTTTGGAACAATGTACTATATCATTAAAAAAAATCTGTTCTCTCCATTTTTGATAATGATTTATGGGTTATTATCATATGGGATGGTGATCATGTTTTTTCAAGAAGCATTCATTACCTTGTTGACGACACATATCGTACGTTTGATGTTTTTGTTAGTGTGGTTAGCCTTGATAAAGATATTATCTATATTTAAACTGGGCGTGCATATCAATATATTACGCAATCGTATCTAAGTATATTAGGAATATAGCAGAATGAATTTAATAAAAAAAATATATAAGAGTGGTAGAATTAGGCAATTACTTCACAATAGACTAGTTTTCTTTACATTTTTTCAGCTACTTCTTCAGCCTAAAACCGAGAAGTCATTGGAGATTTTACAAGTTTCCATTGATCAAAAGATTATGAGAAAGCTTCGTAAAAAATATAGAGCAGATATTGAATACTTCAAGAATAATGTAGAACAATTTAAACAAGAAGGACAAGATAATCGATTTGTATGGGTGTTATGGTATCAAGGGATAGAAAATGCTCCTGTTTTGGTTAAAAACTGTTTTGAATCTTTAAAGAGTAATCTACCTGAGGATAGAACTTTAGTAGCGTTAGATGAAACTAATTTGTCCAACTATATAGAGTTACCGACGTTTATCACTGAGAAATATGCAGAAGGTAAAATTTCTCATGCTCATTTTTCAGATATTGTCCGTATAGAGCTACTCTCGAAATATGGGGGAACTTGGGTAGATGCGACAGTTTTCATGAGTTCGCCGATTATTCATGACTACTTCTTTGATTCTGATTTATTTCTATTTCAAGAGTTACGTCCCAATACATTTGCTCATAGTAAAAGAATATCTAGTTGGTTTATGACATCGAACCCAAATAATGAAATTATATTATTAACGAGATATCTGTTGCGTAGGTATTGGGAGAAGAATAATAACTTGATGGATTACTTTCTTTTGCATAATTTTTTTGAACTTGCTATCGAAACCTATCCTGAAATTTGGGATGAGGTTGTTCCTTATAGCAATTCACACCCACATATTTTACAATTTAAGTTATTTGATGAGTACAATGACAAGCATTGGAAAGAATTATCGAGTCTAATAGAAGTTCATAAATTAACATATAAGTATGAACAAAAGGATTACAAGGGAACGTATCTCACTAATGTGGTTCTCTAACAGCACAAGGAGGGTATATGGTAGTTTCAGCACTTATTTTTGCAGGTGGTTCTGGCTCACGGATGAAGACAACGACAAAGCCAAAGCAATTTTTAGAGCTATATGGCAAACCTATCATCATTCACACGATTGAACATTTTGAAAATCATCCAATGATTGATCAGATTGTAATTGTTTGCATTGAGGGATGGATTGATTATTTAGAAAACCTGTTGTTGAAGTTTCATATTAAAAAAGTTGTAAAAATTGTTTCTGGAGGTACAACAGGACAGATGTCTATCTTCCATGGATTAGCTGCGATGTCAGATAATATTCAACCAGAAGATATTATCCTTATCCATGATGGTGTTCGTCCTTTGATTGATGCAGATATTATTACAAATAATATAGACTGTGTGCGTAAACATCGTACTGCAATCACCGTTAAACCTGTAATTGAGACGGTCATTCAGGTCAATGCAGAAAATGCTATTACAAATGTTGTAGATCGCGATTCTTGTCAAACAGCAGTAGCACCTCAAAGTTTCTTTCTTTCAGATATTTATTCGTTACATTTAAAAGCACAAGAAGATGGGTTGATAGATATGACGGATTCAGCTACCTTGGTACGCTACTATGGCTTGGAGTTATTTACTGTAATGGGAGGTCCAGAAAATATAAAAATCACGACGCCATCCGACTTTTATATTTTTAAGGCTATTTACGAAGCACGAGAAAATCAACAAATATTTGGATAAATGATGAATAATAGAATAATACAAGCTGATATTGAAGAACTGGTATTGACGAGTCCAATTTTAAAGGAATTTCAAAAAGGAACTATTCTTGTAACAGGTGCAACAGGATTACTAGGTAATCAAGTAATTCGTACTTTGCTTGAACATAATAAAAGAAATCAAGCAACAGTGACTGTTGTAGCTTTGGTTAGAAATAAAGAAAAAGCAGAGAAATTATTTAGTGATGTTCTAAATATGTCCCATTTTAAGTTACATGTTGCGGATATACAAACTCCTATCGAAATCACAGAAACTATTGATTATATTATCCATGGTGCAAGTGTAACCGACTCATCTTCTTTTGTGACATATCCAGTTGATACCATCAAAACTGCAATCGACGGAACGAAAAATCTCTTAGATTTAGCAGTAGAGAAAAAGGTAAAGGGTTTCTTATATCTTTCTTCTTTGGAAGTATATGGTTTTCCTGATCCTCATCGGGGAATGGTGTCAGAGGAGGATTATGGCTACTTGGATCCTTTAAGTGTTAGAAGCAGCTATTCAGAAGGAAAACGGATGGTTGAGTGTCTATGCGTGGCTTATTTAGAACAGTACGGTGTCCCGATTAAAATAGCCAGATTGACACAAACCTTTGGCTCAGGAGTTTCTTATAGTGATAATCGTGTCTTTGCTCAATTTGCACGTTCTATTCTTGAAGGAAAGAATATTGTTTTAAAAACAACTGGAGAGACAGTGCGCAGCTATTGCTATACATCGGATGCTGTTCATGCTTTATTCTATATCTTACTAAAAGGTGATCATGGGCAGGCTTATAATGTTGCTAATAAAATGACTGCTATTTCCATTCGAGATATGGCAGAGCTTGTTATTACAAACTTTTCTCAAGGGAAATCAAAATTAGTATTTGATATTGCAGAAAATCCTGAAAAATTAGGATATAATCCCGTTATGAAAATCGAGTTGGATACAAACAAACTAGAAAGACTAGGATGGAAGCCCAAAGTAGGAATGGAAGACATGTACAATCGATTGATTAAAAGTATGCGAATTGATCGTAAAAAAATTGAGGAGAAATAATGCCTTCAAAACTAAAAACTATTGTAACCAATTTCTCATATGTCATCATTTCCAATCTTTTAACGGTACTTGTCTCTTCTATTGTTGTTTTGATTTTGCCAAAAATCATGGGAGTAGAAGAGTATGGATATTGGCAACTTTATATTTTTTATCTAGCTTATGTTGGATTTCTACATTTTGGCTGGGTTGATGGTATCTACTTAAGATACGGTGGCTTGGAGTATGACGAATTAGATAAAGAAACCTTTTTTTCTCAATTTCTGTTATTGTTAATCTATTTAACAATTATTGCTATCATTTTACTGGTGGGAATTCCTTTATTTGTGAAAGATAGCAATTCTCAGTTTGTATACAATCTCTTAGTATTAACTATGTGGGTTACGAATCTTCGATTTTTGTTTATCTATATTTTACAAATGACAAATCGCTTAAAAGAAAGTTCCTATATTATTAGCAGTGATCGGTTACTATATTTATTGTTGCTGCTGGTATTTATTTTATTAGGGGCGAGAAATTTCCAGATGATGGTCTATGCAGACTTCCTAGGAAGATTGTTTTCTTTAGGATATGGGATATATCTATGCAGAGATATTGTTCTCAATTCTTTGTCTAATTTTAAGTGGGCCCTTTCTGAAGTATTTTTAAATATTGGCGTTGGAATTAATTTGATGCTTTCGAATATTGCTAGTATGTTAATTATTGGTACGGTTCGGATTGGAATTCAGAGAGTTTGGGATATTGCTACTTTCGGGAAAGTATCATTGACACTTAGCATCTCTAACTTGATGATGACGTTTATCAATGCAATTGGCCTTGTAATTTTTCCACTATTGAAACGTACGAAGAGGGAAAATCTTCCAAAAATTTATGATGGTTTGCGTAACAGTTTGATGTTGCTAATGTTTGGAGTTTTGCTTATTTATTATCCTTTACGACTTGTTTTGAATAAATGGTTACCTGCTTATCATGATTCATTGATTTTTATGGCTCTAATTTTTCCAATGTCAGTATATGAAGGGAAAATGGCTCTGCTGATTAATACTTATCTAAAAGCTTTACGTATGGAAAAGACAATTTTTCGAGTAAATTTATTTGTGATGTGCTGTAGTTTTATTTCAACATTTATTACAGCGTTTTGGTTGAAAAATTTGACATTAACAGTGCTCTCTATTGTATTTTTATTGGCATTGAGAAGTATTATGGCAGAGTTAATCTTGTCTAAAAAAATTACGATTAGTGTTAAAAAAGATATTAGTACTGAGTTAATGATGACATTTATCTTTATTACAGTTAGTTGGTTTTTACCTGTTCCCTTAGGCTTTACGGTGTATTTTATCGTGTATCTTATCTACTTTGTCAAAAAATATACTAACATAAAAGACTTTAAAAAAATTATTATAGATTTGTAGGTGGAATAATGAAGAAACATTTGCTTGCTAAAAGTTGGATAAATGTTTAATATTGATTTATTTTAAGAACCCGTGGTGCTAGTTAAATTCAAACTACAAGAAAAAGCCCAAAAGGACTATACTGTAAGTGACGAAACAAACAGGAGGTCGTCCAAATGAGCTACTTACAGTATACCGCTAAATCCCATCATTTGCAATGGAATATGAAGCAATTATCAACTATTTGTCATCATTTTTATTGCCATTATTGTCCTGATTCATTGAAACATTGTCGGAATGTCAGCTTGTCAAAAGTTTCGGATGAATCTCTATTAGTCTTATTGGTATTGCAAGCTGAACTAGGAATCAAATCGCAGCGCCGTTTTCACCGAATCTGTCAATTATTTTTCTGTGGTCAAATGCTGGAAAGAAGTCGCTTCAATCGTAGATCAAAGCAATTGATCTGGTTAGTACAACTGATTCGTCAGGCTATGAATGACCAAATCTCCCCCAATGCGATTGCCATCGTTCATAGTTTTCCTTTACCACTTTGTCAGCCTGTTCGCAATTTCCGAAGTACCATTTTTGAAGAGACGGCAGATATTGGTTATAATGCCTCTAAAAATTTATGGTTCTATGGTTTCAAAGTCAACATGCTGGTTACTTTTTCTGGCTATATTCTAAACTATGTTGTCACGCCAGCATCTGTTCATGATATCCAAGTCGTGGATGAATTACTGGAAGGATGCCAACAATCTATGATTTTAGCAGACTTAGACTACCTCAGTAAGGAATTGAAGAACGCTTGGAACAGAAAGGCTATCACTTATGGACACCTTGGCGACAAAATATGGATGGTGCAAGGGAGCACAATGACTGGAGACTACTAGCTTTGAGGCGAACTATTGAAACTCGCTTTTCTGAGTTATGTACCCTATTTGATATTGAACATACTTTAGCAAGAGGCTTGTCTGGCTTACAATTGAGATTAGAGCAAATTATATTGGCCTACAATCTGAGATATTTTGAATTTAACTAGCACCACGGGTTAATATTAAATATTTTTATCATCCCCCATGACAATGAGACTGATGAATTAAATCAATACACTTTATAAATTTTATACCGAAAACTGTTGCCTTTTCAGAATAATTCTATCTGATCGCAAGAGGATGAAAGGGAGAAGTGTCATGTTTAAGGAGAGATTATCAATTTTTAATTTCTTTTGGTTCTCTTAGCAAAAAAGTAGTATAATAATTTTTAGTAATTTATAGGAGTATAAATAGAACGAATGACACAAATTTTAGTTACAGGTGGTGCAGGTTATATCGGTAGTCACACAGTAGTGGAGTTACTAGCAAATGGCTATGAAGTTGTAATTGTAGATGATTTTTCAAACAGTTCTCCAGAGGTGCTAGAGAGATTGAAAGCGATTACTGAAGCAGAGATACCTTCTTATCAAGGTTCTATTGCAGACAAAAAGTTTATGAGTCAGGTATTTGAGGAAAATCATATTGATGCAGTGATTCATTTTGCGGCATATAAGGCAGTTGGTGAGTCTGTACAAGAACCGCTAAAGTATTATGACAACAATGTCGGTGGGACTATAGCCCTTCTCAATGTGATGAAGAAATATGATGTAAAGCATATTATTTTTAGTTCTAGTGCCACAGTTTATGGAATGAATAATATTTCACCATTGACAGAGGATTTGCCGACTTCAGCGACAAACCCTTATGGATATACGAAGTTAATGATGGAGCAAATTTTAACAGATGTTGCTGCTGCAAATCCATATTGGTCTGTGACGAATCTTCGTTATTTTAATCCTATTGGAGCTCATGAGTCAGGTTTAATTGGGGAGTATCCAAATGGAATCCCTAATAATCTTATGCCCTCTATCACTCAGGTTGCAGTTGGTAGATTGCAGGAACTTAGTATTTTTGGTGATGATTATGATACACATGATGGTACAGGTGTGCGAGACTATATTCATGTGTTAGATTTAGCAAAGGACCATGTTTTAGCTGTGAAGCATAATTTAGAACATAAGGGAACCGCTGTTTTCAACCTTGGAACTGGAACTGGCTATAGCGTTTTGGATATGGTTAAGGCTTTTGAATGTGAAAATGGAGTCAAGATTCCTTATGTAATCAAGGAACGTCGTCCTGGAGATGTGGCTACTTGTTATGCAGATCCTAATAAGGCATATCTTGTCTTAAGATGGAAAGCTGGAAAAAATCTACAGGATATGGTACGGGACTCATGGAGATGGCAAAGACTAAATCCAAATGGTTATGAAGTAAAAAAGTAGAGTGAGAGGTTAGGTTGTCTAATAAGTCATTCTTATTTCAAGTTATGAGTTAGAGCGATTGTATTTCTTATCGCCCCTAAAATATTAGCTACTTCTAAATTTCAACATAGTAAAGGATTTAATCGTAAATGATTATCCAAAAGGTTACTCCCCCAACCCCCAAAATGTCAAAAATATTCCCTGAAATGTCATTTTCTAGTGACTAACCTTACCTTTTGGCTCTTAAATGAGACAAGTTAAGATTCTTGTCCCAAAACCTCTTCTTTTTGCGATAAACTAGTGTTAAAGCAAAAAGATTGGAGTTATAATGGAAATTCAAGAAATTTATAATCAATTCAGAGATTACTATGGGGAGCTTGAGGCTGAGTATGCCCATTGTCAAAAGGCTGGCATGGAGTGGGAATGTCTACATCTGCGCTATCTGATTTACTACCTGATGCGCTACGGTATCGGAGAGATGAAGTTTTTTAATGCCTATCATTATCGGGCGGCTTACCGCTGGTATTTGCAGTCCTTGATGCTGAGCTCGGCCTGATATTTAGAGTGTGGGACAGAAATCGGTAATTGGTTAGAATTCGATTTCGTCATCCCACCTCCGCACAGTTGAGTAGGGCTGTAAAAGCTGATGAAATCAGCGTAGTAGAGCCCACTCAACCACTGCGTCTTGCTCGACAATCCAAAGACAATTGAGAGGCTAGGACTTTTGTCCCAGCCTCTTTTTGATACTTATATTGGCATATAAGGATGCTCTCTATCAAGCAGCTAAGAGCAGGGGATAGAGATAGCAGAGTAGCGTGAAACTAATAAGGGCGTAGAAAATACCGATTCGGATCGCTTGGATGGGCTTGTAAAAACGAATCAGGGTCAGAATACACCAGACCAGTAGAACAAGGATAAACCAAGCGGAAATCAGGCGCAATGGTGTTGGGCCATAAAGATAGATGTAGATGCCAAAGAGTTTCCAGCCGGCAAGCAAGGCCAGTAAAAATGCGAAAATAAAGAGGACAGTGCTGGCTAGACGAGTACCTTTCTGGTCCCAGAGAGGTTTTTGAGCCAGCAAATAAAAGGCGGCTAGCACAGCGAAATTTAGAAGGGATACACGAACGAGTTGCCAGAAGCCAGCAACAGCAACAGTTGAGGCATTTTGTGGAGAAATGGTTTGGAGGCTCGTACCAGCACTAAGGAGTTCACTTAATTCTCCTAAACCAACGAGGAAAAAGAGAGCGTAGGTCAGGCAGAGACTACCGATGATGATATAGGCTGTAAAAGCAGGGAACATCCGCAGTGGCTGAATTTTATTTTGAAAACTTTGATAGGTAACTTTGATATCTTTTTGATTCAGTAAGCTGCCAACAATCAGACTGTAGAGATAGAGGCCGATAGGTAGGGCCAAGAAGAGGCGAAGAGCAATGGCGTCTGTATCAAGATTTGAAAAGATCAAGTCGAAGAAAAGATGCAAGGCATCAGCTGTATCGCTAAAGAAAAGAGCAAATCGATCAGAGACTTGGCTGAGTTGTGACCAAACGAAGAAGACAAGCATGCCAGCAACAAGAAGGCTACTTGCGATCATCGTACTTTGGAGTGCTTTTTTCGAAGAATCGCTGTCTTCAGTAGTTGTATCTGAAATCTTATCGCTCAGAGCAAAGACCTGAAGGCCAGCGAAAAAGTTTCTAAAAGGTAGAATCATAAAAGTCTGAATACTATCGTACCAAACCATGATTCCCAAGCGGCCTTGATTGAGCCAACCCGTCCGTGACAGGATATAAAAAGAAAAGGAGATGTGGAGAGTCAAAGTCTGAAAAATTTCTAATTGTGGGTGAAAGCCCCAGATACTGAGTGCCAGTGCCTGAGTCAAACTGAGAATCAGGAAAAGCTTGGACTCGAGTCCAGCAGAGGCATCCTTTTCGATTTGAGGCAAGCTTTTCGGCATTTTTCTTATTAACCACTCGGTCAGGCTAATTAAACCAATCGCAATAGGAAAAAAGTAAATGGTCTTGTTGCCGTCGATGGCAACTGTATAAAAGTAGGCCAAGAAATAGAGAATGAGGGAGCTGATTCTATAATTCTTCAGTTCTTTTATGTTTAAAGCTGTGAAGATGCTTTTTTGTTCTTGGTCTTTTTCAAAAGGAAGGTAGGGTTGCCCCGGCATTTGTTCTTGTGATGGTGTCTCCATGTTTATTTCTCCTCGGTTTCATCTGTGATATATTCAAGAATATCGCCGGGTTGGCAGTCCAATTCCCGACAAAGGGCATTAAGTGTTGAAAAGCGTATTGCCTTGGCTCGGTTATTTTTCAAGATGGACAAGTTGGCAGGGGTGAGGTCAATCAATTCTGCTAAGCGTCCAGCACTAATCCGTTTTTGAGCCATGACAAGGTCTAAATTTATCTGAATCATAGTCCCTCCTAAATCGTGTAGTCTACTTCTTCTTGCAGCTCAATGGCCTTGCCAAAAGCATTGCGGATAACCCGAATAATCAAGGTTAAAATGCAGCAAGAAACGGCTACGAGGAGCATGGGCATATAGACTGTCAAGCCCATAAAGAAAGAAATGAGGGCGACCATTCCGACTTCCCAGCCCAGATAGCGCATATACTGTACATTCTGTCTGATAAAGACCTGATTTTTCCCGATGCGGCTAAGGAGCCGATAGAGATGCACGATACAGGTCAGAGCCAGGCAGCCCAAGACATAGCCTAGGAGCAACAATATCCAATAGCGACTTTCTCCTTGAAAGAAAGGTGAGGGAAATTCGATGACTAGGCTGACTACCCAAGGTCCGATGGCTATCAGGACAATGGAAGCAATAAATAAAATGCTGAGGCTGATTTTTGTAAGCACAATGCTTATATCTTCAGCTGTTTTTTGTCTTGTCTTTGACATGGATTCCTCCAAATAATTTCTATTTTTATTTACTATATCACAAAATATATCGATAATCAATAACAAAATATCGAAAAATAATAAAAAATTATCAAAAAACAGTAAAAGTATTTTTGATAGGCGCTAAAAAAATAACAAATATTCGCTGGAATAGATGGAGAGAAAGTAAAGCTCTTGCCCCTTTATCTGACTTTTTTGGTATAATGAAGAACAGGAAATACAAGGAAGTAAAGCATGAAAATTTTTGATACACACACGCATTTAAATGTGGAAGAATTTGCTGGTCGAGAGGCAGAAGAGCTCCAACTAGCTGCAGAACTGGGTGTCAGCAATATGAATGTTGTCGGTTTTGACCGGCCGACCATTGAGCGCGCCTTGGAGTTAGCAGATAGTTATGAGCAGATTTACGCTACGATTGGCTGGCATCCGACTGAGGCTGGGACTTATGATGAGGCAGTAGAAGCCTATCTGCTGGACAAGCTTGGTCATCCAAAAGTGGTGGCTCTGGGCGAGATTGGTCTGGATTATCACTGGATGACAGCGCCCAGGGAAGTGCAAGAGCGAGTATTTCGCCGACAAATCCAGCTGTCCAAAGAGTTAGACCTGCCTTTTGTCGTCCACACGCGCGACGCCCGAACAGAAAGAAGCTTTAATAAAGCTATTACGTGGGCTAAGAAGGAAATATCCCGAAGCAAAGATATTCGGACATCGCGACTTTGACAAGCACAAGGCATGCCCAAGTTTTGATGCGAAGAGCGAATACAAGGATTTGTAGAAAGTGTTTGGCATGAAAGGAAAGGATATTACAATATTGGTATTGCTGCTCTTTGCACTCGTCTTAGGCTTTATCTTAGGGCGAGGGAAGAAAGGCGAAGAGCGAGTAAAGGAGCGTATAAAGACGGAGATAGTGACAAAGCGCGACACCGTCAAGGTCGTTACGCCCGAACCTATCCACGACACCATTGTAAAGTGGCAGGTGGCGAGAGTTCCAAACAACCATTTTCGTGAGGTCACGAAAATAACAAATGGCTCTGATAGTGTTGAAGTTACGTTGCCAATTACCCAACGAACATATAGGGATAGTAACTATACAGCGTGGGTTAGCGGTTACAAACCATCGTTGGACAGCATACACACATACAACAAGACGGTGTACACCACACGCACTATCGACCGAACGGTAACCAAGCCCCCCAGCAGATGGGGTATCGGCATCAGCGCAGGATATGGCTATGGCATTAATTCTAAATCATTCGAACCATATATTGGTATTGGCGTAACGTATGTGATATTTTAGTTTTCATAGTTTTGTTTTAAATGTTGTTAGATTTGGGTGTGTCGCGATGACACGCCCTTCTTTGTATGTTTAACAACCTTTATGTTATAATATTTGGTAACATAAAAATTTATTCGTAACTTTGCAATATCAAAATTAAAAACAACTAATTAAAAAGGTCGGTGCCAGACCGAAACAACGGCTTACAATTATGAGAGGTTTCGATTTCATTAAGCTAGCAGAAGAAAAAGGATTAGAACTCGTAGAGGTTACGCAAGGAATGAATGGCTACCCCAAAGGAGTTTACTTAGTCTGTGCGAACAACTCGTTCAATTTTAGAGCTAACAACTCATATACTTGAAAACTTTCCAACCTTTTATGCTGTTTTTATGTAAATAAGTATTAATTTTGCACACTCAAACAAGTTTTGATGGTTAAAAGCATTTAAGGATAACAAAACATGAGATTATTCTTTCTCAAACCACTCAGGCAGGGATTTGTACAAAGATAAAGACTACCTGAGAACTATCAAGACTATAATTCTATATTTAAGAAATGAGAAAATTCTTTTTGAAATTCCATAGATGGTTGGCATTACCACTTGGAGTGTTTATAACGATTTTATGTTTTAGTGGACTGGTTTTACTAATTGGAGGCGAAATAGCGGCGGCATTCGACCTTGACCCAAAGCAAGTTCCCTTCCTTGTTGCTGTCAAGCAGCTGCATCGTTGGCTATTTATGGTTCCTGACCCACCACGTGGAGGAATCTCCTTGGGCCGTATCATCACCTCTGTTTCTGCAATATGTATGACCCTGATACTGCTGTCTGGCGTTGTACTCTGGTGGCCTAAGAACAAGAAGATGTTGGAAAATCGCCTAACCATCAACACCAACAAGGGCTTCCGTCGCTTTGTTCACGACGCTCACGCCTCATTAGGCATCTATGTTGTCGTATTTCTCCTCCTCATCTCACTCACAGGCCCAGTCTTCTCTTACGGCTGGTACAGAGCTGGAATGTCAAAGCTTTTCGGGCAGGAAATGCCTCCTAAGGAAATGAAGACTGGCAAGGACGACGCCAAGCCAACAGCAACCAACGACAATGCTTTCGGACAACAGAAGGACGATTCACAGAAGAAAGAGGCTACAAGCCCAGATGGAAAGAAAGACGAACAAAGCAAGAAACCAAAGGGCAGCAAACTCTTCAAGAAGATTCACACTGGCCAATGGGGTGGCTGGTTCTCTAAGATTCTCCACGGTTTAGCTGTACTCATCGGTGGCTTCCTACCTATCAGTGGCTACTATATCTGGTGGAAAAAAAGAAATACAAAGAAGGCATAAGCATCCACATCATCCCTAAAACATTCTAAGCCCATTGACAGCATCCATGCGGGTTTCCCTCCCCCACTGCTGTCAATGGGCTTTTTCCTCTGCATGTAACTATTGAATCTTCTTCCGTCACCCTTTCTCCCTTAGTAAATTATTACCATATACTATACAGAAATATTTTGATAACCCATAAGATAAACTAACAAATAATCGCATAACATTTTACTTTCTATTTTTTTATTGTATCTTTGCAAAAAACAATAATAAACGTGAAAACAGCAATATCAGTTGACGAACAAATTAAAAAGTTACGCACTCGCGGAATGATTATTGATACCGAGCAAGAAAGCAAGGCAAAAGAGGCGTTACTTGATATAAGCTATTATCGATTAGGCTGTTATTGGTTTCCTTTTGAGAATACTCCTGCTAAAAAGAAAGGTCAAACTCACATGTTCAAAAAAGGAACCATTTTTGACTACGCAATAAAATTATATTATTTCGATTTTGACTTACGAAATATTCTTCTACGATATATTAGTCGAATAGAAGTGAATTTCAGAACCACTGTTATTTATCTTGTATCGAATAAATACAAGAATATCCCATGCTGGTACAAAGATAATAGTGTCGTAGATAGTTCACTCCTAAAAAGTCGCACATATAAGGGCGTTCTGAAAAATATTAGACAAGAACCACTAATTAATCGACATTATACCAAGTATAAAACCGATGCACCGGCATGGAAAGAACTTGAGTTTATGCCTTTTGGAACAATAATCAGTCTGTACGATAACTTAAAAGATCAACATCTTAGATGTGATATTGCAAAGGTTTATGGTATTTCAAAGCCTTCGATTTTTTCAAATTATATAAATACAGTTAGACGCCTACGCAATTGTTGTGCACATGGAAAAGTACTATTCGACCTTAGCTTACCTAAAGCCATAAGCAAAGGTCCTTTGGGGGATTTGTATAATCGTAAAACAATGCTGTCTGGTGCCTATCTCGTTTTCAGATATTTTTTAGAGAAAATATCTAAAAACAGAGTAAAAGAGATGGAAGAAAAGTTGCAAGATGCCTATAATTTTGTTCCATATCAATGTGTCAAAAACATTATCTTGAATAATTCGGGAATAAAGGAAGAAGAAATAAATAAAAAAAGTTAAAGACTTTGCTTTCTCTTTAAAAATCATCTAACTTTGCATTGCATTTTAGCAAGTGCACTTGTTAGTTTCGACTTTCATACTGCACTAAAAAAAGAACTAACGAGGGACAGCCTACGGCAGTCCCTCGTTTTTTTAGCTATACATCTAAAGCGTTGAAGCTACATCTATGTCAAAATATTTCAACCCTCAAAATCAAAACTATGCTCTTTTAGCTTCTAAAAGATGCCCAATTGGCTTGCAAAAGATGCCCTTTTGAGGTCTAACTAACGCCCTTTTGAA